>LNFM01005309.1_pt1 | contig 22492 bp, 20 predicted proteins | sample 596031 | NCBI WGS metagenome assembly LNFM01 (sample SAMN04254537, study PRJNA301005) | activated carbon metagenome | isolation source: dual media filters at the Ann Arbor, Michigan drinking water treatment plant | place: USA: Ann Arbor | reverse complement strand
GGTTCGCCTGCGGCTCACCGCCGCGGGCTCGAATCCGGAGCAGCTCCCCACAGCTGCGGTATCGCTTCACCAGCAGCCGTTCACGCGCCGTCGCATCGCGTGCAGCTCGTCGTCGCTCGCTCGAATCAGCGCGCTACGCCGAATCGGCGGATTGCCTGACTCCCGCGCCCGGACGACGATTGACGGCGCCCGGTTGACGGCGCCCGGACGACGGTGCCCGGAACCCGGTGCCCGGTGCCCGGTGCCCGACTCCCGTCCCTACGGTACCCGCCACGCGCGGAGCGGCTCGGCGTCCGCGGGCAGCGCGGAGGCGCCCGGGGCGACGCCGTTGACCTCGAGCACGTACGCCAGGATCGCGGCATAGGTCTCGGCGGGCAGCGAGCCCGCGGCGGTGGGTGGCATCGAGCTGCGTGACTTCTCGAACAGCTCGGCGACGGGGCGACCGCTCCACTGCCGGCGGAAGTACGCTCCGGCGAGCGGTGTGCCGAACGTGCCGTTGGTCAGCGTGCTGCCATGGCACACGGCGCACGTGGCCTCGTAGGCCGTCTTGCCCGCCGCGACCTGGGCGCGGGTGATCGGTGGGGGCGGGCCCGTCGTGCCTGGGGCCGGCACCAGGGCCTCGTCCCGCAGCGGTGCCCTCGGCGCGCTCATCGTCGTTGACGCGACCGTCGGCGCCTCGCCGGCATAGGTGAAGGCCAGCAACGCGCCGCCGTTGTCGACGTTCTTGGCCACGCCACCATCGCGGGCCTCCACCAGGCCGCCATTGTCGGTGGCCACGAAGATCGTGCGTCCGTCCGGATGCACGGCCGTGTCGCGATAGCGATTCTGCGTCCGGGCCTCGCGCGAGATGCCGCCACCGAGACGCTGTCCCGAGGCGTCCACCGGCACGATGTAGAGCGAGCCGCGCTTGAGCGCCGTGACGATCAGCACGCGGTCCCACCCGGGGATGCCGGTCGGCCCCCCGACGTACGACTCGACACTCGATGCCGCGACCGTCGGCCAGCAGAGGAAGTGCACGCCGCCACACGCGGGATCCTCGAAGTCGAAGCCGGACGGCACCGTGAAGAGCGTGGCCAGCGGCGCGATCATCGGCCGCGTGAAGGCCGACTCCGGCTCGCGCGGTACCGACTCGGGAATCGCCAGGTCGCTGAACCGCATGGTCGCGCATGGGGTCGTCGATTCGGCCCAGCGTGCGTAGACGTAGGCGCGGTCGTCGCGCAGCCCCGCGACGTGCGGCCAGCCATAGTTGCCCCCGGCCACCAGCACGTTGACCTCATCGTCTGTCTTCGGTCCGTGGTCGGTCGTGTACAGCGTGCCATCAGGCCCCAGCGCCAGCCCCTGCGGGTTGCGGTGACCGTAGGTGAAGACGTGACTGCGCACGCCGTCGATCACCGGGTTGTCCGCCGGGATGGTGCCGTCGGTCGTCAGGCGCAGCGTCTTGCCCTCGTAGGTCGTCCAGTCGCCGGCCGTGACCTCCGCCTGGGTCGGCAGACGCTGCGATCGCACGGCGTGGCAGAAGTTGCCGAGCTGATTGCCGCCGCGATCACCGGTCGTCAGGTGCAGCGTCCCATCAGACGCGAAGGCGAGCCGCAGCCCGAGGTGATCGTTGCCCGCCGGAAGGCCATCGAGGATCGTCACGGGCTCCACCAGCGTCGTCGTGGCGGCGTCGTAGCGGAAGCGTACGACCTTGGCGCGCAGGTGCCGGAACGGGCTGGCGGGATCGGCGACGCGCGCGTCCGCCGGACGCGACGGGTCGTCGTAGGTCATCGCGACGTAGACCTCGTCGTGGCCGGTGCCGCGCAGCAGTTGCGGATGCAGCGCCATGCCGAGCACGCCCCCCGGCCCCGTGGCGGAGGCGAGGTGGCGCACCGATGCGGTGACGCGCTTCTCGCCGGTCTGCGGGTCCACGCGCGTGATGCGGAGCGCCGATCGTTCGGTCACCCAGAGCGCGCCGTCGGGCCCCCAGGTGACTTCCCACGGGTTGTCGAGCCCCGTGGTCACCACCCGCATGTCGAATCGCTTCGTCTCGGGGCGCACCGTTTCGGGGCCACCCTGCGCGAGACCGAGCGCCGAGGCCGTCACGAGGGCCGCGAGACAGAGCGAGGTGCGGCGACGGGCCAGGGATGGCGCCGGAGAAGCGGGCTGGTGCATGACGATGGTCAAGACTATGCCGCATCGCCGACCCCCGGCAATGACCGCCTGCGACGAGAGTCAGACCAGTGTCACGGTGCCGACGCGATCAGCCGCGACGACATCGCGGCACGACACGTACTGCCGCAAGGCCTCCTCGGCCGTCACACCCGTGTCCCGCCGGTCGGCGCCGTACCTGACGGGCACGGCCTGCTCGCCGAGGAACGCGACCGTGTACGATGCGTTCGCCCGCAGCCTGGCGCCATCGACCCTGATCTCCTGAAGCCGTTCGCCGGGCGGATTCTCCAGCTTCACCGCGAGTTCCAGACCGCGGCATCGCTTGACGTAGCCGCCCCGCTGCTGCCAGGCATCACAGGCGAAGGTGGCCTTGAGGTTCTCCTCGTACAGGCGCCGCAGTTCCGCACCGGTCAACCTCACGACCGACACCGCCGGGTTCGCGGGGACTATGTTCCAGACATCCATCTCGGTGATCGGCCCCGGGGGGATCGGGGCGCCGTATCGCCAGCCGTTCGACAAGGCGATCGGCACGTCCGTCGAGTCCGCGACGGCGGCCAGCAACAGCGTGTCCATCGTCGACTCGAGCATCGTGTAGCGCGTCAGCGGAGTGCTGGTGGTGCCCAGCACGCGCTGGCGCGCCGCCGCGAACGGCGCGACGGCATCGCCGACCAGCGCCTGCATGCCGCCGTCTGGTTCCGTGGCGTCATCGACCTCGATCAGGCGATGCTGCCAGCCCGCCACCCCAGTGGTCGAGAGCTCGAGATCGAGCCGGCCGACGAACGAGCCGTGCGCACCGGACTGCATGATGAGCGTGTCATCGACGATGACCGGCGTCTGCAGGCGATGGTGTGAGTGGCCGCTGAGGATGACGTCCACACCGGAAACGGCCGACGCCAGCTTGCAGTCCTGCGGGAAGCCGAGATGCGACAGCACGACGACGAGCCCGACACCGTGCTCCCGCCGCAGACGGGGCACCAGTGCGTTGACGGCCGCCTCGCCGATCGTGAGGGTCACCGGGCCGCGGTCTGCCTGCGGCAGCAGGTCGGTGCCCGCGACCGATGAGAGCCCGATGATTCCGACGCGCACTCCAGCGCGCTCCACGATGGTGAACGGCGTGAAGATCGTCCCGTCGTCGCCGACCACGTTGGCGGCCAGCAGCGGGTAGGGCAGGGCGCTGGCCAGTGCCTTCACCTGCCGCCATCCGTACGCCAGCTCCCAGTGAACGGTCATGGCGTCGAGCCCCAGTGCGGACATCGGCGCGACGAGTGCCCCGCCCCTCGTGTGTACCGCTGGCATCGACCCGTGGAACGTGTCGCCGTTGTCGAGTGCGACAACGGCGCCGCCGGTCTCGCGCCGCACCGTACCGAACACCGAGGCGATGCGTGCCAGGCCACCGCCGGAGCGCCATGGGGCGCCCGGCGTCAGCGAGAACAGCTCGGGGTGCGGTTCGAGGTACCCGTGCAGATCATTGAGCTGGAGCAGTGTGATCTGCGGCATGTACAGGCTCCTTCACGGCGACGCCGGCCAGCGGCACGTCGATCGTGAAGACGCAGCCCTTGCCAGGCACGTTGTGCGTATGGATGTCGCCACCGTGGGCTCTCACGGCCTTGCGTGCGATCGACAGACCCAGGCCGAGGCCCGTCCGGTCCCGCCCCCGCCGCTCGGCGAACGACTGGAACGGGTCGCCTGCGGACGCCGGGATCCCGCCGCACTCGTCTTCCACTTCGATCAGGAGCCGCCCGCCCTCACCCGCGAGGGCTCTCAAGACGACGCGGCCGCCGGCCGGGGTGAACTTGAAGGCGTTGTTGAGCAGGTTGTTCACCGCGGAGGCCAGCACCTGCGTATCCGCGTCGACCGCCCACGAGGCGTCACCGGGCTCGATGACGAGCTCGAGACTTCTGGATTCGGCCTGGAGCCGCCCGGCCATCGCGAGGTCGTCCAGGAACGGCGCCACTGCGACGCGCTCGCGCCGCTGTGGATGGGCGGCGATGCGCACCTCCGTCAACGTGCTGTCCACGAGGGCCTTCAGGCCCATCAGGCTGCGGCCCAGCACGGCCCCCGTGCTGCCGTTGATGGCGACCGTGCCACGCGTGAGGGCGTGATAGGCGAGGATGGCGGTGTTGAGCAGGTCGCGCGTCTCGTGCGCGACATGTCCCGCCCGCTGGAGTTCATCGCTCGACCGCGAGGCGGCCGTCATGCGCGCGTGCTCGGTCACGGCTTCGGCGATGGCCGTGTCGAGACAGCCATTCAGCGTCTTGAACTCGTCGGTGGTGATCGGGGCGTCTCGCTCGATGGCGAGCTCCGTGATGGCCTGGCAGATGTCGCCGTAGTCGTGCACGACCTGCGAGACGGTGAATCCGAGGGCCATCAGGTCCCGACCGTGCCGCGTCGCACCGGCGCCGATGGCGCCCGGCACCAGCACCAGGCCCGTCGTCTCTGCCCTCAGCTTCTCCGACAACTGCGTCAGGAACAGCGGGACGCCGTTCTCGAGTTCCTCGAGGGACGCGGACGGCCACGGCCGCGCGGTGAGCTTCTGTCGCGCGCGATCGATGATCGCGTCGCGATACGTGGTGACGAACTCATGGAGCATGGCAGGTCAAGCATAGGAAGCGCGGGGCACTTCGGCCATACGGTGGATTCTGTATGGCGCCGGTCTCGTCGACGCTGGAATCAGGCCTCGATGATCCGGTTCCGGATGGCGTACCGCACGAGTTCGCTCATCGAGTGCAGATCGAGCTTGGCCATGACGTGCGCCCGGTGGGTCTCGGCGGTCTTGGCGGTGATCCCGAGCACGACGCCGATCTCCTTGTTGGATTTGCCTTCGGCCAGCAGCTGCACCACCTCGCGCTCGCGCGGTGTGAGCGGGCCTGCGGCCCCCGCGCCACTCCCCGCGCCGCGTGCCCGTGGTCGGCGCTCCCTGCTGCCGTGGGCGCCTTTCGAGACGAAGGTCTGGTGGCCGAGCACCGCACGAATCGCCTCGACCAGCGTGCGTCCGGCATCCGTCTTCACGACGTATCCGTGGGCACCGGCGTCGAGGACCTCGCTGACCACCTGATCCGACTCGTGGACCGTCAGGATGATCACCTTGGCCGAGACGAGGCGGCGGAGCTGCCGCGTGGCGTCGAGGCCATTCAGCTCCGGCATGGTGATGTCGAGGACGACGACATCGGGCTGCAGCGCGACCGCCAGGGCGACCGCTTCACGTCCCGACCGCGCTTCACCACACACCCCCCACCCCGCCTGCCCCTCCAGCACGGCCCGCACGCCGCGGCGCACCACTTCGTGATCGTCGGCGACCAGGATGCGGACGGGGGTCATGACACGTCCTCGGACAGCGGGACGGCCACACGCACGGTCGTGCCCGTGGCGGTGAACTCGACGTCGAAGGTGCCGCCAAGCTGACGGATGCGCTCCCGCATCCCCTGAATCCCCACGCCCATCGTCTCGGGGGGCGGTGTCCCGGTCGGTGGAGTCGCCCGGTGGCGGCGCTGGCGCCCCTCATCGTGAATCTCGAGCGTGACGACCCCGGCCGCCATGGCCAGGCGAATGGAGGCCGTCGAGGTCGACGCATGGCGATGCACGTTGGTCAGACTCTCCTGGACGACGCGGAAGAGGGCGGTTTCGAGTGGCGCGGGCAAGCGGCCGACATCGGACAGCTCCGCGTCCACCCGGATGCCGCTGCGCGTGGTGTACCCCTCGGCATACCAGCGTATCGCCGAGACCAGTCCCACTTCGTCGAGCAGCGGCGGATGCAGCAGATAGGCCAGCGTGCGCACTTCCTGCGCCGTCTGATCGGCCAGGGTCCGACTCTCCACCAGCGCCCGCCGCGACCGGGCGTCGAGGCCCCGTGTCGCCGTGCCCACCACGTCGAGATTCATCATCAGCGCGGCCAGCGATTGCCCGGTCGAGTCGTGCAACTGAAGGGCGAGTCGCCGTCGTTCCTCGTCCTGCAGCGTCAGCAGCCGTCCGGAGAGGCGCCGGTAGCGCGCCTCGCGCGCGCTCGCGTCCTCCGCCATGGTCGCCAGTTGCTCGTTGGCGGTGCGCAACTGGCTCATGAGCGCGTCGAGGTCCGCCCTGACCCTCGCCGCCTCGACGTCGGCAGACTCCGACCGAGTCTGCGCCTGCACCGCCCCGACGATCAGCCGCTCGTTCACGGCCCGCATCTGGCCCATCAGCCGTTCGATGGCCGCACGGGTCTGCGCCGGCGGCGTCCCGGCGTCGTCAGTCGATACCGTGGTGGGGCGGCGCGGGCGTGACGCCTTCATGGGTCACGAGACCCGTCGGGGGCTTCCCGTGAGCAGCCCCTGATACTGGTCCAGCCGCTCGCCGACGACGATGCCGTCGGCGGTGATCTCGAAGCGCCGCAGGTCGGTGTCGTGCGCGCTGTCACGCACCTTGACCACGGCCATCATTCGCGTGAACCGGCCCTCGAGTTCGACATACCGCTGCAGGATGATGGCATCGGTCAGGAACGCGGTGCCGTGAGGACTGAACCGGAGATCCGTGTAGCTGTCCTCCAGTTCGGCGGTCATCATCACGGTCAGTCCCATGCCCGTCAACGCGGCGACCAGGCGGTAGAGCGACTCGCGGAAGTCCTCGCGGAAGGTCGGCGCCAGCGCGAGCTCGAACCCCGACAGGGAATCGATGACGACGCGCCTGGCCTTGATGCGATGAATCGCCTCGGTCAGTTCGTGCAGCGTCTCGTCGATCGAGAGATCGAGCGGGCGCGTGTGGATGATCGCCACCGGGGCGCTGCCGTCGGCCGCGTCGAGACCACGCGGTCGCCTGTAGGCGGAGTCACTCGGCCGCTTCTCGAATACGGCGATCACGCCGGGTTCGCCGCGGCGTGCGCCCTCGCGGATGAACTGGGCCGCCACAACGCTCTTGCCCGACCCCGAGGGACCGGCCACCAGCACGGAATACCCGGACGGAATGCCGCCGCCCAGCATCTGGTCCAGACCCGGCACCCCGACCGACAGGCGCGCTGGCCCGCTCCTGAGCCTGGCCGCGTCATCGGGGGCGGCGGGCGTGGGGGGGCCGGCGATCAGGCGGGGAAACACCTGCAGCCCCTGATCGGTGATGCGGAACGTGTGCAGGCCCGGAATGGGCGCCTGTCCGCGCATCTTCATCACCTGCAGCTTCCGCACCATCGAGTTGCGGTCGAGACTCTGGTGCAGCCAGACCAGGCCGTCCGCGACGGTGAAGATCGGGTGGTTGTCGGTCTCGGTCAGCTGGAACTCGCCGACCAGGAACGTCGTCGCCTGCCAGCCGGTCAACCGCATGCCCAGTTCCTGGATCAGGTGCGGCACCTCGGCGCCCGGCGGCTGCTGCATCGCCTGCATGACCGATCGGAAGGAATCGACGACCACGATCGCGGGCGAACTCGCCTCCACCTCCTCGATGATGCGCTGCAGCACGGCGTCGAGGCCGCCCTCGCGCGCTTCCTTCGCCAGGTTGATGAAGCGCACCGACGCGTTCACCTTCGCCATGTCGAAGAAGTCGAACTGCTGCTGGTAGCGCAGCATCTTCAGCGGGGGCTCGCCGAGCACCGTGAAGAAGATCGCGGGACGGTCCGCCCGCGCCATCGCGAACATGATCTGCTGCACCAGCGTGGTCTTGCCGGCGCCCGGCGTGCCGGCGATGACGTTGAACGAGAACTCGGGGACACCGCCGCCCAGAACGGCATCGAGTCCTGGTACGCCCGTCGACAGGCGTCGGATGGGGACTTTGTCGCTCATGTGATGGTTGCCTCGGGGGTGTCGCCAGTGAAATCGTCGGGCCACGCCTCGCGCAGGAGACTGGTCGTCAGGCCCTCGCCGATGAACGACGCCAGCAGCGTGCTGGCCGTGGCGAGGACGGCGACGGCTGCCGCGCTGCCCGTCGTCGGTGTCACCTGCGCGAGGGACACCTGCAGGCGCGCGAACGGCGGTTCGCCCGTGCCTGGTCCCTCGAGCGGCGCGAGCTCGGGAACCTGTCGCCGTGTCAGATGGATGGCGCGGTCGCAGATCGCGGCCACGCCGGCGTCGCCAATGAGGGGCGTCAGTTGCTGGGTGAAGCGATCGCCCATGCGGCGGGTCGCGGCGGCAATGGCCGGCGCGTCCGCGTCCGTGCCTGCCTCGCGCTCCAGCAGGCGCTGGAACGCCCGCTGCCGCATGTCGTGGTTCGTCACGTCCTGACCATCGAGCGCGATTCTATCGCTCCCCGACGTCGGGGCGTCACTCCGCGGCGTGGACGGCGACCGTCGGGGAGTTTCGCGCCGGCGGACGGATTATCCCGGACCCCCCGGCGGTGCTGGATCGCGTGATCGTCGCGTCTCGTGCGCCAGTGGCGCGGCATGGCTCTTGCGATACGAGGCGATGTCCCTTGCCGACATGGGGTGGGCTATGCCAATGGCACTCGAGCAGGACCGCCTGCTCTCCCGGATGCGCGACGCCAACGAACATCTGGTGGTCGCCGTCGTGCGCGCGCAAACGCTGAGCGATGAAGCGGCCGCGGCCTGTCACCACAAGGACGAATTCCTCGCGATGGCGTCGCACGAGATCCGCACCCCCGTGAGTGCGGTTCTCGGCTGGGTGCGCCTGCTCGAAACCGGGGCCTTGTCGCGCCGGGACACCGAGCGCGCGATCGCGGCCATCGGGCGCAATGCCGCGGCGCTCGCTCACATGATTGACGACCTCCTGGATACGTCGCGGATGCTCAGCGGGGCGATTCGACTCGCTCTCCTGCCCATCGACCTCGCGACCGTCGCGCACGACGCCGTCGAGACCGTCCGCCCGCTGGCGGCGGCACGGCACATCCAGCTGACGTTCGACGGTGGGCACGGTGCGTGCCCGGTGCGCGGCGATGCGGAACGACTGCAGCAGGTCATCTGGAATCTGCTGGCCAACGCCATCAAGTTCACCCCCGAGGGCGGCCGCGTGGAGGTGTTCGTCGAGTCGGATCACGACCGCAGGCAGGTGAGGGTGGTCGACACCGGCCAGGGCATCGATCCGGACCTGCTGCCCTACGTGTTCGACCGGTTCCGTCAGGGCGCCGACGCCACCACGGGGCGGCACACGGGGCTCGGCCTCGGCCTCGGCATCGTCCGCTATCTCGTCGAACTGCACGGAGGGACGGCACAGGCGGCCAGTCCGGGCGTGGGACGGGGCTCGACATTCACCGTCCGTCTGCCGCTGGCCCCCGCCAGCACGCCTTGCTGATGCGCCAGTCCGGGCGGTCAGCGCGCGCCGAAGACGACCGTCCGCGCCTTGCGGGCCAGATGGTAGATGAGGTACAGGGTGACGCCGATCAGCAGGAGCGCGATCACCGGCAGCGCGATCGCCAGGGCCGCGAGCCCCGTCGCCCCAAGCGTCTCCATCGTCGAGATGATGGGATTGGAGATGCCCACGGTGGCCGCGCCGGATCCGGCGCGCACGAGGGCAGTGGTGCCCTTGGTGAGGCCCGCGACGCCGCCGCCGGCGATGAGGGCGACCGGCCAGAGCACCCACGGTGGCAGGTCCACCATCACTGAGGCGCTGGCGATGGTCCCTGCGGCGACCGTGGCGGGGCTGGCCAGCACGTCCAGCGCGTGATCGAGGCCTGGAATGTAGTAGGCCAGGATCTCGGCGATGCTCGCGGTGGCCAGCATCGCGATGGCCGTCCCCGAGGCCAGCCAGGCGAACCCGTCGGACAGGGGCAGCAGGCCCCAGCGGGCCGCGATGGCGGCCACCAGCAGTGGCAGGAAGACGCGCAACCCGGTGGCGGCCGCGAGGCCCAGACCGAGAACGATGCCGGTCAGCGACTCCAGGGACAGTTCCATGCGTGTGTGACGAGCATAGCAAACGCCCGCCATCCCCTCCGGGACGACCCGCCTCCGTTGATATGCTGCAGCGCCATGTTGCAGGCCTCTCCCGACCGCCTCTCCCGCGACCTCGACATCATCGCCCGTGACATCGGCGTGCGCCTCGCGGGCACCGCCGCCGAACGTGCCGCCGCCGATCACGTGCTCGCCTGTGCTCGCGCCCTCCAGGTGTCGGCCTGGGACGAGCCCTTCGCCATGCAGGCGAGGGTCGTCGCGGAAGAGCAGCTCGAGGTCCGCATCGGCGACGCGTGGCAGGCCTTCCCCTGCTCGCTCTTCAGCAGCACGCCCGGCACCGGCGGCGAGTGGTGGAGCGGCGAGATCGTCGCCCTCACGCCCACCGACTACCAGCGCGAGGACCTCGGTCACCTCCGCGGCAAGGCCGTCATCCATCTCGGCTGCCACATCGAGTCACGCGCCTCGTACGCGCGACTGATGCGTGCGGCGCCGGCGTTCCTGCTGATGGTGGACACCCGCTACGCCGGCGACACCCCGCGCGCCGACGGGATGTTCCCGGCCTACACGGCGGCCATCGGCGCCGTGCCGACGCTCAACGTCGCGCACCAGGATGCCTGGCACTGGATCGCGCAAGGCGCGACGCACGCACGCTGTCGCGTCGTCGGTGGCATGGAGCCGGCGACGTCCCAGAACGTCGTCATCGAGCTGCCCGGCACCGACCGGGCCGACGAGATCCTCTACGCGAGCGCGCACCACGACACGCAGGCCGGATCGCCCGGCGCCGACGACAACGGATCCGGCGTCGTCGGTGTCATCGAACTCGCCCGCCTGCTGCACGCGCGGCCGCGTCGCCGGACGGTCCGCCTCATCTCGTTCGGGGCCGAGGAGCAGCTGTCGGTGGGATCAGCCGCCTACGTGCGCCACCACCGCGACGAGGTCGTCACGCGTGGTCGCTGCATGTACAACCTCGACAGCTACGGCTCGCATCTGGGCTGGCTACAGCTCTATCTGAATGCGCATCCGGACTTCGAGGCCTCGTTCCGGCCGTACTTCCACGCGGCCGAGGTGTACTACCAGACGGTCACGTCGGTCGTGCCCTACGCCGATCACTTCCCGTTCATCGCCGCCGGCATCCCTGGCGTCTTCCACTACCGCGTCAACTGCGACGGCGGCCGGTTCTTCCATCATCGGCCCGACGATGACCTGACACGCGTGTCGCCGACGGTGATCGCGCGCGACGTCTCGGCCATCGCGACGTGGATCGACGCCATGGCCCAGGCCGACACGGTGCCCTTCACACCGACGATTCCCGAGGCCCAGCGCGACGAGGTGGCGACGTGCTGGGACGATCTGTTCGGCGGCTGGTGACGGCGCCGCGGTCGGTCGTCTACTGCTTCCGGTAGGCGGCGAGTCGTGCCGACAGGTCCGCCACCACGGTGGCCTGCGCGGGTTCGTCCGCCAGGTTGCGCGTCTCGGCCGGATCGGCGGCCAGGTCGTAGAGTTGACGGCCCTCGGCGCCCGCGGCCCACTCGATGTAGCGCCAGCGGTCGGTGCGGACGGCGTACCCGTTGTAGGCCTGCGTGAACGCCGCATCGCGCACCTCGCGGGTGGGCGAGGCGATCACCGGCGCGAGGCTCTGACCATCGAGCGGGCCCGGGGCCGTCAAGCCGGCCAGGTCGGCGAGGGTCGGGTAGAGGTCGACGAGTTCGGCCAGCGCACGGGTGGTGGCGCCTCGTGCCTTGCCGGGCGCGGCGATCACCAGCGGCACCCGCGCGTTGCGTTCGAACAGGCTCGGCTTCTGCCACAAGCCGTGATCGCCGAGGTGATAGCCGTGGTCGCTGGTGAACACCACGATCGTGCTGTCGGCCAGGCCGAGGCGATCGAGGGCGTCCAGCACGAGGCCGACCTGCGCGTCCATGAAGGTGATCGAGGCCTGGTAGGCCTGGATGGCGTTGCGTCGCTGCGCGTCGGTCATCGCGTCCTGCTCCGCGTTGGCGCGGCGGTAGGCCGCCTTCGGGACCCGGGCCCGGTCATCAGCCGACAGTGCCGGCAGCGGGATGCCGGCGGTCGGGTACTCGTCGAAGTAGCGGCGAGGCGCCACGTATGGCGTATGCGGTCGATAGAAGCCGACGCCGAGGAAGAAGGGGCGCTGCTCCCGGCCGAAGCGCTCGAGCAGCCGCACCGCCTCGGCCGCGCCGATGCCATCGGTGTGCTGCGCGTCGTCTCCCTCATCGTCGGCGAGCCAGCTGACCGTGCCGCCGAACTGTCCGGGCACCAGGGTGAAGACGCGGTCGAGCAGTTCGCGATCCCGTCCGCGCGGGTTGATGGCGATGTCCCAGGACTTGTGGTCGTCGAGACCGCCGGTGCCGATGTCGAGCGGTACGCCGTAGTGGAACAGCTTGCCGACACGCGCCGTCACGTATCCGTTGGTGCGGAACAGCTGCGGCAGCGTCACGGCATCGGGCAGGCGCTCGCGGAAGTGCGGCGACATCGGGTTGCGTCCCGGATTGCTCAGCACGCCCGTCGCGTCGGGCCGGCGACCGGTCAGCATCGACGACCGGCTCTGGTTGCACACCGGGTACTGCGTGTACGCCCGATCGAAGCGCAGGCCGCGCCGGGCCAGTCGGTCGATGCTGGGTGAGCGGGCCGGTCCGCCGTAGGTGGCCAGGTCGGTGTTGAGATCGTCGGCCATGATCAGCAGCACGTTCATCCGTGGTGGTGCGGATGCTGGCGCTGGCTGCGCGACCAGCGAGGCCATCGCGCAGAGGCCGAGACCGAGGCTCAGCACAGGCCACAGGGCCGTGCGCACGCGAGCGGCGTACCGAACAGGTGTCGTCATGGTCGAGGTCCGGGCCGACGATATCACCCGACGCCCGGTTGCCGGTTGCCGGTTCCCGGTTCCCGTCCCGTGCGGTACAGTCCCGACCCATGTCAATCCGACACGCCGCACTGCGGCTCGCGATGGTGGTGGTGCTGGCGGCGCAGGCCGTCTCGGCTGCCGCGGCTGGGCGCTGGTCCGAGCAACAGGCCAGTGACTGGTACGCCCGTCAGGGCATGCTCATCGGCGCCAACTACGTGCCGGCGACGGCGATCAACGAACTCGAGATGTGGCAGGCCGCCACCTTCGATCCGGCGCGCATCGATCTCGAACTCGGGTGGGCGGCCGCCATCGGCATGAACACCATGCGCGTGTTCCTGCACGACCTGGCCTACGCGCAGGACCCCGACGGCTTCCTGCGCCGTGTCGATCAGTTCCTGGCCATTGCGGAGAAGCACCGCATCCGGCCGATGCTCGTGCTGTTCGACTCGGTGTGGGATCCGTTTCCGGCGGTGGGCGCGCAGCGTCCCCCGCGCCCCGGCGTCCACAACTCCGGCTGGGTGCAGAGTCCCGGCAAGGTCGCCCTCGAAGACCCCGAGCACTGGCCGCGCCTCGAGGCGTACGTCACGGCCGTCGTGAGCCGCTTCAAGGGCGACGCGCGCGTGCTGGCGTGGGACCTGTGGAACGAGGTGGACAACATGAACGACCCCGCCTACCTCAGCCTCGAGCCGAAGAACAAGGGGGAGCTGGTGCTCGCGCTGCTGCCGCAGGTCTTCGCGTGGGCCCGCGCGGCAGCGCCGACGCAGCCGCTCACGAGCGGTCTGTGGCGCGGCGGCGACTGGTCCCGGCTGACCGAGTTGCCGGCCATCGATCGGCTGCAGATCGCGATGTCGGACATCATCACGTTCCACAGCTACGATCCGCCCGCACAACTCGAGGCGCGCATCCGGCAGTTGCAGGTCTACAAGCGGCCGATCCTCTGCACCGAGTACATGGCGCGCGGCAACGGCAGCACGTTCGCGGGATCGCTGCCGATCCTCGTGCAGCACAAGGTGGGGGCGATCAACTGGGGACTCGTGCAGGGCAAGGCGCAGACGCACCTGCCCTGGGATTCATGGCGGCGGCCCTACGTCGACCGCGAACCGGCCGTGTGGTTCCACGAGGTCTTCCGCCACGACGGCTCGCCCTACGACCCGAAGGACATCGTCGCCATCAAGGCCGCGAGAAAGTAGCCGTCGACCTTCAGGTTCACGTAGCCGTCGACCTTCAGGTCGACGGTCAGTGATCTCCCGGGAAGACCTCGTCCGCCGGCAGGTGATCCGGGAGGCCGAAGCGGGGGAACAGCGTCGCGGTGTCCAGGAAGAACGTATGCGCGGCGATGGCGCCACGTTCGATCTCGAGCACGACGAGTGCCCACGGCAGGTAGCGGCCGTCGCCGGCCGGCTTGTACTGGCCGAAGGCGGGCAACCCGTTGGCGGCCGTCGGCACCAGCTTCGATCCGCGGCAGGCCGCCCCTCGACCGAGCAGCCAGCCGCTCATCGACGCGTGGCCGCGCAACCACAGCGAGAACGGCGGCATCGCCATCGTCGCGTCCTCGTGCATGATCGCCGCGAGTGCGTCGACGTCATAGCGTTCGAAGGCGTGGACGTAGCGATCGACCAGCGCCTGCTCCTCGTCCGAGAGGGCCGCGGCCGTCGGGGTCACGTCGCGTGACGCGAGGGTGGCCCGTGCCCGCTGCAGGGCACTGTTGACCGCCGCGACACTCATGTCGAGACCACTGGCGACCTCAGCGGCCGACCAGCCCAGCACCTCGACCAGCAACAGCACCGCGCGCTGTCGGGCCGGCAGGTGTTGCAGGGCCGCGACGAAGGCGAGCCGCAGGCTCTGCCGCAGCACGACGCGTTCGTGCGGGTCGGCATCGCCAGGCAGCGCGGCGACATCGGGAATCGGCTCGACCCAGGACGACGCCGGCAGCGCCGTGAGCGGGTCGTCGATGGTGCCGACCGGCCCGGCCTCCGTCGATCTCAAGCGGCGGCTTCGCGTGCCGAGCACGTCCAGGCACACCCGGGTCGCGATGCGGTAGAGCCACGTGCGGAGCGATGAACGCCCTTCGAAGGCGTCGAGGTGGCGCCAGGCGCGCACCATGGTCTCCTGCGCCGCGTCGTCGGCATCGAGCCCGGAGCCGAGCATGCGATAGCAGTGGCCGGTGATCGCGGCTCGGTGTCGTTCGAGGTCGTCGATGGTGGGCACGGCAGTCATTATCGGATGGGCGGGGCGCAGACGTCGCCCGTGCCGACGAGCGGACGTCGACGGGCCAGCCGATCTGACAACGCGGACGGCGCGGGTCGCGCGCCTCGGCGGGAGCTCAGGCGATGTGGACGGCGTCGGCCAGATTCAACGCGTTCATCGTGTCGTTGAAGGCGCCGTTGCGGGCCATCTCGGCAAAGTGCGGGACGACGGCCGGATCGAAGTGCTTGCCGGCCTCCGATTCGATGAGGGCCAGCGCCTCGTCGAGGGTCCACGCCCGCTTGTACGGGCGCTCGGAGGTCAGGGCGTCGAAGGTGTCGACCACCGCGAACATCCGTGCGGCGATCGGAATGTCGATGCCCTTCAGCCCCTGCGGATACCCCGTGCCGTCCCACTTCTCGTGGTGACAGTAGGCGACGTCGATGGCCGGGCGCAGGTACCGGATGGGCTCGAGCAGCGCCTTGGCGTGCTCGGGGTGCTGCTTCATCTGGATCCACTCGTCGGCGGTCAGGGCCCCGGGCTTGTGCAGGATGCTGTCGGGCACCCCGATCTTGCCGATGTCGTGCAGCAGGGCACCGCGCCGGATGTGCTCGCACTCGTCGGCGGGCAGCCCCATCCGTTCGGCCAGTCGCACGGTCATCACGGTGACGCGCTGCGTGTGCCCTTCCGTCTCCCGATCGCGCAGGTCGAGGGCCCGGACCCAGCCTTCGAGCGTGCGCTCGTAGGCCTCGACGAGCCGGACGCGCTCCTCGAGCAGCGTCCGATACCGGTTCAGGCGGGTGACGGCCTTGACGCGCGCGCGCAGTTCGAGACGGTCGTAGGGCTTGGTCACGAAGTCGTCGGCGCCCACCTCCATGCCGCGCAGGCGCGACGCGCGGTCGTCGAGGGCCGTCACCAGGATGATGGGGATCTCGCGCACCTGCGGCACCGCCCGGATGCGCTCGCAGACCTTGAAGCCGTCCATGCCGGGCATCATGACGTCCAGCAGGATCAGATCGGGGGCATCCTCCAGCGTCAGCGCGATGGCGTCGTCGCCGCAGACGGCCGTGCGGACGGCGTACCCGTCGGCGCGCAGGATGCCGTCCAGCACCTCGCGTCCCGTCTCCTCGTCGTCCACCACGAGGATGTGGCTCTGCCGTGTATCCCTGTTGTTCATGGCGTCTCCACGGGCGCGGCCGTCCCGTCCAGCTGGCTGCGGATGGCCGTGGCCAGCGCCGACAGCTTCACGGGCTTGCTGAAGTAGTCGTTGGCGCCGGCGTCCAGGCAGCGCTCGCGATCCCCGCTCATGGCGAGGGCCGTGAAGGCGAAGATGGGGATCGTGGCGGTGTCGGGTTGGGCGCGCAGGCGACGGATGGCCGAGAGCCCGTCGAGTTCGGGCATCTGCACGTCCATGATGATCAGGTCCGGATGATGCTCGGTGGCCGAGGCCACGGCCTGCAGCCCGTCGCTCGCCGTCAGTACCTCGTAGCCCTTGGCCTCGAGGTACTGTCGCAGCACGAGCACGTTGGTCTCGGTGTCGTCGGCGACGAGCAGCCGCCGCTGCGACGTGCGCGCAATCGGGATGGAGCAGATGGCGCCGCTCGACTCGGCGGCCTTCTCGACGACCGCTTTCGGCGTGGTCGGCGTCCAGGGCAGCGTCACCGTGAAGCAGGATCCCTTGCCGGACTCGCTCTGCAGCGTCACCCGCCCGCCTTCGTGCAGCTCCACCATGCGCCGCACCAGCGCCAGCCCGAGGCCGGTGCCGTTGTACTGGCGCGACAGACTGCTGTCCACCTGGGTGAAGGGCTGGAAGAGCCGCCCCTGATCGGCCTCGGCGATGCCGATGCCGGAGTCGATCACGGCGAAGGACATCGTGCCGGCCTTCGCGTCGACCGACACATCGAGGCGCACCGTGCCGCCGGTGGGCGTGAACTTGACCGCGTTGCTGAGCAGGTTGACCAGGACCTGCTTCATGCCGCGCTGGTCGACGAGCAGCGTCGTCGCTTCGGGACTGATGGTCTGCGTCACCTGCAACTGCTTCTGGTGCGCCGCGTTGCGCACCAGCGCCAGCGCCGCCGAGCACAGCTGCGCGACCGACGTCGGCATGATGTCCAGCGTCATCTTGCCGGCCTCGATCTTCGAGAGGTCGAGGATGTCGTTGATCAGGTCCAGCAGATGCCGGCCGCTGGCCTCGACCAGCGCCAGAGCCTTGGCCTGTCGCGGCTCGAGCGCGCCGTAGATGTGCTCGCTCAGCGACTCGACGATGCCGAGGATGTTGTTGAGCGGCGTCCGCAGCTCGTGGCTCATGCTGGACAGGAACTCGTCCTTGAGCCGGGAGGCGCGCGACAGGGCCGCATTGGCCTTCATCAGCCGGTCCTCGTGCTCATGACGCTCGGTGACGTCGTTGAGCGTGCCGACCATGCCGATGGAGTGGCCCTCCGCGTCCTTCATCTGGCGCGCGTACAGATCGACCCAGACGAAGCCGCCGTCGCGCCGCAGGTAGCGCACGTCGTGGCGGCACGAGTCGACCTCGCCGGCCAGCATCGGCGCGAACACCTCGAGGTTGCGGTCGCGGTCGTCAGGATGGATGCCGTCGAGGAACATCGTGCCCAGGGCTTCCTGCACCTCGTACCCGCTGATGTCGAACCACGCCGGGTTGAGGTAACGGCACCGCCCGTCGGCGTCGGTCTGGACGACGGCCTCGCGGAGCCCGTTGAGCACCGAGCGGTAGACGTTCTCGCGCTCGGCCAGCGCGAACTCGATGCGTTGCCGTTCGGCGATCTCGCTGGCCAGTTGCTGGTTGGTGTCGTGCAGCGCCTGGCGCTGCTGGAACAGCGAGAAACTGAGCTGCTCCGAGTCGGCCAGCGCCAGATCCTTCGTCCGCACGAGCATGAGGAATTCGGCCAGGATGTCCTGGTGCGCGAAGTCGCTCAGCGACAGACCGAGGGCGCTCATCTGCTCGACGGCCGTGATGCGCGGCGAGAGCAGCAGGAGGAGGCGGTCGCCGTCCACCTGCATCACCTGGCCACTCAAGGTCAGGTCGACATGACGGCAGACGATCTCCAGAATCGCGTCGACGCAGGCCAGCAGGGCGTCGTAGGACCCGAGGGTCGTCGGCTTGCGGGTGGTGAACTGATCGCTGAACAGGCTGCCGAGCGCCTGCGGCGAGACCCTCGCCATCGACGCGCCGACCTGGACGATGCGGCCGTTGGCGGCGATGGCGACGTGAAACGGGAACGCACGTGCGACCTGCTCCGGCGAGAGGCCAATCCTGGAGGACACGACACTACCTGCCGAAGAACTCGACGAGGCAGCGATCGTGCTCGAACGAATGGTTCACGAGCCCGTACATGAGGAGCCAATCGTCCTGTTGGGCCGGATCGTGAGTCCTGAACCGGTTCGGGGGGGGCATTCCGCCCCGGTCGCTGGACCAAGGATAGGGATGTACCATCCCGGCAGGCGTCAGCGGAGGGCAGAAGCATGACCATCGGCAGGTGGGGAGCGGCGGTCACGGTGGTGGCGGTCCTGAGCGTGCCGTCAGCGCGCGCGCAGTCGCCGGCGGGCACGCCGGCCGCGGGCACGACGGTGCGGCTCTCGAAGGCCGTCCTGCGCGACAAGATCCGCGGGGGCTGGGCCGCCCAGACCATCGGGGTGACCTTCGGCGGGCCGACCGAGTTCAACTACAACGGCACCTTCATCCAGGACTACGAGCCGATCCCGTGGTATCCGGGCTACCTGCGCGAGACCTACGAGCGCAACCCCGGCCTGTACGACGACGTGTACGTCGACCTGACCTTCGTCGACGTCATCGAGCGGCAGGGCCTCGACGCTCCCGCCGAGGCCTTCGGCAAGGCGCTCGCCGGCGCGGAGTACATGCTCTGGCACGCCAACCAGATGGCCCGCCACAACCTGCTGCGCGGGCTCGCGCCGCCGGCCAGCGGCCATTGGCGCAACAACCCGGAAGCCGACGACATCGACTTCCAGATCGAGGCCGACTTCATCGGGCTCATGGCGCCGGGCCTGCCCAACGCCGCGACCGCCTACGCCGACAAGGTGGGCCACATCATGAACTCCGGCGACGGCTGGTACGGCGGCGTCTTCGTCGCGGCCATGTACTCGCTCGCCTTCGTCCATGACGACGTCCGCACGGTGGTGACCCGTGCCCTCGACACCATTCCCGCCGCGAGCCGCTTCCACCGGACGATCAGTGCCGCCATCCGCCTGCACGACGAGCACCCGACCGACTGGAAGCGCGCCTGGTTCGACCTGCAGCGGCACCACGCCGAGGACATCGGCTGCCCGGACGGGGTCTTCGCCGCCTTCAACATCGACGCCCGCATCAACGCCGCGTACGTGGTCCTCGGCCTGCTCTACGGCAACGGCGACATGAGTCGCACCATCTCGGTGGCCACCCGGGCCGGGCAGGACTCGGACTGCAACCCCGCGACTGCCGCGGGTGTGCTCGGCACCATCCTCGGCTTCGAGCGGATCCCGGCCTACTGGAAGCAGGGGCTCGACGAGGTCGAAGGGACACCCTTCAAGTACACGACCATCTCGCTCGAGGACGCCTACGGCCTGTCGTACAAGCACGCGCTCGAGATGATTCGCCGGGCGGGCGGCCGTGACGATGGTGACGCGGTCCTCATCCCGGTGCAGACGCCCGCACCCGTGCGCCTCGAGCAGAACTTCGAGGGGCATCACCCCGTGGCCGAGATCCGCCTCGCCCGTGCCACGCAGGGCGATGAAACCCGCTTCACGTTCGACGGGATCGGCTTTGCCATCCAGGGCGACGTCCGCAGCGAGGACGGCAAGGACCGCGTCGTCGTCGTGGACGTGTTCATCGACGACGTGCTGGCCGAGACGGTGGACCTGCCAACCAACGTCACCCGCCGCCGCTTCATCCCGTTCTGGAAGTACGAACTGCCTGATCGTGCGCATACCGTGCGGCTCAAGGCGCGTAATCTCGAGCCAGGCACCACCCTCAGGCTGCAGCGCGCCATCATCTATGGCAGTGCGCCCAGGACCCCGGTCATCTAGGAGAGCCCGTGCTCGTCGTGTCGTTCCCTCGTCGCGTCCTGTCCGTCACCGGCCTCGCCTTCGTCGCGACGGCGTGCCTCGGGGGTGGCGCGTCCGCTCAGCCGGCCGCCGCGTCGGCGACCGCCTTCAGGGCGGTCGGCAATGAACCCGGATGGACGCTCGACATCGGCGGCAGCCGCATGGTGCTCGTCGTCGATTACGGGGCGACGCGGGCCGAACTGCCAATCCCGGCGCCCGTGCCGGTGGAGGGCGGGCGTCGCTACAGTGCCCACGACGATACCCACCGCCTGGAGGTGACGATCCTCGATGGCGTGTGCGCCGACACGATGACCGGCATGCCGCGCCCCGCCACGGTCGAGGTGTCCTTCGATGGCCGCGCGCTCAAGGGCTGCGGCGGCGACCCGGTGTCGCTGCTGCGCGGGGGCGTGTGGCTCGTCTCCCACCTCGGCGGCCAGCCCATCGTCGCCAAGTCGCGCCTGACGCTGGCCTTCGGCGCCAACGGGCGGGTGACCGGCACGGCATCGTGCAACACCTACAGCGCGGGCTACCTGCTCACCGGCGAGGGCGTCACGATCACGATGCCCATCTCGACCATGCGGGCCTGCGAGGCACCCTACATGGCGCAGGAGGCGATCTTCCTCGAGGTGCTGCGTGGCGTGAACCGCTTCGAGTGCTCCCCCGACGGAGTGCTGAAGTTGCATGCCGCTGACGGAGGCACCATCACGGCGCGCCGCGAGGTGACACCCGTGGCCACGCCGAAGAAGCCGGCCCGGCCGCGCTGAGCGCCGTCGATGGAGGCGCATCATCGCGTCTACGTGGTGCGGCTCGCCCACCCGCGCCACCCGGGGGTGCGCGACTGCTACTACGTCGGCATGACGGGGCTGCATCCCCAGCACCGCTTCGACAACCACAAGGCCGGCGTCAAGGCCGCCAGAGTCGTGCGTGACTTCGGCCTCGAACTGGCGTACGAGTGGTTCGACGAGATTCCGCCCATGACCTATGCCGAGGCGGCGCTGTGCGAGCCGACGCTCGCCGACGAGCTTCGCGATCGGGGCTTCGTCGTCTTCGGCCCGACCCTCAGGCGCCCTGTCGAGCCCGCGCGGGCCAGGCCCGTGCGGCGACTCGCCCGAAAGAAGAGGTAGTGATGAGCCCTTCGACCCTGCCCGCCGCGCAAGCCCTCGTGTTGCAGGACCTGGTGACCCCGACGGCCCATGGTATCGCCAGTCGCCTGCTCGAGAAGACGCCCGGCGGCAACGTCACGCTGTTCGCCTTCGATGGCGGTCAGGCCCTCACCGAACACACCTCGGCCTTCGATGCGCTGGCGCTCGTGCTCGAAGGACGCCTGACGCTCTCGGTCGCCGGTGCGCCGATCGACGCCGTTCCCGGCACGATCGTCCGGCTGCCCGCCAACGTGCCGCACGCCGTGGACGCGCCGGAAGCGTCGCGGATGCTGCTGATCATGCTCAAGGACGCCTGAGGCGTCGGCTACGGGGTCTGCGCGTCGAACCACGCGATGAGGTCGCGCGTGACCTCATCGCGATTGATCTCGTTCACCAACTCGTGGCGGGCGTCCGGGTAGAGCTGCAGGCTGACCTGCGTGAGGCCGGCATCCACGTACACCTCGTGCAGTCGCGCCACGCCCTTGCCCATCTCGCCGACCGGATCCCTGTCGCCAGCGATGAGCCGGATGGGCAGCGCCGTCGGGATGCTGCGCAGCACCGACGACGTGCCGAGGGTGGCCTTGCCCTCGAGGAAGTCGCACCAGGCGCGCGTGGTCAGCGGACGGCCGCACTGCGGGTCGGCGACGTAGGCGTCCACGGCTGCCGGGTCGCGCGAGAGCCAGTCGACCTCCGTGCGGACCGGAGCGAACTCCCGGTTGTAGGTGCCGAACACGAGGCCCTGCAGCCAGACGCTCGGCGTGCGCGGGCCGCGCAGCAGGCGCTCGAGCCGGGCGACCGCGACGCCTGCTCCCTCGAGCGCACCGGGCGGACCGTTGCTGCCGCAGAGCACGACGCCGCGATACGCGCCGCCGTGCTGGCCGATCAGGGCCTGCCCGACGAACGATCCCATCGAGTGGGCGAACAGGAGCAGCGGGACCCCTGGCGAGGAGGCCTGCAACGCCTGCGAGACGGCCCAGGCGTCGTCGACGAGGCCGTCCCAGCCGCCACTGTCACCGAAGTGCCCGGCGAGGGCCCCGGCCGTGACGTGGTCGCCATGGCCCCGATGGTCGTGGGCCCACACCGTGTATCCGGCGGCAGTGAGGGCCGTGGCCAGCCGCGCGTAGCGGGCGCCGTACTCGGCCATGCCATGGACGATGTGGACCAGCCCGCAGGGCGTGGGGACGTCCCAGCGATGGAGAGGCGGGAGTGTGGGCACGGGAGCATTAGATGCTGGAATGCTGGAATGCTGGAATGCCGAAGGGTGAAGGAGGGAAGGAGGGAAGGAAGAATGGGAGAGGGATGGGTAGG
>LNFM01005308.1_pt1 | contig 22494 bp, 23 predicted proteins | sample 596031 | NCBI WGS metagenome assembly LNFM01 (sample SAMN04254537, study PRJNA301005) | activated carbon metagenome | isolation source: dual media filters at the Ann Arbor, Michigan drinking water treatment plant | place: USA: Ann Arbor | reverse complement strand
GGTAAAGACACCGCAGAAGAAGTATCTTCTAGTGTTATCAAAAAGAACAGAATCCTTTTCAGACCTGGTAAGAAAATGCGCAATTTGTTAAGCACATTATCTTACAAAAAAGTCAGCTAGAACCCCGAAACTAAGTAATTTAGTTTGTAAGACCTCGAGTATTCCAGTGCTCGGGGTCTTTTTTTTGTGCATTTTTTCACGAAAATTTTCGTGATTTCGTCCCGACGAAGTTTTTGTTTCGTACTGACGAAGCAGTTGTCTCGTACTGATGAACTGAAATTCTCGTCCGTACAAATTGAAAAAAAACTATCTAAAGGAAAAAAAGGAAATGGAAAACTCTTTTTCAGCTTTTTTTATGCAAAAAACCATCATTTTTGAGTCTTTTTGTATGGTAAATTAGTACTAAAAAATAGTTCTCGATACCATTTTAAGCTTCAATTTTTGCAATTTTAAACCTCAAAATCACTCCAACTGAAAAAAAACAAACAATTTTAAGCGACAAAAAAATCCGTAAAATCTGTTGCATCTGTGTCATCCACGTTCCAATTTCAATAGCGTTTATGTTCCATTAAAAACCACCTCGGCTTTCAGCCACTCCTCCAAAGGAGGAGAATACTACACTTTACTCCATAAAAAAAGCTCAAAAAAAGCAGCTAGAACCCCGATTTTTGAGCAATTAAGTATTGTAAGACCTCGAGTAATTCCAGTTACTCTATCGAATTATGTTGTAAATTTAATACATTGTTGTACAACTTGTACAACACCTGTTGAAAACTCACCAAAATCGTTGCTATCATTGGCTTCACACCACCTAAGTTTTTAACAAATACCCTCATGTGACCAAGAAAATTCTTATTTACACTTTCCATTTTGTACTCTTTCTCCTCCATCCTATCGTTTTGGTACTTTTGGAAAGTGTAAAATTTTGTTTAAACAATTATTTTTTACCAAAATACGGAAAACCGTAAAACACTATAAAACTTCTTTTTTATCTTTGAAAAATCACGTAAAACTACCTAGTAAACTCTTGTAAAAGTTATTTATTTTTGGTAGGTTTGGAAAAGTTTGTATTGAAATGAAATTAATTAATCCCATATATCTTGATAATGCATCAACATACAGAACACCAATAAACTAAAAATATAATGGCTAAAAAACCAAAATTTTATGTAGTTTGGAAAGGACGAAAAAAAGGAGTTTTTAGTACTTGGGACGAATGTAAGGAACAAACCAATGGTTTTGATGGTGCCGTTTTTAAATCATTCAAAACTAAAGAAGCAGCTGAAAAAGCTTATAATGATTCAAGTTCAGAATATGTAGGAAAAAATAAAAAAATAATTAGTTCTTTATCGAAAGAAGAACTAGAACTAATTGGTGACCCAATAGAAGATTCCATTGCTGTTGATGGAGCTTGGGATAACACCACAGGTTTAGTTGAGTATCAAGGAATTCATCTAAAAACCTATGAAGTATTATTTCATATTGGACCTTTGGAGGATGGAACTATTAATATGGTTGAATTTTTAGCGATTGTGCATGCTTTGGCTTTGTGTAAACAAATGCATTCAAAATTACCTATATATTCCGATAGCAAAATAGCTTTGGGCTGGATTAAGGATAAAAAAGCAAGAACGAATCATCAACCTAGTGAAAAGAATAAGAAATTGTTTGAGATGATAGCTAGAGCAGAAAAATGGTTGGAAAACAACACCTTTGAAAACGAATTACTAAAATGGGAAACTAAAGCTTGGGGTGAAAATCCTGCTGATTTTGGAAGAAAATGAAAACAATATGTCAAGTAAAAACAATACATTTTTAGAAGGCCTAAATAACAAACAACTAGAAGCAGTTGTGAGTAATGCAAAAAGAGTACTAGTTCTTGCTGGTGCAGGTTCAGGAAAAACAAAAACAGTTATTTCTAAACTTCTTTATTTGGTTACAGAAAAAGGTGTAAAATCTTCTTCAATATTAGCAATTACATTTACTAAAAATGCTGCCAATGAAATGATTGATAGATTAATTATTTCTAGTGATGTTACAAATACATACGAATCATATATTCAAAATAAATCAACTACAGCTTTACAAAAAGAGTCCGAAAGAAGAAAGAGAGTTTTAGAACAACCTTGGATTTCTAATTTAACAATTAGAACATTTCACTCATTGTGCTATAAAATTCTTCGTGATAATGGAAATCCTGTTTTTGATAATAAATTCAAACTTATTACAGATAATTCGGCAGAAGAAGTAGATTTAAAAGCGAAGGATATTCTTGCGAATGAGAAACCCAAAGATATTATAAGTAAAATTTTGATTCTTGCTTGTAAAGATCGTGGTTACATTTTAAAGCTAAAGCGATACATATTAGATTATTATGTTGAAAAAGTATCTATTGATAAAGAAATAAAAATTTATACTAACGAAGGACAAAAAACATACACTACTTTAAAAGGTGAAACTGTAAAATCAAAGTCAGAGCGAGATATAGCAGATTGGTTATACAGACATAATATAAAATATGTCTATGAAAAAGTAACCAACTTCAAAGATTTTAATTTTAAACCAGATTTTTTTATTCCTCAAGCCAATCTTTATCTCGAACATGTTACAGATAAAAGCTATAAAATGGCTGATAAAGAAAGACAATTTATAGAAGGTGGAAGAAATTGTGTTGTAACATATGAATCCATTATGAATAATTCAATCCTTTTTAATTTGGCAATGGAAAGAATTGTAAAAGGAAAAATTTCTGAAACAATAACTGAAGATGTTTCTATTAACTATGAAGAAGAATTTAATCGTTATCATAATAAAATAGATGAGTTTTTAAAAACTGTTATGCGTTTGCAGTCTATGATGAAAGGTGAAGACATTGAACCTTCTAGTTTATTAGAGAAATCATTAAAAAGCGAACATGAAAGAATAAGGGTTTTTTATGAACTTGCTATTCCAATTATACAAGAGTACAAAAAATATTGTACAAATAAATCCTATGTAGATTTTGATGATTTAATAATTTTGACTGTAAAACTTCTTAAAGAGAATGAAGATGTTAGAGAAATTTACAGAAGCAAATTTAAATATTTAATGGTTGATGAATTTCAAGATGTAAATGGATTACAAGTAAAATTATTAGATCTTTTATTGAAACCTGATAATCAATTATTTTGTGTTGGTGATGATTGGCAAAGTATCTATGGTTTTAGAGGTTCAAACGTAGATTACATAGTTAATTTTGAAACACATTACAAAGATAGCGAAATACATAAACTAGATGTTAATTATAGAAGTACGCAAACAATTGTTGGAGCCAGTAATGAAGTTATAAAAAACAACAAAAATCAAATAAGCAAAGATGTTAAAGCATTTAATGAAATGCCAAGCAAAATTCAAATTTACAGAGCAAAAAACACAGAAGATGATGGTATAGAATTTTTTATTGATAAAATAAGACAACTTTATGATAGTGGATTAGGTAAAGACGATATTCTTGTTTTGTATAGAAGATCTAAAATGTTTGACCCATACTTAAAAGCTTTAAAACAAAATAGACTTTTTGTTTCTTCAAAAACTATTCATGCTTCAAAAGGATTAGAAGCTAAAGCAGTTTTTATTATAGGATTAACAGAAGGTAATGGTGGTTTTCCCGACATTTGGCTAGATGATGCTATATTTAGAGTAGTTAAAGATATTAAGTACGATATTTTATTAGAAGAAGAAAGAAGACTATTTTATGTGGCAATTACAAGAGCAAAAGATGAACTATTTCTTATAACAGAATTAGGAAACGAGTCCTCATTTGTTGAAGAAATTCCACAACATTTTTACCAAGTAAATAAACCAATAATCAAAAATATAGGAATAAAAATTATTGTTTGTGAAGAGTGTAAAACTACAGTGAACGAATCAGATAAGTTTTGTAGAAATTGTGGAAGCAAAATTTCTAAAAACAATTTGAGTAATTCAGAAGAAAAAAAAGTTCCTAGCTATGTTGAAACCGCAAGAATAATAAACAAAAATGCCTATATGCCTTGGACTAATGAGGATGATACAAAACTTGAAGAACTTTATAAACAAGGAAAATCTAATACCGAACTTAGTGATTTTTTTGGTAGAAATTTAGGAGCTATTATTGCAAGAATTCAAAAACTTGAGTTGGAGCAAAAATATAATTTGAACTAATTTATCATTAAAATGTAAAAGTTTATCAAAAATTAAATAGTATTAATGAACTTACCAATATCAAACAATTTACCGATAAACAAACTTGCATCTGTATTCGGAAGCACTTCTGCTACTTATAAGTTTTATTGGCTGATAGCTTTAATTGAATTAGTAGAAGAAGGAACTATTGAAATTCCAAAAAGGAAAATATTTTCAAGAATGATTAGTAATTCTTGGTACACTATAAATTACTTTCATATTTCATTTGGTAAGCAAGACAATTTACAAATTGCAGTAGAACGAATTTTAAAAGAAGAAAATTTAACCATTGACGAAAAGAAAAATAAACTTGAAACTTGTTTAGAGAATTCTACAAATAAAGAAACAATAAATCAATTGTTTCATTTTGATAAAAATGTACCGCATTGGTTTTTGTCTCCTTGGTTTCCAAAAATCAATAATGAAACTGATAATCAACAAAAAAGTAGAATATATTTAGATTCGCAATCCTTTGTAAATGATAGTCTGTATGCTTTGTATAAAGATTTTATTACTATTAACCCCATTTGGGTTTCTTATTTAAAAACTAATGCAAAAGTATTAAAAGATTATTGCTATTGGAATTTGGCATTATTTCTTCAAACACGAAATCCAAACGTTCCAGACATTCCAAATAAATTAATTAAACCAGCAATTAGAAATGGTTTAACAAAGCAAACTAATGAATATTGGAAATTAGTTTTCAAAGAATTAGGTTCTATAAATTGCATTTTTACAGATACAAAATTGTACTTTAATGAAAAGAATTATGCGTTAGACCATTTCGTTCCTCATGCTTTTGTATCACATGATTTAATATGGAATTTGTTACCTATTGAAAAGAAATTTAATTCTTCTAAAAGTGATAAACTTCCATTATTTGATAAACATTTTGATAAGTTTTATGATTTGCAAAAGTTAGCTTTTGAAATCAATAAGCATCACAATTCTAAAAGTAAATATATGGATGAGTTTTTAACCATTTTTCCAAATATTGAAACATTTGAAAAAGATAAATTTTCAAATACAATTCAGCCATTGCTTACTATTGCAAGTAATAACGGATTTTTATTTATGAATGAGTAATCAAAATAATAATACAACTGTATTTTAAATACGAATCTTTTCTCGAACAAATCAACAACAACCTATACTCACCATCCTTTTCAATTGGTGCTCTATGAATGCATGGTGGTACTTTTTGTGTTGGATAGTCTACTGCCAGTCGCCAAACAAGATCTTTGCCTAAGTTAGTTGTCTATTGCAATTTGTAAGTATAAATAAGTTGTCAAATAGACAACATAATATAAGAAGTAAATCAAGCTTTTTGGATACCCTCAAACTTTATTTCAGAAATTATTTTCTATTTTTCCAATTATCTAATGTTTTCTCTGTTATGGTATCACCCAAATTTTGAAAATGTAAAATAGCTTCTTTTCTACTACCTTTAAATTTATCAAGCATCCAGTTTCGTAGTTCATATTTAAAATTTGCTATCATATTTTTTGTAGTCAAATTTTCATCAAAGTATTTTGTATTACTAGTCTCAACTTCTGGAGAATGATATTTTTCAAATTCATTCTTTGCATATTCAAAAGCAGTAGTTTCGTCTAACATTTTTATTGTTTCTTCATCAAAAGACTGAAAAGCATTATAATATATGGCAATTTTTTGTAAGTCTCGATAGTTACCATAAAGCTGTAAGCTCTTCAACCACTTAATCAAAATAGTATCTTTTGGTACTGGAGGATTACCTTTAAATTTAAGGCCTTTCCATGTACTTTCCCAGTCCTTTTCTCTATCTTCTTCGGTCTCTCTAAGTGCTGGAATAGTAATAACATGTTGAACTATTCTATCATAAAAATCGGGTAATAAATCCTTTTTTAGCTTTGCTATTGTTCGGTTGGTGGCAAAAATAAGTCGACATGAAATTTTAATTTCATTAGTACTTCCCAATCTACGAATAGACATTCTGTTTTCTTTATCAGTCTGTAAGGCCTTCATTAATTTAGCTTGCACCATCTTTGATAAATGATGAATTTCATCAAGAAACAATACACCACCGTTCGCTTCTTCCAACAATCCTTTTTTATCAGCGTTAGCTCCAGTAAAAGCACCTTTTGCATAACCAAATAATTCGGATTCTGCTTTATTGTCCTCATCAAATGAAGCGCAATTCGCCTGGATAAAAGATTCATTTTTATGCTTTTTAACTGACTCATTCGCAATTTGTGATTTTCCAATTCCTCGCTCTCCCAATAATAAAATTGAGAAACCCGAATTGATGAAAGTTTCCATCTTTCGGTTTACCAATTCTCTAGATTCTGATTTAGTTTCTTTAAAAATTTTAAAATTTGAACCTATATCAGAAATTAAGTTGGTTGGAATTTCTTTTATTGAAAAGCGTTTAAATCGTTTATCTAACGAATCACTTTTATCATCATAGGTTTTTATAAATCTTGCATTTTCTGGTAATTGATAAGATTCAGATAAAATATGCCAAACTACCTGAGTTTCACTACTACCTAAGGATACATTTATTACCGGATGCACTTTTTGATTTTTATTAAAATATTTTCTCACCCAATTACTTAATTCATCCGAAATTTGTTTTTCATTTCTTAAATCATCAATGGATAGTTCAATAACCTTTAATTTATTAGAGTAAATAGTTTTAAAATTAGAGTATTCTGTTAACCATTTAATTTGATCTTCAATTGAATAATGATTGATATTTCGCCATAAATTATTATGAAAATCAGTTGCTTTTTCTGGATAATTTAAAGTAACAAAATTTATTTCCTTTTCAATGTTATAGCAAATATCCTCATTTTCTAAAATAGATTCATACACCTCTGAAAGCCCTAAATTTTTAATTGTGTCATCATCTAAAATATTTTTTTTGTGAGTAAAACGTCTACTAGAGAGACTATCATAAGTTTTTTGAGGTGCCGTTAAATAAATAATTTCATCAAAAACAAAACCATCAGCAGTTGTGTGGTTAAAAGTCTCATTTAATTCCTCTTGATCTAAATTTCCAAATTGGATTTTACTAGGAACTTTAGTATCTAAATAAAATTGACTTAAAATATGTTTTAAATACGCAACTCCGTGGTTGGTATAATGCCAAGTGATGTAAATATTTTTCATTCTACAAAGGTAATTAATTATCTTTTATAGAAATTTATTACCTTAATAAAACATTTAAATCATAGTAGAAAAAATAATTATAAATTTTAAAATCCTTACTGTCAATTATTTATGTTTTAAAGATAGCTTTAAAGATTTTTTTGGCATACTATTTTAAATACTACTACTAAACAAATTAATTTAATCATGACAACTAAAATTTTAGACTTCAAAAAATCAGATCATTTCTTACACAGTCAATGGGATAGAACTATAAATGACGAGCTCCTTCATAAAATACTTCCTTTTGTAGAGTGTACTTTTTGCGAAAAAGACGTTGTGTTTGTTATGCCATCTTTTCTAAAAAAGAACAAAGTAATTAAAAGTGATAAGCTGTGTTTAATTATAATTATCAAACAAAAATTATTAGTCACTGCTTATTGGTGTGACCATCCCAATTATCTATTCAAAAATAAAGAAAATGCACATTATCAAATTTTATACTAATTCAAAAAATGACAAAGAAAACAAACCACAATGCTGACATTAAAAATCCTAATACAGGAACTAAAGGCACGAATACAACCTATGATAAGAATCAAGGCAATAGAGGAAAACAATTAAATCCAAACCAACAAAAATCAAACAACCAGAAATAAAATAATAAACTAGAAGTATGAAAAAACAAAGTTTTAGACCAGAAAACAATAATTCTTTAGAAGAATTACAATTGAATTTTAAAAAAGAACCCTATTTTAGCTCAATTGAAAACGATAATGATTTGTTGGATGACGAACAAGATAATTTCTATTATCATCAAGATCTAGATGATATGGAGGATAATTATGATGGTTTTGAATTTGATAACTTCGACTAATAAAAATATAAATGCACATTCTTAAAATAATACACGGTTATCCGCCCAACTATAATGCAGGTTCAGAAGTTTACAGCCAATCTATCTGTAATGAATTATCAAAAGAGCACAAAGTTTCTGTTTTCACTCGTGAAGAAAACCCTTATACACCAGATTTTGAAATAAGACATCAGAAAGCAAGTGAACACTTAAACTTTTACTTTGTAAACAATCCGCAAGGAAAAGATGGCTATTTACATAAAGAAATAGATAATGCTTTTGAAGATTTAGTTAATAAAATAAAGCCAGATGTAGCTCATATTGGGCATCTCAATCATTTGTCTACAGGTATTGTTGATGTACTAAACAAATTAAATATTCCGATAGTTTTTACTTTACATGATTTTTGGTTGATGTGTCCAAGAGGTCAGTTCTTAACCAGAAGTATTGGTAAAGAAAAAAACTTCCAATTGTGTTCTGGTCAAGAAAACCAAAAGTGTGCAACCCATTGTTATGAAGTATATTTTAGTGGAAAAGAAAGCGAAAGACCACAAGATGTTTCTAATTGGACCCACTGGATTGGTAACAGGATGAAAGAAACCAAGAGTATTATTGATAAAGTTGATTTATTTATAGCGCCATCCAATTATTTAAGAGATAGATTTATCAAAGACTTTAATGTAGAGGAAAACAAAATCATTTATCTTGATTATGGCTTTCCAACAGAATACTTAACGCCAACAAGTAAATCAGATGTATTGCAACCTTATACATTTGGATATATAGGAACACATATTCCATCAAAAGGGATTAATTTATTAATTGAAGCTTTCGCAAAAATTGAGCAACCAGCAGCATTAAAAATATTCGGAAGAGAAAACGGACAAAGTACACAATCTTTAAAATTACTTGCCTCAAAATCGAAAAACAAAATCGAATTTAATGGCGAGTACATCAATCACAACTTAGCAGATGATGTTTTTGCTAATGTGGATTGCATTGTAGTTCCTTCTATTTGGGGAGAAAATTCGCCATTGGTTATTCACGAAGCGCAGTCATGTAAAATCCCAGTAATTACAGCTGATTTTGGCGGAATGAAAGAATACGTGCAACATAAAGTAAACGGATTATTATTTGAACATAGAAATACTAATTCGCTTACCGAACAATTAGAATTCGCTATAAATAATCCAAATGAAATGAAAAATTTAGGCGATAAAGGCTATCTGTTTTCAGAAAATGGAAGTGTTCCTACTATTCAAGAGCATTGTAATAGTTTGGTTTCGCTATATAAAAGTGTTATAAAACCGAGCTCACTTTGGAGAATTACGATTGACACCAATCCTGAAGATTGCAATTTAAAATGTATCATGTGTGAAGAGCACAGTCCTTATAGCGACTTCATCCCTACGCTGTTCAAAGAAACTGGAGTAAAACGAAGAAGAATGGATTTTGAAACAGTAAAAGATATTTTCCGTCAATCCGAAAAATTAGGCATCAAAGAAATCATTCCTTCAACAATGGGTGAACCTTTGCTTTACAAGGAATTTGATAAAATATTTGAATTATCTCAAAAACATGATATTAAAATAAACCTGACTACAAATGGAACATTTCCAAAGAAATCGGTTTTAGAATGGGCAAAATTAATTGTTCCGAACACTACTGATATTAAAATAAGTTGGAATGGTGCCACCAAAGAAACTTCAGAAAAAGTTATGCTGGGTATTAATTATGATAAAGCGGTTTCTAATGTCATTGAATTTATAAAATACCGAGACGACTACTTTCAATCAACCGGTTATTTTTGTAGAGTAACCTTTCAATTGACTTTCTTGGAAAACAACATGCATGAATTGTCAGACATTATAAAACTGGCAGCAAAACTAGGCGTTGATAGAGTAAAAGGACATCAATTATGGGCGCATTTTGACGAAATTAAAAACCTATCCATGCGCTCATCCAAAGAGACTATGGATCAATGGAATCAATATGTTGAACAAGCCATAGAAACACAACAAAATTTCAGAAAACCCAATGGTGAAAAAGTGATTTTAGAAAATATTATTCCGTTGCAAGAAAACGAGCAAAATGATGTTCCAGAAGAATATGTTTGTCCATTTCTTAACAAGGAATTGTGGGTTTCAGCCACCGGAACCATTTCGCCATGCTGCGCTCCAGATAATTTAAGAAAGTCATTAGGTGATTTTGGAAACATCAACACTACTTCCATTGAAGAAGTTTTAGAAAGTAAGAATTATAAAAATTTAGTTGCAAATTACAAGTCCATTTCACTATGCAAGTCCTGTACAATGCGTAAACCTTTAACCTAAAAACATGAACACAAAAAATAAAAAAGCACTTTTAATTAGACATGCGGATAGAGATGCTATTCCTGAAGGTTCATTTGGAAATGAAGTTTTACTAAATCAACTAGGGCAAAAAAATGCTTTTAACTATGGTGAAAAGCTAAAAAATACTAGTATTACCAAAATTTATTCCAGCCCAGTACCAAGATGCATGGAAACTGCGGCGTTCATTCAAAAAGGTTATGGTAAATCATTAAAAATAATTGAAACTGTGGCATTAGGAGCTCCAGGATTACATATTATTGATGAGAAAATTGCAGGTGCGTATTATTTAGAACATGGCTTTGATGCAATGTATGAAAGCTTTAAAAATGGAATTACTATTCCGGGAATGGCAACTCCTGAGAGTTTGAATCAAAACATGACAGATTTTATTAATAAAAATTCTGTAGAGAATGAAACTACCATTTTCATAACACATGATATGTTGATTGCTTTTTATCATTTTAGTATTGATAAAACCGTTTACACAAAAGAGAATTGGGTAAATTATTTATCGGGTATCACTTTTAATTACGGAGAAAATGAAAGATAATCTGAAATCGTTTTTTACCGAACATTGGAATTACATGGCGGTTAGTACAGCTTGTAAATTAGGACTATTTGATGCTCTTGATAAACAAAATTTGGGAGCAAAAGAACTTGCCGAAAATCTAAATTTAAAAGAAAAACAATTAAGCATACTTTTAAAAGCTTTGAATAATAATGGCTTTTTAAATGAAGAAAATGATACGTATTCGCTAAATGAAACATCCATATTGCTAACAGAAAACCATCCGAATTCCTTAAAATATGCTTGCTTAAATTGGTCTGGAGAACATTTGAATGCTTGGCAAAATTTAGAGTATTCTATCCAAACTGGAGCTAGTTCCTTTACTAATTCATATGGTGAAAATTATTTCGATTATTTAAACAATCATCCCGATAAATTACATCAGTATCAAAAAGCAATGTATGAATATGCAAGAGATGATTACAAAGAACTACCTAATAAAATTGACTTAAATAGTGTTACTAATGTTATAGATATTGGTGGTGGATATGGCGCGGCAATAAGCTCAATTAAAATAGTTTATCCTAATTTAACCTGTTATCTATTTGATCTAGAAAAAGTAATCGATAATTGTAATTTGAAAGATATTACAACAATAAAAGGCAACTTTTTTGAAGAGATTCCAAAGGTTGCAGAGGTTTTAATTTTATCCAGAATTTTACACGATTGGGACAATGAAAAGGCAGCAATAATTTTGAAAAATTGTTTTGATGCTTTGCCAAAAAACGGAACAATCTACATCATTGAAAATTGTTCAGACAAAATAACAATAGATTTATCTATGCTATCACTAAACATGATGGCCCTATGCGAAAGTTATGAAAGAACTTCAGTTGAATATATTCAAATGGTTACCTCAGCTGGTTTTACTTTTGAATCTGATGTAAAATTAAATGAATTACAAACCATCTTAAAATTTAAAAAATGAATTGGAAAGATATAAAAACATCAACCGACAACAAGTATTTCTTGGTAAATGGTAAACCAATCTTTGATAAGCATTTTACAGAAGTATTAAAATTTCACGAACCAGGATTAGCACCTGTAAAAGACGAAACAGGAAGTTACCATATTGACATTTTAGGCAATGAGTTGTACAAGGAAAGATATAGTAGAACTTTTGGTTTTTATTGCAATAGAGCTGCAGTGATTGATAATAATTGCTGGTTTCATATAGATGAATTTGGTAAAAGAAGCTATTCCAATTCATACGAATGGACTGGTAATTTTCAGGAAAACCTTTGCACCGTCAGAGATAAAGGAAACAATTACTTTTATATAAATCTTAATGGCGAAAGATTAAATCATGAAAACTATCTTTATTGTGGTGACTTCAAAGACGGTATAGCTTGTGTAAAAACTAAAAACGGTTTTTTTAAACACATAAACAATCATGGTAAATTTATAAATGACAATGAATATTACGATTTAGGTATTTTTCACAAAGGTTTTGCAACAGCAAAAGATGAAAAAGGTTGGTTTCATATTGATTTAAACGGTGAGGAACTTTACAGCAATCGCTATTTAATAGTAGAACCTTTTTACAATGGATTCGCTTTAGTGACTACTCATGATAATCAAAAGTTAATTATTGATGAAAATGGAGATTCAATACTTAAAATATAATTCAAACATCAATATAACTAATCCCTTTTGATTACTGTTAAATTACCAATTCTTAGCAACGCTCTAAAAAAAATTAAAGACACAGTTTTTATAAAAACATATACTCTTCAATACCAATAATTTTCTTCTAATTTTTATATTTTTGAATAAATTATAAATTACCCCAAATGTCCATAACCAACAAGAAACTCAAAATCAATATTTTTGGAGAGTTATGGACTTTAAAGAAAGTACTTTTAACACCCATCGAAATGGAGTATTATAGTAGCATTGCTTCTGGAATGAATCAACCGCTGCATAAAGCGTTATTAGACCCATTCTTTTATCCAAAATTACGATTGGAAAGCACTACTTCATTTCTTGATTTAAAAGGAAATGTAATCTCAGGTGTTACCGAAAATTCATCCAATCAAATTGATCTATGGTTTGATGGAAAAAAAGAGAAAATATGGGTTGCTAATTTAAAGAATGGTACCCTCTTCCCTATCTACAATATTACCTTTTCAGAAGATTTAAAAGAACTTTCAAGTGGAATTTATATCGAAACTTTAGCATTTGGAAAGATTGCTTCTTGTGAAGTAATGTTGGATGATTTTAGCAAAGAGCGTTTAGAATTTAATTTTATAAAACACAAGGAGCAACTTCTACTTCAAAATAGATTTAAATACAATGGTAAAATTTTGAAAAGTAACAAAACGGATAGTAATTTTATTAGAATTCATAGTTTTGAAATTTAATAAAAGTGAATAAATCACCAAACATAAAACCATAAAATTTCTATTCTTTAGGGTTTTCCGATAAACGGTAAAAAAACTCAAAAAACATCAAAATGATATTTGTACTGTATGAAATCGAAATAAAATTCTTCGATGTCATCGGCTTTCATAAAAGCCACAAATTCGTCTAGTGGCACTTCAAAATAGTGGTGAATTACATTGAGTCTGAACTCTATTTCTAAAATTTGGTTGACTTCATCATATCCTACAGCAAGGATGTTTGTGGCGTTTATTGGGTATTTTGACATGCTATTCTATATTTATGTGTTTTTTTCTTTAAAGCCATATATCAAAAAAATAAATCCGGTAAAGATGTCTATGGGCATCCAAATTGATTTTTTGTAGAGATAAATAGGAATTATTGGATTGAAGAGAATTGCTAAACAAATAAAGGTTATTCCAAAAAGGTTTACATCTTTTTGAACCTCTTTAAATAGTACCAAAATGGCTCCAATTGTAATTGCTATTCTTAAAAAAGTATAGTAGCCTATTGGCATATCAAAGCAAGCTATCAAAGCAATAGCAGCGCATATTATACATATTGTTCTCATGAATGAAATCTTATTTTAAAATAATTTTTCAAACTTAAAACGAATAAAAAAGTATTCCTTACGGGAAACCGTAATGAAAATAAAAAAAATAAAAAAGAGAGTTTTTAGGCTATTCCTAAATCTTTAGCAATAGAGATTAAATGAACGGTATTATTGGCTTTAAAGTAATCTTTGAGTTTGCTAATTCTTTTTTCAATAGTGCTTTTACTGCTTGGAGTTATGCCTAATTCTTTGAATTTGATGTCCATTTTATCTTGTGGGACACCTAATGATAATTGTTTTATAAGTTCAATGTCAAAATTATCAATTTCATTTATTGTTTTGTCCTGAAGTAAATGCTCCATTTCGGGTGAAATAAACTTTTCATTAGTTTGAAAAAGGTTTTTGATTGCCGTTTTCAATTCCTGAATACTTCTACGTCCTTTAATTACAAAACCATCAATATTTTGATTTTCAAAAAGGGATTTTATATGAAAGGTTTTATCTTCAACAGAATGCACTATTATTTTTAAATCGGGTTGTACTTCTCTTACCCATTTTATCAAATCATCACCAGAAATTAATTGTACTTTTCTATGATCTGCTCTAAAAGACAAATCACTTATTAATAAATCAAATGGTTCGTTGTCAAGAACGGCTTTCTTGATTTTTAATTGTGCATCATCACAGTATTTAGCATGGTGAATTTCTGTAACACCAAGTTCACTTAGTACTTGCATCACCGCTAAGTTAATACTATCAAAATCTTCCGCTATTATTACTTTCTTAAACATGACTTTGTAATTATTTAGGTATTTTCAATTTTGCTTTGAATCCTTTATTAGTTTCCGTTTCAAAAGTAATAGTTCCGTTTATGGATAAAATACGGTTTTCCGCATTTTGCAAACCTTTTTTTAAATTTAACAAATCTGAACATCCTATTCCGTTGTCTGAATAGTTGATTTCAACACCTTTTTTATAGGTTTCAAACCCAATTACAACCAAGCTACAGCTACTGTGTTTTCTCATGTTTACCATCAATTCTTGTAAAGTTCTGTAGATAACTATTTTGGATTCTTTCTTTAGTTTTTGCCAGTCTACTTGAGCGATATTATTTTTAATAATAACATTAATATTGTTGCTGTTATAACTTGAAAGCATAGCTTTAAGAACAGCTTCAAAATTATCACCAGTATCAATTTGGCTGTTTTCTTTAGAAATATTTCTTGATTGAGTGTAGATTTTATCTAAGTTTTCAAGAAGAAATTCTTTATTGGTTGGATTGTTCAAATCTTGTGTGTCAGCATAAGTCATAGCATTAAAAACATCGTTAGCTAATTCATCATGAAGCTTTTTGGAAATTCTAGTTTCGGTATCGTATGTTGCTTTTTGGAGCTTTCTTCTGTTTTTTGAACGAATTGTAAAAAACACAAATAAAGATATTGTGGATACAAAAATGAACAATGAAAGGTAGAGTTGTTTTTGACTTTTTTGCTTTTCGCTTTCTTTTAAAGCTATGTTAGCATCGTACTTTATTTTAGCAAATTGCGTTTTTGAGTTTTGTCTTACTTTATTAATGCTATCCGAAATATTCATTTGCTTTAAAGCAAGACTTTTTACCTCATTAGTATTGGATGAGGCAATAAGAAACTTAATAGCTTCAATTCTGTCATCTGGACTGTTGATTGCTGTAGCTGCGTTGTAGGCTTTTTGTGCATAATCATTAGACAATTTCAAATTCGATTTTAAATAATACTCCGCCATGTGCATGTATGAAGCAATTATTTCAGAATTATCTTTAATACTATCACGGATTTTTAAAGATTGATTCAAATAATCAATTGCTTTAGGATTGTTTAATTTAAAATAAGCATAGCCAAGATTATCTAGAACTTTGGCATAATTGGGTTTGTCTTGAATGAGTGAAATATCTTTAGAAAGATTTAGCAGTAATTGTACCGCTTTATTATATTCTTTCGATTCTAAAAAAGTATAAGCTATGTTATTTATATGAACATATTTATCTTCTTCAGTTAAGGCAGTACTTTTTGCAAGATTGAAATATTTGTGGGCACTTTCATAATTATACTGTTCCAAGTGCGATATTCCAATTAGATTATAAGTTGTATTTATACTTTTATAGTCAGGTAAAATAGAAATTATGCTTGTTGCAGTTGCTTCACTTCCTGAAAAATCACATCTTTTTTGTTGTATTTCTGCAAGATAATATAAAGCATATACCCTTCTTTCTTTTTCCTGATCTGAACAAGCATCATTAGCTTTATAAAAATAATAGTAAGCACTATCATATTCTTGTTTATCATAAAACGAGAAAGCTTTCTTTACATTTAAACTATATTTTTCATTTATTGGATTCTCTATCTTTTTATTACATGAAATAAAAATAGAGAACACAATTACAATAAAAATCGGGAAATGTACTTTTTTAAATATCATTCCCCGAAATTATCGATTATAATTAGAATAGAAAAATATTTCTATTTAATTATGGTGTTACAGGTGGCGGTGGCGGTGGAGTGTTTCCACCTTGTCCACTTAATAATTTTGCCAAATTAAATCCAAATGATTTAACAGAAGAAATTAAGAAAACGAAGGTTACAACAAGTAAACAAAACGAACTTGTAAAGAAGGATGATAAACCGATTATTATAAAAGATGATATAATTGGAGTCGGTAAAAGTAAATTTAAACAAAAAATTGGAATTGGTTCGTTGGTTGTTTTGGGATTGTTTGGTGCGAAAAGTATGTTTTTCAAAGAAAAAGAATGTATGGAATGGAAAGAAAATGATTATGACTTGGTTGATTGCCAAAGTGAAGAAGTTGGATTTGCATCTGAAACATTACCAAATATTAAATCTTCTAACAAATCAACAACAACCGATATTCACCATCCTTTTCAATTGGTGCTCTGTGAATGCATGGTGGTACTTTTTGTGTTGGATGGTCTACTGCCAGTCGCCATAGATGACCTACGCCTAAGTTAATTGGTGTGGCGTTGGGTTGTGCTTGGTAATGCAAGTCGAAATAGTTTTCTTTTAGAAAATCCTCAAATTCAGTTTCAGGACCATCGTGGAGGTCTTTTAATTGGGCTCTAATTTCGGGAACGAGTATCTTTTGTTGGGCTTCTTCGTTGGCAATGAGGTCGCTTGCTGCTCCGTGATAGGTACATAAAAAAGTATCTGTGGCAATAGGCGAACGGTCTACATGAAAGGAATACACATCGGTAGTAATGAAATCGAAGTCGGTATCGCGTTCGTAGTATTGGAGTAAGTTGAGCACTGGAGCTGCTCCAAAGTCGGTTAGGTCTTGTAAATCCTTTAAGATAATTTCCCTAGCGCAATTTCCTTGTGGTGAAAGTTGTAGTGTCAATAGGTCTTTGGGAGTTACTTCGGTGATGTTTTCTTTTAATTGGAGTTTACTTACTAGCTCTTTAAAATCGCCTTGCAAATTGCGGTACCAACACAGCGCATTGCGTGTTCCTTCAAAATCGGTTTGTATCAGTTCCGAAAAAGAGGTAACGATTCCAATTTGTTTGCTGTTTAAAAATGTAGGGTTCATTTAGGTAAATAAGTTAGGTAACGCGTTGCAAAATTAGTACATAAACCCTCTAAAAATTAGTTTTTTAATAAAAACATTGGTGGGTTGTAACTAACGAACTTTTTATATATTTGTAAAAATTAAACCTTACTTATGAAAAAAGTTTTTTTAGCATTATTCCTGCTTACGACCTGTAGTTTTTTTGCACAATCTACCGATTTAGATCCGTTTGAAATCAACTACTCGTATGTACAACTTCCTACGAAACCTATCTTGGATAAGAAGAATAGAAACTATTCGTTTTTAATTTCTTTCGACCGCTCTTTGTTGTACAACAAATCGAAGTACTTTATTGAAAATCAAGTAACCATCTCTGGTTTAGAAAAAAGAGAAAAAAATGGTTATATGAGTGTTGAAGTAATGCTTCAGAACCCAGTGGTTACCAAAAAAGAAGTAACTACTAGAACGGTTACTAACAAAGATAGAAATGGTGTTCAATCTACTAGATACTATTACACTCCTGTGGTTTCTTACAGCCAACAAGGAAATGCAAAAGTGGTAAGTGGCGATGGTAAAATCAACAAAATCATCAGTTTCAATGGTTCTAATACCATAAAAGGAACTGAAACTGAGAATTACAACCAAGCACAAAATGGTCAGTATTCGCTTCAAAGTACTATAATAAACAACTATTTGAATGAAGTAGTGAACCGTTTGAATAACGAACTAAACAACGAATTTGGTTATCCAATAAAAGAAGGTAAAGACCAATTTTGGATTTTGGCAAATAAAAAACACCCAGAGCAAGCGGCTGAATACAATGCTTACTTACAAGCCAAAGCGGTTTTTGACAAAATGAACTTTGCTGAACCAGTAGATGGTTTTGAAAAAGAATTGGAAGAACCAATCAACTATTTCAAATCATTGTCTAACAAATATACAACTGATTCTAAAGCTGATAGAAAAATACGTTATAGTGCTTACTACAATTTAGCTAAAATCTACAACTATTTAGACCAACCAGCTAAGTCTAACGAATGGGCTAATATCTTAGTTACCAACGATTACGATCCTGGTGATGGAAAAACAATGATTAAAGAAAATGACAACAACCTTGCGTTATTTAATGTTAATCAATTAAAAACAAGACACTTCCCTGTTGATACTAAGAATTTTATATTTGAAGAAAATGTACCTCAACAAACGTACAATTCAAATCCTTCTTATTCGCAATCAGCACCTTACAGTATTGAAACCGATCCAAACTATACTTTGGCTTACATCTTAACTATCAAAAAAGATACGGTTACAGGTTATATGCCAAAAAGCAGAGGATTGAACTTAAGTGATGCTGTAATGGTAACTGTTAAAGATTTCCAAGGAAAATTCTCTGAAAGAAGTTTTAAAGCGAATGAAGTAAATAAACTAATCTTAAGTAATGGTGAAGAGTTTGCAACAGTAGCGTTCAAAGTTTCGACTGAAAATGGAGGAGTAACGCTTTCTGGAGCTAGTAAAAAATTCGTTAAAGAAATGTATTCTGGTAAAAAGATGTCGGTTTATCAATATTTTAATGGAGAAATCATTATTAAAGCAGCCAACGAATCGGAAGGAAAATCTAATGCTTCTGCCTCTTGGATGTTAGGTCCGAAAAAACGTTTTGAAGAATTAGCTGCAGGTTGTCCGGAACTATTGGCTAGAGTCGACAAAAAAGAGTTTAAAAACAACTTAGAAAGTATCTTATCGTTTGCACAAGCGCTTGACGAATGTAAATAATAATTTTAGATAAATTAAAAAAGGATAACTCGAAAGTGTTATCCTTTTTTTATGAAGTAAAAAATGATTTACAAAGTATCAAAACCATTTTTGATGGCATAAACAGCTAGTCCTACTCTACTCTTAAGCTCTAATTTTTCGAAAAGATTATCGCGATAACTCTCTACCGTTCTTGGACTACAAAACATTTTTTCTGCAATTTCTTTGTAACTCATTTCGGTTACCGAATACTTTAGAAATTCCTTTTCTCTATCGGTTAATGCAATTACAGTATCTTCTACTTTTAATGGTGTTCCAATACTTGCAAAAACCTTACTTGCCGCCCATTCTGGATAATAATAACCATTAGCGACTAATGACTTTAAAGCTTTTTCTAAATCGGCTGGATGTGTATTTTTTAGCAAATAACCTTTAGCACCATTTTTTATCATCTTAATCACACTATCATCATCGTCTTGCATACTTAAAGCCATTACCAAAACATTGGGATGGTTATCTTTCAGCCACAAAGCAGTTTCAAAGCCATTCATAATGGGCATACTGATGTCTAGCAAAACAATGCTTGGAATATTGTTTGGAGAAGCAAATTTGTCTTGAAGTTCTTTTCCGTTTTCACATTCGTACAAGACTTCAAAATCTACAAAATTGGCCATGATGCCTCGTAAAGCTTTTGCAATTAGCACGTGATCGTCAACGATTACAATAGAATTATTCATTATACAATAGGTATTGAAATTAACAGATGCGTTCCTTGAGCAGTACTCTTTAAAGTTGAAGTTCCTCCTATGATTTCGGTACGTTTTTTAATATTACTCAGCCCTATTCCATCTGATTTTTTGGTAACATCAAAACCTATTCCGTCATCAGCAATAGAAAGTGCAATCGTTTGCTCGTTTTGAGATAGAAGTCCAACAATGTTCTTGCATTTGGCATACTTGATACTGTTCTGAAGAAACTCTTGAACAATTCGAAGCAAGACGCTTTTCGTTTGATAAGGCAAAACCAAATGAGTAGCATCCGAACTAAAATTAACTTGGCACACTTTCAAATCGGCTATCTTTTGAAACTCTTCTTCTAATAAAACGGTAATCGAATTACTGTCGATAGTATTATCAGTAAGGTTTTTAGAAAGCGCACGCAACTCAGAAAGCGACTGATTGATAATGGCACTAATATTTTCGATATTCTCGTTGATGTGTGGTGCTTTATTTTCATAAGCCAACTGCTGAGTGTATAAACTAGCCAAAGTTAACTTCTGTCCAATATTATCATGAATTTCACGACCAATATGTTGCATGGTTTGGTTTTGAATTTCAATCTGTGTAGACAAAAGTTCTTGTTGGTGTTCAATTTGTTGATTTTGAATAATCATAGTATGTTCTTTCTTTTTTAACTGATATTGTCGCATAAAGGAAATGATTGCAATAAGGAATGCAATGAAAAATATAAAAAATAAAACAGTGGTTATTATGATTTGACTTTTCCCCATACAAATGATGCAGCAAATAATAAATACATTATACAATTAGAAATCATAAAATATTTATAAAAATCATTCCAGATTTCGGGATACTTCAAAATAGGCATATACCAACCAAAGAAAGGCATGTTTCCAACATAAAATAATGTGACTCCTATATTGATGTAAAACATTTTATTCTCTTTAAAATACAAAATAGTATCACTCTTAATTTGCTTGTTAAATTCTAACATTACCAAAATCAATAAGAGCAAATTTCCTATTGTAGTATTTAATGATTTAAAAGTAAAATCTCCTTGCTGTAATCTAGTATCAATAACAAATGACAAAAAAAACAGTACTGAAAACCAATAAAACAAAACCTTCTTCTGCAGTGATTTTACTGCGAACAACCAAAAAAGGAACAAATATTCAATTGGAATATGAATGTAGGATTGAAAAGCGCCTATTTTATATTTGAATTCAACTTTTGCAATGTAACTTATTATCTCATAAACAACGATATAGGCTAAGTAGAACACAAACCACTTCCAATAAGAATTCTTTAAAGATTTAAACTTAATGATTCCTGCCACCAATGCTATAAATTCGCAAAGGTGTAATAAATGTACTAATATTTTTGGTTGTTCATACATGATAAAAATTTATTAGAATCCCATTCCTGCTGCTGGTCCAGGAGGATATAAAGTTCCGTGGTTTTGTCCAGCAATATCTCTGCTAGTTCCAAACAATCCCATTGTATTATTATTAGGGATAGGTGTTCCGTTTTTATACATATACTTTTCGACTTTATATAGACCAATCTTGTAAGTTTCATCATCCAAAGGGTTAAAATCTAAAATTTCATCTTCTATTGAAATAGTTGGAATCATAACAAGAGTATGTAAACCCGAATAATCAGTAAAATCTCTATCTTTACTTGTATCAAAAATATCTGGAAACTTTTTTATTTCTTCTTTATTAGGATAAACTCCATAATAAATTCTTATACCTAACTTATCTTCTTTTATTGTAGAATCTACTTTTCTTGATTCATTTTCAATATGATATAAATATTTTTTTAAAGTTTTTAAATCAAACCATATCGAACGAGCATCTTCTGTTATTGCGCTATGTTTACTAATAAAATTTGAATTAGAATTGATATACTTCCATTGACTGTTGATGTACTCCTTTGTCATTGTATGAACTAAATCAGCATCAAGTGTACTCATATCTTCATCATCATATTTCATACAAATCTCTTTAGTATTTTCAGTTGGATTTGGAGTGTCGGGTTCTAGAGTAACTGGATCGGTTGTTGTTCCAAAAATAAAATAGGTAATCAAAGCTGAAATAGCAGCAACTAATAAATAGCCAAATAATGTTCTTGTTCTCATAATGTAAAGTTTTTAAATTGGTTATAGTTTTATAAAAATAGTTTTTATTTCGATACAAAGTAACCAACTTCCTACTTTTTTATCAATAGTTGTTTAACGATTTCTGTATCCGTTAAACGACGGTATTATTTTCCGCTAAACAACCTACTCCTTTTTAGTTAAACACTCATCGATTGATTTTGAGATAGTTTGCAGTTTTGTAATGTGCTTTCACAAGCATAAAAGCGGAACCCGAAAAGCTATTTAGAGTAGGGAAAACAAA
>LNFM01007100.1_pt1 | contig 22500 bp, 23 predicted proteins | sample 596031 | NCBI WGS metagenome assembly LNFM01 (sample SAMN04254537, study PRJNA301005) | activated carbon metagenome | isolation source: dual media filters at the Ann Arbor, Michigan drinking water treatment plant | place: USA: Ann Arbor | reverse complement strand
GCTGCCTTTGCCTTGTTCCACGCGCAGCGTCATGCGCTGGCTGTCGATGTCGCCGACCTTCAAGGAAACCACCTCGCTGGCACGCAGGCCCGTGGCATAGGCCAGCGACAGCGCGGTCTGGTGCTTGAGGTTGGGTGCTGCTGCGATGAGGCGCGCCACCTCCTCGCGGCTGAGCACCACCGGCAAGGTGCGGGGCACATGAACGGGCTGCATCTTGGCCGTCAGGTCTGCGCGATCCAAGGTGATCTCGCAGAAGAACTTCAGCCCGGTGATGGTGGCGTTGAGGGTGGTGGGTGAAGTGCCTTCGTCAACCAGGCGGAGCTGGAAATTGCGCAGATCCTCGACGGTGGCGGTGTCCGGAGGTCGGCCCAGGTAGGCGGCGAACCGGCGCACGGCCCGGATGTAGGCGGTCTGCGTCTTGGGTGCCAGCTTGCGCATTCGCATGTCTTCGAGCATGCGCTGGCGCAACGGTGAGACCGTCGGATGGGGTGCATTCATGATGGTGCTCCTGTCGTAAGCGAGGCCAATTGCCTCGGCTTACAACATCGGCGCGTGCACCATCGCCGTCAACCAACCATCCTGGCTCGGAGACTACCGCGAGAGCGGTTTAGTCCCAAGATGGAATCTGCGGCGCTTCTGCAACCGCTTGAATGCAACCGGTGAGAGAGAGGAAAAGCGGTCAATCGAATAGTCACGTCGCAGGTGAACTGCTAATCGACCCATTGACTAATCAGAAATCATTCTCTGGTGTGACGGGTCTGCTGAGCGGTCGCGCTTATTCCGGAAGCAAACCAAACGCAAACCATCGAGGTGAAGAGATCCAGGATATCTTTGGACTCCGTTGGTTGCTCAAACTCGGGACCACAACACTTCTTTAGGTACTGAGAGAGCGGAAGCAAGTCTTCCTCCGCGATCTTGAAGGCGATGTTGTGACTGAGCTTGTTGCGAAGGCTATTCAGGTGCTTGATTGCTGGAATGGAGTTGTACTTTTCTGGATAGTTATCCGTGGCAAGCAGCGACACCTTTTGCCCAAAGGTCTGTCTTGACGCCTCCCAGTCCAGCGTCGGGTACCGCGTCTTCAGGTATTCGTCTAAGTAGTGTTCGATGATCAAGTGGCAAGACAGGAAGTAGCCTAGCAACTCGTAGTCCAAATTCTCAAGGCGCTGCCAGGTGACGGTGCCATCTTGGATTGCACTGACCAGTGGGGGTAGAGCGGTTCGCGTCATGCTGACCTTACGTTTGGAATGAGGCGGGACCGTGGGCCAGGGGGCTCGGCTGTTGGACGTCGCTTCGACCAAGGGTTAGGCCCCACCGGACTCACCGTGCTCAAAGCGGGCGCCGCGAGCTGTAGCCAAAGCCAAGACGATGCTCTTGGCGAAGCTGCCACTAAGAGGGTATTTGTGATCACCCTCATGAGGGATTGGTCTTAGGGTAAATGCTCCGCAGTCTCCAGAAACGAGCCAGATTTCGTCCGCGCACCTCCGGCCTTCGCCGAACTCCCAGCCCGACGTTTCGTTCTGGTCGAAGTCATGGCGGCCAAAGAGCGTCACGTCGTACTCGTTCTTGTCGTTCTCGGTCCAAGGTTCACCGGACAAAAGGAGCACGTGCCTTCCAGATGCTCTAGAGAGCAGGTCGCACTTTCTAGCCTCTTCTTCCGAGGGAGCTTTGCCCTTGATCTCTATCCAGGAGTTCCAGTCTTCGACCCAGAAGTCTGGGAGATACCAAGTTCCATTCAGGTCGAAACCTTCGTTCTCGTAGGACCACTTCGCATCTAGTGCATCGAGGAAGACCGCCCAGCGAGCTTCAAGTCGCGATCGGAAGCGGTAGCCTTTGTACTGGGTTTGAATCGGCTGCATGAAGTGAATCTCGATCCGCCCACATTCAAAACCGCATCCCATAAGCCAGCGTCGCACCTTGCGACTTCACGCCGCTTTCCTTGTAGTAGCTCGTCCAGTTCGCCTGCACATACGAGGTCTTGGTCAGGTTCAGGTTGGCGCCCAGGCCGTAGGCGGTGCCTGTGTCGCTGTCGCTGGTGCTGCCGGCGGCGGACGACACGGTGATCTTGGTGCGCAGGTAGCCCAGGCGGGCAAACAGTTCCACGTTGTTGCTCACCATGACGCTGGGCTTGATGAAGAAGCCGGCCGCGCTGTCGATCTTGGCGTTGAGGCCCACGGGTGTGCCGTTGAACTCGAGCGGTTCCCGGGTGCTGGCCAGGCCCAGAAAGCCTTCAACCGCCACGTTGGGGTGCAGCTTGTAGCCCAACACGGCTGACAAGCCGGTGGGGTTGGCCTTCAGCTTGGCGCCGTTGCTGGTGATTTCCAGGTTGACGGCGGTGAGGCCGATTTCGGCGTACAGCTTTGAAGGGGCTTGCGGCTGGGTTTGGGCTTGGGCTCCAGCAGCGGCGACGGACAAGACGGTGGTGGCGAAGATTTTGTACGCTGAGTTCATGTGATGAGGGAGAAAAAAAGTCAAAGGTTGGGAGACTGGCCCTCAGCGTAACAATCGGAAAAGCTTTACGTGTCAATAAGTTAAACCTTAGGTCTCAACCAGTTGTGGCCGAACAACGTGGTGGCAAAAAAAGCGTCTCGAGGTGGGGCTGAGGCACGCCACATCCCCGCTCAAGGGCCGCAGTTCAGCGGCCCTTGATCTCTTCACAACTTAAAAACGCACGCCGTAAGCCAGCGCCACGCCTTGCGCCTTCACGCCGTCTTCCTTGTAGTAGCTCATCCAGTTGGCCTGCACGTACGAGGTCTTGGTCAGGTTCACGTTCACACCCAGACCGTAGGCGGCGCCGGTGTCGGTGTCACTGAGGCTCACGCCACCGGCGGACAGGGTCAGCTTGGTGCGCAGGTAGCCCAGGCGGGCGAACAGCTCAACGTTTTCGGTCACGTTGATGCCGGGCTTGATGAAGAAGCCCACGGTGTTGTTGACCTTGGCGTCGATGCCGGTGCCCGAACCGTTGAGTTCGATCTCGTCTTTCGCCACACCCAGACCCAGGAAGCCTTCAACCGCCACGTTGGGGTGCAGCTGGTAGCCCAGCACGCCGGTCAATGCGCCGGGGCCGGCTTTCAGGGTGTTGGTGCCGTCGGTGAAGTCAAGGCCGATGGCGGCGTAACCGATTTCGCCGTACATCCTGGAAGGGGCCTGGGTTTGGGCTTGGGCGCCTGCGGCAGCGATGGTGAAGGAGGCTGCGGCGAGGGCTTTGTATGCGAAGTTCATGGAGGAAAAAATTGAAAAATGAATGAACAAAGTTAGGAGAGCGCCGAGCGTAGCAAGCAAAAAAACCCTATGTTTCAATTGGTTGCAGGGCGACAACGCGATGCCGAAACATCCCCCCGATGGGGGTTGCACCCTGGCCGATCGGTTGAATCCAAGGCAGGCCGTGATGTGCCGCCGGATTTCCAGGTGCGCCGGCAGGTTCGCCAGCGCACAGACCCACCCGGCGTTTGTTTTTACCGTGGTACCTCCATTGACCGATGACGAGGACCACCCATGAACATCGAAACCCAGACCACGCCCGAGCTCAAGCACATTGCCGGGCTGATTGAAGACATTGCCACGTCGATGCTCACCACCATCGAAGCCGACGGCTCGCTGGCCAGCCGTCCCATGTACGCACTGGAAATGGACGCCAGCGGCGCCCTCTGGTTTTTCACCGACACGCGTTCGTCCAAGGTCGAGCGCCTGGGCGTGGCCAACCTGGCTTTCACCGATCTGGACGACAGCACCTATGTGTCGCTGTCGGGGCACGGCGAAATCGTCACGGACCGAGGCCACATCGAACGCCTGTGGTCGCCGTTTGCGCGCCCCTGGTTCCCTGATGGCCCCGATTCACCCAACCTCGCCTTGCTGAAGTTTGTGCCGCACTCGGCCGACTACTGGGACGCGCCCAACAGCAAGATGGTGCGCGCGGTGAGCGATCTGGTGTCGATCCTGGCGGCCAAGCCCATCGGCATGGGTGAACACGGCTCGCACGAAGGTTTGTCCAGCGGCGTCTTGCCGGCCGGGAGCCGGGCATGAACAAGCCCGGCCACACAGACCCGGACCAGCCCGCCGTGCCCCACCAACCCGTGGAGCCCGACACCCCCTTTGAGCTGCCGCCCGAAGAGGGCGACGCGCCCCTGAAGTTGCCGCACGAGCGCGACGAAGACACCGACATGACCAACGACCAACCGGACCCGAAGATCTTGCAGGCCTACAAGGACCTGAAACAAGGGCAGGTGGACACCGACATGCGCGCCACGCCGGGGCAAGACGCCGCCCGGCGCGGCCAACACGTGCCGGGTGCGGGCGGGCAGCAGTTGCCCCAAGAAGAGAACAGCGTTCCGCGCAAGTAGCGTTCGCTGCGGCAGGGGCCCGGGGGCCCTGCCGCACAACGGTGGCAGAATCCGCGCTCCCCATGAGCCGGCGCTTCCGCTTGTGCCTCGGGGGCCAACTCCCTCCCGCTCCCCCATGACTCCTCCGCTCCACGGCACGCTCGGCATTGATTTCGGCACTTCCAATTCGGCCATGGCGTGGGCCGATGTGCGGGGCACGGCGCGCCTGATTCCGCTGGAGGGCACGGCGGTCTCCATGCCCACGGCGGTGTTCTACAACTCGGAAGACAGCACCACACACTTTGGCCGCGACGCGGTGGCGCAGTACCTCGCCGGCACCGAAGGCCGCTTGATGCTGGAGACCACGGTGGTCAACCACCAGCAGATCAGTTTTCAGGAGATCGTGGCCACCTTTCTGGCCGCGCTGCGCGAGCGCGCGGCGCAGACGTTGGGCGTGGCCCCCACCAAGGTGGTGATGGGCCGGCCAGTGCACTTTGTGGACGACGACCTGGAGCGCGACGCGCTCGCGCAAGACTCTTTGCTGCAGGCAGCCCAAGCCGTGGGCTTTCGCCAGGTGTCGTTCCAGCTGGAGCCGATTGCCGCCGCGCTGGACTACGAGCGCCGCCTGGACACCGAGAGCGTGGTGCTGGTGGTCGATCTGGGCGGCGGCACATCCGACTTCACCGTGGTGCGCCTCGGCCCGCAGCGCATGAAGCTGGCCAACCGCGCGGGCGATGTGCTGGCCACCACCGGCGTGCACATCGGCGGCACCGACTTCGACCACAAGCTCAGCCTGGAACAGGTCATGCCCCTGCTGGGCTACAAGCACCTGGGGCCGCAGCAGCGCGAGGTGCCCAGCCGGGTGTTTTTTGACCTCTCCACCTGGCACCTGATCCAGTGGCTCTACCAGCCGCGCGCGCTCAGCCAGGCGCAGCAGCTGCGCGTGAATTACAGCAACGTGGCGCTGCACGAGCGGCTGATGAAGGTGCTCAAGCACCGCGACGGCCACCGCATCGCCCACGAGGTGGAGCAGGCCAAGATCCGATGCTCCAACGAAGACGGCGCCACGCAGGTGGATTTGTCGGAGGTGGAGCGCGGCCTGGGCGCCGACATGCACGCCGACGCCATGCGCGACCACCTGGGCACGCTGCTCGCGCGCACCGTGGCCTGCGCCCGCGAATGCGTGCAACGCGCGGGGCTCACCGACAACACGCTGGACGCGATTTACCTCACCGGCGGCTCGTCCGCCCTGCGGCCGTTCCAGCGCGCCTTGCAGGCCGAGTTTCCGGGCGTGGCCATGGTCGAGGGTGACCTGTTCGGCGGTGTGGCTTCGGGCCTGGCATACAGCCGGTCGTGAACTTGGCGGTGAGCGCGTGCTCCAAGTCCCATCCCCCATGAACACAGGAGATCGAACCATGCGAATCGTGTTGTCCTTGCTCACCGCTGCGGCGGTGTTGTCGGCCTGCAGCGGCTATGCGCCGCCCGCCCAGCTCACCGGCGCCACCCGCGACGAAGTGTTGGCCCGCATGGGACCGCCGGAGACGCAGCGCCAGGTGGACGGGGGCACCCGGCTGGAGTTTCCGCGCGGGCCGTATGGCCGCCACACGTACTTTGTGTACCTCGACAGCACAGGGCGCGTGACCCGCTCCGAGCAGGTGCTCATCGAGGCGAATTTCCTGCAGATCAACCCCGGCATGACGCAGGACGAGGTGCGCCAGCGGCTGGGGCGCCCGGGTGAGGTGCGCGGGCTGGCCCGCTCGCGCGGGCAGGTCTGGAGCTACCGGTACGAAAACCCGTTCTGCCAGTGGTTCCAGGTGGAGATCGCGCAAGACCAGGTGGTGCGGTCGGCCGGCTACGGCGAGCCGCCCGAGTGCAACAAGCGAGAAGAACCCTTCGTTCTCTGAAGAGGGCCGGGCTCAGACCACGCCGAAGCGGTACACCGTGGTGCCCTGGTAAGGCCTACCCGGCGCCACCCGGTTCTGCGGCAGCGTGGGGCAGTTGGGTGCGTTGGGAAACCACTGAGGCTCCAGGCACACCGCACAGCGCGGCCGGTGGCGCACACCGCGTTTGCCCACATCGGGCTTCTCCGCTACGCCCAACTGGCCGGCGGTGTACACCTGCAGCAAGGGCTCGGTGGTCCACACGTCGAGCGTGCGGCCGCTGGCTTCGCTGCGCAGTTGCGCGCACAGCCGGGCTTCGCTGCTGCTCTGTCTGTCCAGCGGGTAACTCAAATCAATGTCGGGCACATCGCCCAGCGTTGTTGCGCTGCGCAGGTCGTGCACGTGGCCGCTCAGCGACACACGTTCGCCGGTGGCAATGCCGTCGACCCCGGTGGCCAGCACGTCGTTCGCCAGCGGCACCTGCAACACATGGCCATTGATGGTCTGGCCTTCGCCCACACCGTCGAGGTTGAAGTAGATGTGGCTGGTGAAGCTGGCCGGGCCGGGGTCGTCCAGCGCGGTGGCCAGGTGTTCGATCACCAGCGCGTTGTCGTCGCTCAGCCGGTAGGTGAGCTGCAGGTCGAGCGTGCCGGGGAAGTCGTCTTCTGCTGTGAGGAAGCGGTGGTGCAATTGCAGCGTTTGCGCGTCGGGTTGCACCGCGTCAAACGCGCGGTGCCGCGCGCCGCGCGGCCCGCCGTGGATGCAGTGGGCACCGCCGTTCGGTGTGAGCCGGTGTTCGCGCCCGTCTTGCGTGAAGCGCGCGCCGCCAATGCGCCCGGCGTAGCGGCCCACGAAGGCCCCCATGGAAGGCGAGCCGGTGAGCACATCGGCGACGCTGTCGTAGCCCAGCGCCACATCGTCCAGCACGCCATTCCGGTCGGGCACCACGATCTGCACCACCTTGGCGCCGAGGTTGGTGATGGCAACCACCATGCCGCGCGCGTTGCGCAGAAAGTAGAGGGCGGTGGGTCGGCCGTCCACTTCGCCTGCGAAGCGGGCCGGGTCGAGCAGGTGCGGGAACGGTGTGGGCGTCATGCGCCTTATTGTGGGCCGAGCGCGGTGATCAAACGGTCGAGCTGTTCCATCTCGGCGGGCTTGAGGTCGGTCAACGGTGCGCGCACCGGGCCGGCGCCGTGGCCCACCAGCTGCGCACCCGCTTTCACGATGCTCACTGCGTAGCCGTGGCCCTTGTTGCGGATGTCGAGGTAGGGCATGAAGAAGTCCTTCAACAGCCGGTGCTGCGTGGCGTGGTCGTCGGTGCGCACGGCTTCGTAGAACTGCATCGCGGTCTTCGGGATGAAGTTGAACACCGCCGACGAATACACCGGCGTGCCCAGCGCCTTGTAGGCCGCGGCGTACACCTCGGCCGTGGGCAGGCCGCCCAGGTACGAGAAACGCTCACCCATCTTGAGGTAGATCGACATCATCATTTCGATGTCGCCCACGCCGTCCTTGAAACCAATGAGGTTGGGGCAGCGGTCGGCCAGGATGGCGAGGGACTCGGGCGTGAGTTTGCAGACGTTGCGGTTGTAGACGATCACACCGAACTTCACGCTCTTGCACACCTGCTCCACGTGGGCGATCAGGCCATCCTGGCCAGCTTCGGTGAGGTAGTGCGGCAGCAGCAGCACGCCGTGTGCGCCCAGGCGCTCGGCTTCCTGCGCATGCGCAATGGCGGTGCGGGTGGGGCCACCCACGCCGGCAATGATGGGCACCTTGCCGCGGCAGGTGTCCACCGCGGTCTTGATGATCTGGCCGTACTCGGCGCCCGAGAGCGAGAAGTACTCGCCGGTGCCACCGGCGGCAAACAAGGCACTGGCACCGTAGGGCGCCAGCCACTCCAGCCGCGCGGCATAGCCCTTGGCGTTGAAGTCGCCCTGGTCGTTGAAGTCGGTGACGGGGAACGACAGCAGTCCGCTGCTGACGATGGTCTTGAGATCCTGGGGGTTCACGGAAACGTCCTCTGCTTGAAAAATCGGCTTGAAAAAAATCAGTCGAGCTTGATATTGGCTTCGGCCACCACCTCGCCCCAGCGCTTGCGTTCGCGCTCGAAGAAGCTGTCTTGCTCGGTCGGCTGCATGGTGATCACCTCGGCGCCCTGGCCGGTGAGGCGGGCGCGCACGTCGGGGCTGCGGATGATCTTGATGAGTTCGGCGTTCAGGCGCGCGATGATGGCCGGCGGTGTGCCGTTGGCCACCAGCACACCCTGCCAGGTGCCGGACTCAAAACCGGTGACACCTTGTTCGGCCAGCGTGGGCACGCTGCCCACCAGCGGCATGCGCGATTTTTTGGAGATGCCCAGCACCTTCAGGCGACCGCTCTGCACATGCGGCAGCGTGGCCAGCATGCCGTTCATGATCACCTGCGTCTGGCCGGCCACGGTGTCGGTCACGGCTTGTGAGCCGCCCTTGTAGGGCACGTAGATCCACTTGGCGTTGGTGGCGCGCTGCACGGCCACACCGGCCACGTGGGGTGCGCTGCCCACCGCCGTCACCGCAAAGTTCAGGTCGGACGTCTTGGACAGCTCCACCAGCTCCTTGAGGTTGTTCGCCTTCACCGAGGGGTGCACCGCCAGCATGTGCGGCGAGTAGGCCAGCATGGTCACGCCGCGCAGGTCTTTGCTCGGGTTGAAGGCGAGCTTGGTGTAGACCGAGGGGCTGATGGCGAGCGCGCCCACGTCGCACAGCAGCATGGTGTGGCCGTCGGGTGCGGACTTGGCCACCAGGTCGGCGCCGATGTTGCCGTTGGCACCCGCCCGGTTCTCCACCACCACGGGCTGGCCCATGCTCTCCGAGAGCAGCTGGCTGATGGCGCGCGCGATGATGTCCGACGAGCCGCCCGGTGGGTAGGGAACGATGAGGCGGATCGGTTTGTTGGGAAAGCCTTGCGCGTGCGCGGGCAGGCCCACGGCGGCGATCGCGGCCGAGGCTGCAATGAGTTGGCGGCGGTTCAGTGACATGGAGAACTCCTGGGGTGTTGTTGCGGGAAACGGGGCAGCGCTCAGAAGCGAGGCTGCGCGCCGGTGAACGAAGGGTCGTACTTCTGCATCTGCGCGAGGTCGTTGCGGTTGCGGATGCCGCAGTGCAGGTAGTTGTCGTGCAGGCGGGCCAGGGCCTCGCGGTCGATCTGCACGCCCAGACCGGGCGTGGTGGGCACCCGCAGGCTGCCGGCATCGAAGCGCAGGCGCCCGCCTTGCACCACCTCGTCGTCCTGCCAGGGGTAGTGCGTGTCGCAGGCGTACGAGAGGTGCGGCACCGAGGCGGCCAGGTGCGTCATGGCCGTGAGGCTGATGCCCAGGTGCGAGTTCGAATGCATCGACAGGCCCAGGCCAAAGGTTTCGCACATGAGCGAGAGCCGCTGCGTGGCGCGCAGACCACCCCAGTAGTGGTGGTCGCTCAGCACGATCTTGACCGGGCAACCCATCTCCGCGTTGCGGCGGAATTCCTTGAGGTCGGTCACCACCATGTTGGTGGCCAGCGGCACCTCGCAGGCCTGGGCCACGGCGGCCATGCCGTCCAGGCCGGGGGCCGGGTCTTCGTAGTACTCCAGCACGCCGCGCAACTGCTCCACCACCTTCAGGCTGGTGGGCACGGTCCAGTTGCCGTTGGGGTCGATGCGCAGCGGCGCGCCCGGGAAGGCCTTGGCCAGCGCCAGCAGGCCCGCCACCTCTTGCTCGGGCGGCAGCGCACCGGCCTTGAGCTTGATGCTCTTGAAGCCGTACTGGCCGATCATGCGGCGCGCCTGCGCCACCAGTTGCTCGGGCGTGATCGCCTCGCCCCAGGGGTCGGCCGCGTAGGGTTTCTCGATGTGTTCGGCGTACTTGAAGAACAGGTAGGCGCTGAAGGGCACGCTATCGCGCGCCGCGCCACCGAGCAGGTCCACCACCGGCGCGTTGGCCAGCTGGCCTTGCAGATCCATCATGGCCACTTCAAAGGCGCTGATCACCTTGGCCACGGTCTTGGACACATGGGTGCCCGGCGCCAGCGAGACCTGGGTGCCCAGGAATTCCGAGGCCGTTTGTTTCGGCGTGACCAAGGCGGCCACGCGCGTTTCCATGCTGTTCAGCGCCCAGGGCGAGAGCCCCGTGAGCGCAGGCGCCGCTTTGGCCATGGCGTCGAGCATGGGCAGGTCGCCGTAGCTCTCGTTGATGCCGACCAGACCCGAGTCGGTTTCGATCTCGATGATCGAGCGCAGGGCCCAGGGCTCGTGGATGCCGGCGGCGTTGAGCAGCGGTGGATCGCGGAATGCGATCGGCGTGACACGGACGTGTCGGATGGCGTGGGAGGTCATCGGAAGCGGTGCTGAAACGAAGGGATCAGGGCGCGAGCACGGTCTGCGGCAGCCACAGCGAGATGGCGGGCAGGTAGGTCACAGCCATGAGCACGCCGAACAGCGCCACGTAGAAAGGCAGCAGGGCCTTCACCACGGTTTCCATCGGCAACTTGGCGATGGCGCTGCCCACAAACAGCACACCACCCACCGGCGGTGTGATCAGCCCCATGCCGAGGTTGACCATCATGATCATGCCGAAGTGCACCGGGTCCACGCCGATGGCGGTGACCACCGGCAGCAGGATGGGCGTGAGGATCAGGATCAGCGGCGCCATGTCCATCAGCGTGCCCAGGGCCAGCAGCAGCAGGTTGATCATCATGAGGATCACGTAGCGGTTGTCCGACAGCGTGGTGAACATCGTGGTGATCTTCAGTGGGATCTGCATCAGGGTCATGATGTAGCCGAAGCTCGCGGCGAACGCGATCAGGATCATCACGATCGCCAGCGTCTTCACCGTGCGGTGCACCAGCTTGGGCAGCTCGCGCCACTTGTAGTCGCGGTAGACGAACATGGTCACGCCGAAGGCCCAGAGCACGGCGATGGAGGCCGACTCGGTGGCGGTGAACACGCCGGTGAGGATGCCGCCGAGGATGATCACCATGGTCATCAAACCCCAGAGCGCATCGGCGCAGATCTTCAGCGCCTGGCGCAGCGGGATCACGTCGCCCTTGGGGTAGTTCTTGCGCTTGGCGATCACCAGACACATCACGGCCAGCGTCAGGCCGAGCAAGAGGCCGGGCAGCACGCCGGCCAGGAACAGCGCGGCAATCGACACCGAACCGCCGGCCGCGAGCGAGTAGATCACCGCGTTGTGGCTGGGCGGGATCAGGATGGCCTGCACCGAACCGCTGACGGTGACGGCGGTGGCGAACTCGCGCGGGTATCCCTTCTTCACCATCTCGGGAATCAGCACCGCACCGACCGAGGCCGTGTCGGCCATGGAAGAGCCGGAGATGGCACCGAAGAAGGTGGAGGCCAGGATGTTGACCAGCGAGAGGCCGCCCCGGATGAAGCCGACCAGCACGTTGGCAAACGCCACCAGCCGGCGCGCCATGCCGCCCTCGGCCATGATGGCGCCGGCCAGCACAAAGAAGGGAATGGCGAGCAGCGAGAACTTGTTGACACCGCTGCTGATGGCGATCATCACCGCGTCCAGCGGGATGTCGATCCACCACGCGCCAATGAGCGCCGCGATGCCGAGTGCATAGGCCACGGGCGTGCCGATGATCATCAGCACAAAGAAACTGCCAAGGAGGATGAGCGCGTCCATCAGGCGGCCTTTTCTTCAGAGTCGGAAATGAGGTCGAACTGGACCACGGCGCGTTGGCTCTGGTCCCCGTAGAACAGGAACTCGAGCACGAACAAGAGGGTGACGAAGCCGCCCAGCGGCACCGGCACATAGGTCAGGCCCACGGGCATCCAGGGCAGTTCGGGGATGGACTGGCCCCAGGTGCCCATGCACAGCTTGATGCCGTAGAACACCATGAAGGCACTCACGCCCACCATCAGCACATTGACGGCAAACGCCATGACGCCGCGCACGCCGGAGGACATGCGCTCGGTGAGCATGACCACTGCGATGTGGGCACCCGCGCGGTAAGCCGCCGCGGCACCCAGGAAGGTGAAGATCACCATGAGCAGGATCGAAATGGGCTCGGGCCACTGCGAGCCGGTGCCCAGCACATAGCGCGCGAAGATGCCCCAGGGAATGAAGACCGACATCAAAAAGATGCAGGCCCCGGCCACCCAGATGCAGGCCAGGTAGACGGCGTCAAGCGCGCGGTGGATCGTTTCAGCCATGGTGGTGAATGAGTTGAGTCAGAGGGAAGCGAAGAAGCGCGGGAAGAGCACGTGCCCCACCCAAGGCACCCGTGGATCCGGCTCCGCCGGTCCACAGGGTGCGTCCCCCCACCGGGGGGAAGCCGCCAAGCGGCGCAGGGGGGAGACTTTTACTGAACGGCGCCGATGCGTTGCATCAGGTCTGCGTTGCGCGCGCCGTACTTGGCACGCACGGGAGCGGTGGCGTCAAAGAAGGGCTTGTTGTCCAGCTCGATGAACTCCACGCCGGCGGCCTTGAGCTTGGCCGAATACTCGGTCACGCTCTTGTCCCACAGCGCACGCTGCTCCATCTGGGCTTCACGCGCCAACTTCTTCACCAGCGCCTGGTCGGCCGGGGTCAGCTTGTCCCAGGTCACCTTGGACATCACCAGGATCTCGGGAATGATCAGGTGGTTGGTCTGGCTGTAGTACTTGGCACCGGTGGTGAAGTGGTTGCTGGTGAACATGCTGGGCGGGTTGTTTTCCGCACCGTCGATCACGCCGGTCTGCAGTGAGGTGAACACCTCGCCGTAGGCCATGGAGATGCCGTTGCCGCCCATGGCGTTCATGGTGTCCACGAACACGGGGTTGCCCATCATGCGGATCTTCTGGCCCTTGAGGTCGGCCGGACTGCGCACCGGCTTCTTGGTGTAGAGGCTGCGCGAGCCGCCATCCATCCAGCCCAGGCCGACCAGGCGTGCCGGGCTGGCCGTGACCTTGGCCAGCAGCTCGTCACCCACGGCGCCGTCGATCACCTTGCGCATGTGCGTGATGTCGCGGAACACGAAGGGCATGTTGAACACGTCCACTTCGGGCACCACGGGGCCGATCACGCCCAGCGAAATGCGCGCGAGTTGAATGGCACCCAACTGGACCTGCTCCACGGCTTCTTTTTCCTGGCCGAGCACGGCGCCGGGGAACATCTGCACCTTGATGCGGCCGTTGGTGGCGGTCTCCAGTTTTTTGCCCATGCTCTCAACAGCGGCCACGGTGGGGTAGCCGGCGGGGTGGGTGTCGTGGGCCTTGAGCACGATGTTCTGTGCATGGGCGCTCAGGGGCATCAGGCTGGCCATGGCCAGGCTCAAAATCAGGCGGCGTTGCGTTTTCATGTTGTCTCCGTTGGGTTGATGTGACGAGGTGAAAAGTGCCTCTTGCGTCAGACGACGCAGCGCGGCTCGTCCAGGCCCCTCACGCCTGGTCGAAGTGCAAAGACGCCACCGGCCAGCGGCTGGTCGGACAGATCGCCGCCGGGCCGGATGGAGGTGACGAACAAGGTGTCGAAACCGCTGCCGCCGAAGGCGCACATGGCGGGTTTTTTCACCGGCACGGCGAGCGATCGGTCGAGCCGGCCGTCGGGTGTGAAGCGGTGCACCAGGCCGGCGTCGTTGCCGCAGATCCAGTAGCCGCCGTCTTCGTCCACCGCCGCGCCGTCGGGCCGGCCGGGCAGGGGCTTCATGTCGATGAACACGCGCTGGTTGCTGGGCGTGCCGGAGTCGATGTCGTAGTCGAAGGCCCACACGGTCTGCACGCCGGGGTGCGAGTCGGAGAGGTACATGGTGGTGCCATCGGGGCTGAAGGCCATGCCGTTGGGGGTGATCAGGCCGCTCTGCAGCGTGCGCAGTTGCGCGCCATCGAGTGCGTACACGCTGCCGGCGTTGGAGGCCAGCGACATGTCCGACACCATGGTGCCGGCGCGCAGCCGGCCCTGGCGGTCGCAGCGGCCGTCGTTGAAGCGCATGCCGCTTTGCGGGTGCTGCACGCTGGCCAGGGGTTCGTGGGTGAGCGAGCCGTCTTCAAACGGTGTCAGCACCGCCACGCCGGTTTCCATGGCCGCGACCCAGTGGCCGTGCGCCGTGGCTTCGCTGCCCGCGGCCAGCGCGATGCAGCCTGTCATTTCGGGCGTGGGCCAGTGCCGTGCCTCGCCGGTGCCGGCGTTCCAGCACCACAGCGCGCGGCCGGGAATGTCGACCCAGAACAGGCACTGGCGCTGCGCGTCCCAGACGGGGCTTTCACCCACGCCGTTGCGCGCGTCGACCAGCAGTTCGGCGGGTGCGTTCATGGTGTTCAAAACGGGCCGGCCTTGACGAAACCACCACCCTGGTAGATGGCCACGGGGTCGTTCAGGTCGGGTGCGCTGGTGCGGGCAAACACCGCTTCGCGGAACACGTCGGAGGTGTCCTTGGCCACGTAGCCCACGTGGCGCGCACGGCTGTTGTCCCACCAGGTCACGGCGTTGTTGGACATGCCGAACACGATGCTGTGGCCCAGCACGGGCGTGCTCAGGCAGGCGGTGATGAGGCGGTGCAGGTCGTCGAAGCTCAGCCAGGTGGCGAGCATGCGGCGGTCTTTGGGTTCGGGGAACGAGGAGCCGATGCGCACGCACGCGGTCTCGATGCCGTGGCGGTCGAAGTAGAGGCGGGCGAGGTCTTCGCCGAAGGCTTTGCTCAGGCCGTAGAAACCATCGGGGCGGGCCGGGTGGTCGGCGTGGATGGTTTCGCTTTGTTTGTAGAAACCGGTCACGTGGTTGGAACTGGCGAACACCACGCGCTTCACGCCGTGCTGGCGCGCGGCTTCGTAGAGGTTGTAGGCGCCCACGATGTTGGCCTGCAGGATGGACGCGAACGGTGCCTCCACCGAGATGCCGCCCATGTGCACGATGGCGTTGCAGCCCGCGACCATGGTGTCGACCTCGGCCGCGTTGGACAGGTCGGCCAGCACGATTTCTTCGCCAGCCTTGGCATCGCCCAGACCCGCTTTGTCGGACAGGCGCAGCACCTCGCAGTTGCCCTTGAGGCGTTCGCGCAGCGCGGTGCCCAGGCCGCCGGCGGCGCCGGTGAGCAACAGGCGGTGGTGGGTTTTCAGGGTGTTTTCCATGGAACTCGTGCGGTCTCGGCTGAAGATTTCGGAAGCATTTTTCGAAGGGCTTGGACTTATCGCAAGTGCTTTGCTACAGTCCGCACATCTTGCGTTGTCTGTTGTCGGTTGTCAGACAACTGGGCGAATTGTGTGAACCCCGAGGTGGGGTGTCAAGGAAAAAACAATGCTCTCCGTGAAAACCCTAGGTGCCGAATCGGGCCCGGTCGAGGCCGTGCTGACTCGCCCGCGCCGCCCCCGTGGCCTGGTGCCCGAGATCGTCGACACGCTCGCCGCCGACATGCGCGAAGGCCGGCTGCAGACCGGCGACAAGCTGCCCACCGAGTCCGAGCTGATGGGCCGTTTCGAGGTCAGCCGCACGGTGGTGCGCGAAGCCATCTCGCGTCTGCAGGCCTCGGGTCTGGTGGAGACACGCCACGGCATCGGCACCTTTGTGATGGCGCCGCAGGAGCAGAGCAACTTCCGCATCGCGCCCGAAGATTTCGCCACCGTGGCCGATGTGATTTCGCTGCTGGAGCTGCGCATCAGCCTGGAGAGCGAGGCCGCGAGTCTTGCCGCGCAGCGCCGCGACGACAGCCATCTGCAGAACATGGCCGCCGCGCTCGCGGCCTTCGAAGCGTCGATCGCCGAGTCGTCCGACGCCGTGCCATCGGACTTCCAGTTCCACATGGAGGTGGCGCGCGCCACCGGCAACCGCCACTTCGCCGACCTCATGACCTACCTGGGCACCATGATCATTCCGCGCACCCGCATCAACACCGCCAGCAGCGCGCCCGAAGGCCGGCTGGCGTATCTGCGGCGCGTGCACACCGAGCACCAGAACATCTACAACGCCATCCGTCAGCGCGACGCTGACACCGCACGCACGGCCATGCGCACCCATCTCTCCAACAGCCGCGAACGCTTGCGCCGCGCACAGCCCGACTCCCCCACATGAACGACCTGCAATCCTTTGACGCGCGCTCCGGCGCCGCGCACGGTGAACCCCTGCGCGCTTCCACCCCTGAATCCATCGACGCGGCCGTGCAAGCCGCTGCAGCTGCGTTTGACACCTGGGGCAGCAGCACCGGTGCGCAGCGCGCAGCCTTGCTGGATGCGCTGGCTGCAGCACTCGAAGCCGACCGCGAAGCCCTGGTGGCGCTGGCCGATGTGGAGACCGCGTTGGGCACCGCGCGCCTGAACGGTGAACTCGACCGCACCGCGTTCCAGCTGCGCCGCTTTGCCGCCATGGCCACGCGAGGCGTGCCCTTCGAGCGGCTGGACGACCCGGCCGTGGCCGGTGCGCCGCCCGTGGGCCACCCGGCCATGGTGTTGCAGCGCGTGCCGCTGGGCCCGGTGGCCATGTTCGCTGCGAGCAACTTTCCGTTCGCGTTCTCGGTGCTCGGTGGCGACACCGCGTCGGCCCTGGCCGCCGGCTGCCCGGTGGTGGTGAAGGCGCACCCGGGCCACCCGCTGCTGTCGCTGCGCGTGTTCGGTCTCATCCAGGCGGTGTTGCAGGCGCAAGACCTGCCCGTGGGGCTGGTGAGCATGGTGCAAGGCGCCGGTGTTGACGTGGGTGTGGCGCTGGTGCGCCACCCGCTCATCGCCGCCGGTGCCTTCACCGGTTCCACGCGCGGTGGTGCGGCGCTGCAGGCCGAGGCCAATGCACGCCCGCGCCCGATCCCGTTTTACGGTGAACTCGGCTCCATCAACCCGGTGGTGGCCTTGCCCGCCGCGCTGCAGGCCAAGGGAGGCGAGCTCGCCACCCTGTTGGCCGGCTCCATCGTGCAGGGCTGCGGCCAGTTCTGCACCAACCCCGGTTTGATCGTGCTGATCGACGGCCCCGAGGCCGACGCTTTTGTGGCGCAGCTCGCCACCGCGCTCGCCACGCAACAGCCGCACGCCATGCTCACCAGCGGCATGCGCCGCGCGTTCGACGCGGGCGTGGCGCGCTTCGTCGAACACGGCGCGCAAGCGTTGGTGCAACAACCCGGCAGCGCGCAGGCGCCCGGCCCGCAACTGCTGCAGGTGAGCGGCGCGCAGTTTCTGCAACAGGCCGCGCTGCACGACGAGGTGTTCGGCCCGTCCAGCCTGGTGGTGCGCGCGGCGTCACACGCCGAGGCGCTGGCGGTGCTGGCCGCCGTCGGCGGCAGCCTCACCGTGACGGTGTGGGGTGCGGACACCGAGTCCGACGACACGCGCGCGCTGGTGCGCGGCGCCATGGGCATTGCCGGGCGGGTGCTGTTTGCCGGCGTGCCCACGGGCGTGGCCGTCACGGCCGCCCAGCAGCACGGCGGCCCCTGGCCCGCGTCCACCGCGCCCATGACCACCTCGGTCGGTGACGCGGCGCTTGATCGTTTCCTGCGCCCGGTGAGCCTGCAGGACGCACCGGCCTGGCTGCTCGCGCGCCAGGGCCGGCCGTGCTGAGCGGCGCCAGCGGCGCCGCCTTCTTCACCCGCCGGCGCAACGTGGTCCTGCTGGCCACGCTGTGCTGCCTGCTTTGGGGCAGTGCCTACCCGGCCATCAAGAGCGGCTACGCGTTGCTCGCCATCGGCCGCGACGACACCGCCTCGCAGCTGGTGTTCGCCGGCTGGCGCTTCGTGCTCGCGGGTGTGTTGCTGTTGGGCATGGCGCGCGCCATGGGCCGCCCGGTGTTCGCGCTCTCGCGCGGCGACCTGGGCCGCATCGGCTTGCTGGGGCTGGCGCAGACCGCGCTGCAGTACGTGTTTTTTTACGTCGGCCTCGCCCACACCACCGGCGTGCGGGCGTCGATCTTCAACGCCACCGGCACCTTTTTCAGCGTGCTGCTCGCGCACTTCATCTACACCAACGACCGCCTCAACCGGCGCAAGACCATCGGTTGCCTGGTGGGTTTTGCGGGCGTGATGGCGGTGAACTTGCGTGGCGCCCACGAACTGGACGCGCAGTTCACGCTGCTGGGTGACGGCTTCATCGTGATCGCCGCCTTCGTGCTCTCGGCCGCCAGCATCTTCGGCAAGCGCCTGTCGCAGCAGATCGACGCCATGGTCATGACCGGTTGGCAGTTGGGCATCGGCGGCCTGGTGTTGACGCTGGTGGGGCACGCCACGGGCGGTGCGTTGAGGGGCATGGGCGTGGCGGCCGCTTCGCTGCTGCTCTACATGGCCATCCTCTCGGCCGTGGCGTTTGCGCTGTGGGCTGCGCTGCTCAAACACAACCGCGTGGGCCTGGTGTCGGTGTTCAACTTCCTCATTCCGGTGTTTGGTGCCTTGCTCTCCGCGCTGTTCCTGGGCGAAGACATCCTGGCCTGGCGCAACGCCGTGGCCCTGCTGCTGGTTTGCGGTGGCATCTGGCTCGTGACCGCCGCTCCACGGACCACCCCCGCGACCGCTTGACCCCGCGAGGTGCGGGCGCACGCCATCGCGGCTACAGTGCCGCGATGCGCGCGGATGGTCGGACGGTCCACCACCGACGGCGCTGGGAGTGCCTCCATGCTGTTGCTGATCCTGGGTCTGGTCTTGTTTCTCGGTGTGCACTCGGTGTCCATCGTGTCGGCCAGCGGCCGCAACCGCCTGGTGCAGCAACTGGGCGAAGGGCCGTGGAAGGGCCTGTATTCGCTGGCCTCGCTGGCGGGCTTCGTGCTCATCGTCGTGGGCTACGGCGCAGCGCGTGAAGCGCCGGTGGTGCTCTACACCTTGCCCAATGGTTTCCGACACCTCGCGGCCGTGCTGATGCTGCCGGTGTTCGTGTTGCTGCTCGCGGCGTACCTGCCCGGGCGCATCCAGCGCGCGGCCAAACACCCCATGCTGCTGGCGGTGAAGCTGTGGGCGCTGGCCCACCTGCTGGCCAACGGCACGCTGGCCGATGTGTTGCTCTTCGGTGGTTTCCTGGCCTGGGCGGTGGTGGACCGCATCTCGGTGAAGAAACGCGCCGCCGCGGGTCTGTTGCGACCCGGCCCCGTGTTGCCCGGCAGCAAGGCCAACGACGCCATCGCGCTGGTCGGCGGTCTGGGCGTCTACGTGTTGTTTGTGGTGTGGGCCCACGCCTGGCTCATCGGCGTGCGGCCTTTCGGTTGAGCGGCTGGCGGGAACCCTGGTGCGCTCAGGTGCACCAACCGGGTCGATCTTTTGAAACGACACCGGAGACGCCCCTGATGAAACGCTCGATCGCCCTTTCCATCGCCCTGGCCCTGGGTGGCCTCACGTCAACGCTGGCACACGCCCAGACCACCGAGGTGGTGGCCAGCGGCCTGCAGAACCCCTGGGGCGTGGCCTTCATTGGCGACGGCCGCATGCTCGTGACCGAACGGCCCGGGCGCATGCGCGTGGTGGGCCCTGATGGCCGCCTGGGCCAGCCGCTGGCCGGCCTGCCGCCGGTGGACGCGGGCGGGCAGGGCGGTTTGCTCGATGTGATCACCGACCGAGCGTTCGCCAGCAACCGCACGGTGCATTTCTGCTACTCGGAGCCGGCGGCCGGTGGCGGCGGGAACTCCACCGCCATGGCCTCGGCCCAACTGTCTGCCGACGCAACACGGCTCGACAACGTCAAGGTGATCTTCAGCCAGCAGCCGAAGGTGAGCAGCCGGTCGCACTTTGGTTGCCGCATCGTGCAGGCCACCGACGGCAGCCTGTTCCTCACGCTGGGCGACCGCTACTCGCGCATGAACGACGCGCAGACGCTGGACAACCACCACGGCAAGGTGGTGCGCGTGAAGGCCACCGGCGGCGCCCACCCGGGCAACCCGTTCGTGGGCCGCGCGGGCGCCTTGCCCGAGATCTGGAGCTTCGGCCACCGCAACCTGCAAGGTGCGGCGCTCGCGCCCGATGGCCGCCTCTGGACCTCGGAGCACGGCCCCCAGGGGGGCGACGAAATCAACCGCCCCGAGGCCGGCAAGAACCACGGCTGGCCTGTGATCACGTATGGCGAGAACTACGGCGGCGGCGCCATCGGCGACGGCATCACCAGCAAGCCGGGGCTGGAGCAGCCGCTGCACCAGTGGACCCCGTCGATCGCACCCTCGGGTCTGGCCTTTGTGACGAGCGAGCGCTACGGCAAGGCGTGGCAAGGCAGCCTGCTGGCCGGATCGCTCAAGTTCCGCTACCTTTCGCGTCTGGTCATCGAAGGCGACCGTGTGGTGCGCGAAGAGAAACTGCTGCCCAACCTCAACCAGCGCGTGCGCGATGTGCGCCAAGGCCCTGACGGCTTCATCTATCTGCTGACCGACGACCGCGATGGTCAGCTGCTGCGCGTCCTGCCCGGGCGCTGAAAGGCCCACCATGCGACACGACTCCCCCCAGCCCACCACGGGCTCGCGCCTCGATGCGGACCGCGCGCACCTGGCGCAGCGCTACCAGGCGGTGCGCGGCCAGACGCGTGCGCTCGCCGCACCCCTCTCGCCCGAAGACTGCCAGGCCCAGTCCATGGCGGACGCCAGCCCGACCAAGTGGCACCTGGCGCATGTCACCTGGTTCTTCGAGACCTTCGTTCTGGAGCCTTTCGAGCCCGACTTCAAGCCCTTCAACCCGGCCTTTCGCGTGCTCTACAACAGCTACTACAACGGCGTGGGCGATCAGTTTGCGCGGCCGCAGCGCGGGCTGGTCACGCGGCCCGATCTGGCCGAGGTGTGGCGCTGGCGCGGGCAGGTGGACGAACGCATCACACACCTGATCGCACACACCGACAGCGCGGATGCGCTGCGCCTGATCGAGATGGGTCTGCACCACGAACAGCAGCACCAGGAGCTGCTGCTCACCGACATCAAACACCTGCTGTCCATCAACCCGCTGAACCCGGCCTACCAGCGCGCGTGGCCGCTGGTGTCGGTGGCGCCGGTGCCCGCGCGCTGGGTCGAGCGCGACGGAGGTCTGGTCGAGATCGGTCACGCGGGTGAGGGCTTTGCGTTCGACAACGAATCCCCGCGTCACCGCCAGTGGCTGGAGCCGCACGCACTCATGAACCGCCTGGTGACGCACGGCGAGTGGCTGGACTTCGTGCGCGACGACGGCTACACCGACCCACGCTGGTGGCTCGCCGCCGGCTGGGAATGGGTGCGCACGCAAGGCATTCGCGCGCCGCTCTACTGGACGTTCCCCCAGGACGCCCAAGCCCTGCCCACGGTGTTCACCCTGAACGGCGCCGTTCCGCTGGACCCGCACACACCGGTGGTGCACGTGAGCTACTTTGAAGCCGATGCGTTTGCCCGCTGGACCGCCGCCACCCACGCCGACCAGCTGGGTGCCCGCCTGCCCACCGAAGCCGAGTGGGAAGCCGCTGCGGCCTCGTTGCCGGTGCAGGGCAACCTGCAAGAGGCCGGGGCCTTGCACCCCATGCCCGCACGCGCGTCCACCGGCTTGCTGCAGATGTTTGGTGATGTGTGGGAATGGACCGCGAGCAGCTACAGCCCCTACCCGGGCTACCAGCCCACCGAGGGCGCGGTGGGCGAATACAACGGCAAGTTCATGGTCAACCAGACCGTGCTGCGCGGCGGCTCGTGCGCCACTCCGGCCTCGCACCTGCGCGCGAGCTACCGCAACTTCTTTCCCACCGACGCGCGTTGGCAGTTCAGCGGGCTGCGGTTGGCGCGAAGTCTGTAGCGCTTCCGGGCAGCCAGACGTTTTGTCTGGACAAAACACAAAATTGCTGGAAAATCAGTCCGGTTTGTAGATTTTGGATTGCAATTCCAGCAATGAGCACTGCGCCGTTTCCCATTCTCCCGAGCCGCACCCTGCAAGACCTGGGGGAGCGCGTGGCGCTCGCGCGCCGTGCTCGGGGGCTCACGCAACGCGACCTCGCGCACCTCGCGGGTGTGGGCGCCAGCTCCATCGTGGCGCTGGAAAAAGGCCATCCCGGGGTGGCCCTGGGCACACTGGCCCGCGCGCTGGATGCCCTGGGTCTGCTGACTGAGCTCGACGGGCTGCTGGCACCGCAGCGCGACCCGGCGCTCACCACGTTCGCCACGAACCAACTGCGCAGGCCGCGATGAGCACGCCGGTATGGACCTGGCTGCCGGGGTCGAGTGAACCTGTGCTGGCCGCGCACATCGACGTGGACGCTGGCGGTGGCGGTGGTCGTTTCGTGTACGGGGCCGACTACAAAAAGAGGCAAGGCGCGCGCCCGCTGGACCCGATGCACCTGCGCTTGGGCCGGGGCGCAGCGGCCATCAAGCTGTCGGGCGAACACGCGCTGCCTGGTGTGATCCAGGACGCCATGCCCGATGGGTATGGCCGGGACCGCCTGCAGGCCCGGCACGCTCGCGAGCTGGG
>LNFM01005306.1_pt1 | contig 22504 bp, 19 predicted proteins | sample 596031 | NCBI WGS metagenome assembly LNFM01 (sample SAMN04254537, study PRJNA301005) | activated carbon metagenome | isolation source: dual media filters at the Ann Arbor, Michigan drinking water treatment plant | place: USA: Ann Arbor | reverse complement strand
TCTATGTCACGGTGGCAGGCCGGCTTCTGGCCCTCGCCGAAATTGGCAATGGCGAACTCATCCCCAAGCGCGTGTTCAACCTGACCGGACTGACTGCCAGTCCCGGTCGCAGCCATGAGAGAGTTTGACGATGTCGATTACCGCCGAACGCAAAGCGGAAGTCATCAAGACGAATGCCAACAAGGCCGGCGACACCGGCTCGCCCGAGGTTCAGGTTGCGATCCTGTCGGAACGCATCAACAATCTCACCGGGCACTTCAAATCCCACGTGAAGGACAATCATTCGCGCCGGGGTCTTTTGAAAATGGTCGCAACACGCCGTTCCCTGCTCGATTACATCAAGCGGAAGGACGAGGCGCGTTACAAGGCGCTGCTCGAAAAGCACAACATTCGTCGTTGATTTGAAGAGTACGCGCGCAGTCTGCGCGCGTTTTGGCATGATCTTCCGAACAACCGGACTCCGAATTTTTTGGAGACGATCATGTGCAAGGGCATCGTCCGGAATGGATCATGCCCTACAACGTCCAGCAGCAATCCGGCCGCTGGGCAGGGCAAGGTGCCCATGACTGCCGAGAGGATGGACGCCATCCGAAATATGAAGACCATGGCAGGATCGCCGGACGCTGATCTCGTATTGCGATCAGCGTCCCGCAATCTTGCGCATGGTCTTTGTGTTTTTGGGCTCCGCGCTCTCGTGAAACCATGAAAGAAACCGAAATGTTCAATAAGCATTCCGTCGAGATCGACTGGGGTGGACGTCCCCTCAAGCTGGAAACCGGCAAGATCGCCCGCCAGGCCGACGGCGCCGTGCTCGCCACCTATGGCGAGACCATCGTGCTCGCCACCGTCGTCGCCGCCAAGTCGCCGCGCGAAGGCGTCGACTTCCTGCCGCTGACCGTCGACTATCAGGAAAAGACCTATGCCGCGGGACGCATTCCCGGTGGCTATTTCAAGCGCGAGGGACGCCCGACCGAAAAGGAGACGCTGGTCTCCCGCCTGATCGACCGCCCGATCCGCCCCCTGTTCGTGGACGGCTGGCGCAATGAAACCCAGGTGATCGTGACGACGCTGTCGCACGACATGGAAAACGATCCTGATATCCTCGCGCTGGTCGCCTCCTCGGCGGCGCTGACGATTTCCGGCGCCCCCTTCAAGGGCCCGATCGGCGCGGCCCGCGTCGGCTTCGCCAACGACGAATATGTGCTCAACCCGACGCTCGACGAAATGGTCGAAACCCAGCTCGACCTGGTCGTCGCCGGCACCGCCGACGCCGTGCTGATGGTGGAATCGGAAGCGAAAGAGCTCAACGAAGACATCATGCTCGGCGCCGTCATGTTCGGCCACCGTCACTTCCAGCCGGTGATCCAGGCGATCATCGAACTGGCCGAGAAGGCCGCCAAGGAGCCGCGCGAAGTCAAGGTCGTCGACGAAAGCGCGATCGAGAAGGAAATGCTCGGCCTGGTCGAGCAGGACCTGCGCGCAGCCTACGCCATTCCGGTCAAGCAGGATCGCTATGCGGCGGTCGGCAAGGCCAAGGAAAAGGTGATGGCGCACTACTTCCCGGAAGGGCAGGAGCCGAAATACGACAAGCTGCGCATCGCCGGCGTGTTCAAGGAGCTCGAAGCCAAGATCGTTCGCTGGAACATCCTCGACACCGGCAAGCGCATCGACGGCCGCGATTCCAAGACGGTGCGCAACATCGTCGCCGAAGTCGGCATCCTGCCGCGCGCCCACGGTTCGGCGCTGTTCACCCGCGGTGAAACCCAGGCGATGGTCGTGACCACGCTCGGCACCGGCGAGGACGAGCAGTACATCGACGCGCTGTCGGGAACGTACAAGGAGACGTTCCTGCTGCACTACAACTTCCCTCCCTACTCGGTCGGTGAAACCGGACGCCTCGGCGGCACCAAGCGCCGCGAGATCGGCCACGGCAAACTCGCCTGGCGCGCGATCCGCCCGGTGCTGCCGCCGCACCACGAATTCCCCTACACGGTGCGCGTGGTCTCCGAGATCACCGAATCCAACGGCTCGTCGTCGATGGCATCGGTGTGCGGCGCCTCGCTGGCGCTGATGGATGCGGGCGTTCCCCTGAAGCGGCCGACCGCGGGCATCGCGATGGGCCTGATCCTGGAAGGTTCGCGCTTTGCGGTTCTGTCCGACATTCTCGGCGACGAGGATCATCTCGGCGACATGGACTTCAAGGTGGCCGGTACCGACCAGGGCATCACCTCGCTGCAGATGGACATCAAGATCGAGGGCATCACCGAGGAGATCATGAAGGTCGCGCTCGGCCAGGCCAGGGATGGGCGTATCCATATCCTCGGCGAAATGTCCAAGGCGCTGACCAACGCACGCGCCGAGCTCGGCGAATACGCGCCGCGCATCGAGACCTTCAAGATCGCAACCGACAAGATCCGGGAAGTGATCGGCACCGGCGGCAAGGTGATCCGCGAGATCGTCGAGAAGACCGGCGCCAAGGTCAACATCGACGACGACGGCACCGTGAAGGTCGCGTCCAACGACGGCGAGGCGATGAAGGCCGCGATCAAGTGGATCAAGTCGATCGCCTCCGACCCGGAGCTCGGCCAGATCTACGAGGGCACCGTGGTCAAGGTGATGGAGTTCGGCGCGTTCGTGAATTTCTTCGGCGCCAAGGACGGCCTCGTCCACATCAGCCAGCTCGCCTCGGCGCGCGTGCAGAAGACCTCCGACGTCGTCAAGGAAGGCGACAAGGTCAAGGTCAAGCTGCTCGGCTTCGACGACCGCGGCAAGACGCGGCTGTCGATGAAGGTGGTCGATCAGGAGACCGGCGAGGACCTCGAAGCCAAGCAGAAGGCGGAAGCCCCGCAGCGCGAAGCGGCCGGCGAGTAGGCATCGCAAGATTGTGAACAAGGGGCGGCCGAGAGGCCGCCCTTTTTTGTTATCCGGCCGGGCTAGAATGCCCCGAACGCGTCACACTTGTGCGGTTCTGCTGCGGTGCTGCCGCAGCCGCGGCGAACCGGTTTTTGATCCCATCCGTAACTTGTCGCGTTGTCGCACCAGCGGCGTCGCCGTGCCGTCACAGAAGCGTATCCAGTTCCACCACAGGTAAGGAGAAATCGATGTCATCCATGTCCCGCCGCCAACTCATGTTTGCCGCAACCGGCATCGCCGCGATGGCAGCGGTTCCGCGCACCGTTTTCGCCCAGGCCGCGGCTCCCGCCCCGGCGCCGGCCGCCGCAGCCGGTCCCTTCACGCTGCCGCCGCTGAATTATGCCTTCAATGTTTTCGAGCCCCACATCGACGCCAAGACGATGGAAATCCATCACGGCCGCCACCACGCGGCCTATGTCGCCAACCTCAACAACGTCGCCAAGACCAACGCGCAGCTGGGAACGGCGAAGATCGAAGACGTGCTCGGCAATTTGAACGCGCTCGACGACGGCATCAAATTCACCGTCCGCAACAATCTCGGCGGTCATGCCAACCACACCATGTTCTGGGAAATCATGGGCCCGAACGGCGGCAAGGCCGAGGGCGAGGTGCTGGCCGCGATCGATCGCGATCTCGGCGGCATGGAAAAATTCCAGAACGACTTCAACGCCGCGGGCGGACGCCAGTTCGGCTCCGGCTGGGTGTTCGTGACCGTAGCCAAGGACGGCAAGCTCGCGATCGAGACCCGTCCGAACCAGGACAGCCCCATGATGGACGGCAAGCGGGTCCTGATGGGCAACGACGTCTGGGAGCACGCCTATTATCTGAACTACCAGAACCGCCGCGCGGATTATCTCAAGGCGTGGTGGAATACGGTGAACTGGAACAAGATCGCGGAGCGTTATGCCGCGGCGAAGGCCGGCACCCTGGGCGTCTGATCACGGCCTGACGTGAAAAGGGCGGCCTCGCGGCCGCCCTTTTTTGTTTTGCGATCCGGCTTCCGAAGTTATGAGGCGAGGTCGAAGCGATCGTGGTTCATGACCTTGGTCCACGCCGCCACGAAATCCCCGGCGAATTTCTCCTTCGAATCCGCGCATGCATAGACTTCCGCGAAGGCTCGGAGCTGCGAGTGCGAACCGAAGATCAGGTCGACGCCTGTGCCGGTCCACTTCGCCGCATTGGTCTTGCGGTCGCGGCCTTCATAGGTGCCGTCGGCAGCCGGCTGCCAGACGGTGGCCATGTCGAGCAGGTTGACGAAGAAATCATTGGTCAGCGTGCCCGGCTTGCTGGTGAACACGCCGTGCTTCGATCCGCCGGCATTCGCGCCGAGGACCCGCAGGCCACCGATGAGCACCGTCATCTCGGGTCCCGTCAGTCGCAGCAATTGCGCGCGGTCCACCAGCGCCTCTACAGGCGCCATGAACTGATGCTTCTTGGCGTTGACGTAGTTGCGAAAACCGTCGGCGCGCGGCTCGAGCGGCGCAAAGGACGCGACGTCGGTCTGATCCTGCGATGCATCCGCGCGGCCCGGCGTGAACGGCACCTTGATATCGATGCCGGCATCCTTTGCGGCCTTCTCGATCGCCGCGCAGCCGCCGAGAACGATCAGGTCGGCCAGCGAAACCTTCTTGCCGAACTCCTTCTGGATCGCCTCGAGCTTCTCCAGCACCGTTTTCAGCTCGGCCGGCGAGTTGACGTCCCAGTCCTTCTGCGGGCTGAGGCGAATGCGCGCGCCATTTGCGCCACCGCGCTTGTCGGAGCCGCGGAACGTCGATGCCGACGCCCATGCGGTCGAGACAAGCTGCGACACCGACAGGCCGGAGCCGAGAATCTTCGTCTTCAGTGCGGCGATATCAGCATCGCCGATGACGGGGTGATCCACGGCCGGTACCGGGTCCTGCCAGATCAGCGTTTCCTTCGGCACCAGCGGGCCGAGATAGCGCGCCACCGGGCCCATGTCGCGGTGCGTGAGCTTGAACCAGGCCCGCGCGAACGCATCGGCGAACTCGTCCGGATGCTCGTAGAAGCGCCGCGAGATCTTCTCGTAGGCCGGATCGAAGCGCAGCGACAGGTCGGTCGTCAGCATGGTCGGCACGTGCTTCTTCGAGTTGTCGAAGGCGTCCGGGATCGAGGCTTCGGCGCCTTTCGCCTGCCACTGCTTGGCGCCGGCCGGGCTCTTCGTCAGCTCCCACTCGTTCTCGAACAGGTTCTTGAAGAACAGGTTGCTCCACTTGGTCGGCGTCTGCGTCCAGGTGACTTCCGGACCGCCGGTGATGGCGTCGGCGCCGAAGCCGGTGCCGTGCTTGCTCTTCCAGCCGAGGCCCTGATCCTCGAGCGCACCGCTTTCCGGGTCCGCTCCCACCAGCGATGGATCGCCGGCGCCGTGGGTCTTGCCGAAGGAGTGGCCGCCGGCAATCAGCGCAACAGTCTCTTCGTCGTTCATTGCCATACGGAAGAACGTCTCGCGGATGTCCCTTGCCGCAGCGAGCGGGTCCGGATTGCCGTTCGGCCCTTCCGGATTGACGTAGATCAGGCCCATCTGCACGGCGCCGAGCGGCTCGGCGAGCTGCCGTTCGCCGCTATAGCGCTCGTCACCGAGCCAGGTGCCCTCAGGTCCCCAGAACAGCTCTTCGGGCTCCCAGACGTCGACACGGCCGCCAGCGAAGCCGAACGTCTTGAAGTCCATCGATTCCAGCGCGACGTTGCCGGCGAGAATCATCAGGTCGGCCCACGAGATCTTCTGGCCGTATTTCTGCTTGATCGGCCACAGCAGCCGGCGCGCCTTGTCGAGGTTGGCGTTGTCAGGCCAGCTGTTCAGCGGCGCAAAACGCTGCTGACCGGCGCCGGCGCCGCCGCGGCCATCAGTAATTCGATACGTGCCGGCGCTGTGCCAGGCCATGCGGACCATCAGGCCGCCATAGTGACCGAAATCGGCCGGCCACCACTCCTGCGACTCCGTCATCAGCGCCGTGAGGTCCTTGATCACGGCATTGAGGTCGAGGGTCTTGAATTCCTTGGCGTAGTCGAACGCCTTGCCCATCGGATCGGACAAATTGGAGTTCCGGTGCAGCACCGAAACATCCAGCGCGTCCGGCCACCAGTCGCGGTTCCCGTGTCCGCGCGAGCCCGTGAACGGGCATTTTGTCTTGTCGTCCATGATTGCCTCCTGAGGGGTCGTCCCTGTTCGAATTGGAAGCAATCTAAGCAGCGCCTTTCATCAGGTAAAGTTGATTTTAGTGATCGAACCGATAAGATCACCTGATGATGCAGATGACGCTCAGGCAGCTTCGCTACTTCGACGCGTTGGCCCGCCATAGCCATTTCGGGCGCGCGGCCGAGGCATGTTCGATCTCGCAGCCGGCGCTATCGATGCAGATCAAGGAAATGGAAGAAATTCTCGGCGGCGTGCTGCTGGAGCGCAACGCCCGGCAGGCTACGCTGACGAAATTCGGCGAAGAGATCATCCAGCGCGTCCGCGAGATCCTGCGCTCGGTCGACGAACTCGGCGACTTCGCGCGCGCCTCGCGCGACAGGCTCGCGGGCCGGCTCCGTATCGGCATGATCCCGACGATCGCGCCCTATCTGCTGCCCAAGGTGATCGAGAACCTGGCGCGGCTGCATCCCGAACTCGACATCCACATCCGCGAGACGCTGACGCCGAAGCTGATCAAGGAAGTCGCCGAGGGCCGGCTCGACACCGCGATCGTCGCGCTGCCGGTCTCGGAACCGTCGCTGACCGAGGTCGCGTGCTTCTCGGAGAATTTCCTGCTGGTCCGTCCCGGCGAGGATGAGGGAACGCCGGTGCCGAGCCATGAGACGCTGCGCGAGATGAGGCTGCTGCTGCTGGAAGAGGGACATTGCTTCCGCGATCAGGCGCTGTCGTTCTGCAACATGCAATCGTCACCGCCGCGCGAAGTGCTGGACGCCAGTTCGCTGTCGACACTGGTTCAGATGGTCGGCGCCGGAATCGGCGTCACGTTGATTCCGGAGATGGCGGTGGCGGTGGAAACACGCTCGGCAGCAGTCTCCGTCGCCCGGTTCGACAACCCGCAGCCATCGCGAACCATCGGCATGGTCTGGCGCAAGACCAGCCCGCTGGCCGGGCAGCTTCAGCAGATCTCCGAAGTGGTTTGTCTCGCCGCCGAAGCGTTGCGCAAGCAGCACAAGGCGGGATCGTCAGCACGGAAATAGCCGACCTTCCAAAATCGGTTGACCAAGATGTCGGTTGGGACACGGCCCGTTCGTCCCAGACGTAGTGCGTTGCCAATTCGCGGCGGACGCGCAAAACAGGACGCTGTTCGTCCCCGCCGATGAAAGGTTCCGCCGCATGATCGAACTCTACTGGTCGCCCCGCTCCCGCTCGTTCTCAGCGATCTGGCTGCTCGAAGAAACCGGGCTTCCCTACGAGCGCGTGCTGACCGATATCTCGACCGGCGCGCAGAAGGCGCCGGCCTATCTGGCCATCAACCCGATGGGCAAGGTGCCGGGGCTCAGGGATGGCGAGGCCGCGCTCGGGGAAGCCTCGGCGATCTGCGCCTATATCGCTGACCGCTATCCCGAAACCAAACTGGCGCCCGCCACAACCGATCCGCTGCGCGCGCGGTATCTGCAGTGGCTGTTCTTTTCGCCTTCCTGCATCGAGCCGGCGCTGATCCAGCTGTTCACCAAGCTCGAGGTGCCGGCCAGCACCGCCGCGTGGGGAAGTGCGACGCAGACCTTCGACGCGCTCGACGCCGGGCTGCAGAAGGGTCCGTGGATACTCGGCGAAAGGTTCTCCGCCGCCGACATCATGCTCGGCTCCGGGCTGAACTTCGCGGTGCGGACGTTCAAGATGGTGCCGCCGCGGCCGTCGTTCGACGCCTATATCGACCGCTGCGCGGCGCGTCCGGCGTTCCAGCGCGCGGAGAAGATCGCGGCGGGGTGAACAGCCCAGACACAAAATCTGGAAAACAACCCCATGCAAAGTAGCGGCTCACACGACGACGCGGGGATCTACGTCCTGGGCGTAGTCGACGCCGTCGATGCCAAATCCGAACAGGCGCAGGAATTGGCTCTTGTATTCCGGAAGGTCTGCCAATTCGCCGAGGGTTTCGGTGGAGAGCAGCGGCCATCGCCGCATCACCTCTTTCTGAACTTCGGGCGATAGCTCCCAATCGTCGACCCTGAGGCGCTTCGCCTCGTCGACTTCGGCATCCGGGCCTAGGCGGGTGCGGAACAGACGGTCGATCTGTTCGATACATCCTTCGTGGCGCCCGAGCTGCTTCATGACCTTGAACAGCACTGTTCCATACAGCGGCACCACCGGGATGGCGGAGCTGGCCTGGGTGACGACAGCCTTCAGCGCCACCACGCGGGCGGCGTCTTCACCAAGCCGGCTTCGGATCTCTTCCGCCTTGCGGTCGAGATCGACCTTGGCGCGACCCAGCGTGCCTTTCCAGTAGATCGGCCAGGTCAGTTCGCTGCCGATATAGGTGTAGTTGAGCGTCCGGAAGCGGGGCGCCAGGACGCCGGCGTCCGCGAGCTGGTCGATCCAGCGCTTCCAGTCCTCGCCCCCCATCACCGCCACCGTGGCGGCGGCTTCCTCCTCGCTCGCCGGCGCAATGGTCGTCTCATAGACCTCGCCGGTTTCGGTGTTCAGCGTCTTGATGTCGACGGCAGCACCGAGCGGCTTGATCGCGGAGCGCCAGGTCTTGCCCGTGACCGGATCGGTGCGGACCGGCGCGGCCATGCTGTAGACGAGCAGGTCGAGCTGTCCGAACTTTTCGCGGACACGTTCGATGAAGGTCTTCTTCAGCTCGTCGGAGAAGCCATCGCCCTCCAGCGTGACGGGAGCGCGTCCGATCTTGCCGGCCTCGAGCTCGAAGGCGCGGTTATTGTACCAGCCGGCACTACCGCTCTTGGTCGCGGAAGGCTCGCGCTCCATCGATACGCCGATGGTGTCCGCGCCGCCGGCGAAGGTTGCGACAATGCGGCTGGCAAGGCCGTAACCGGTCGAGCAGCCCACCACGGCAACGCGCTTGGGGCACTCCGGAATGGCGCCCTTGCCGAGAACATAAGCGATCTGCTCACGGACGTTTGTGGCGCAGCCGACGGGATGTGCCGTCGTGCAGATGAAGCCTCGCACGCGCGGTTCGATAATCATGCCCACCCCGTTTCGGATTGTTGCAAAGTCACCAACCGCTGCCTGCCGGCGCCTTGCCGCGAGCGAACAGTGGCAAAAACGAAATCAAGCATCCATCCGCTTGAATACCAGCGTGGCGTTGGTGCCGCCGAAGCCGAAGGAATTCGACAGCACCGTGCCGAGCCTGGCGTTGTCGATGCGCTTGCGCACGATCGGCATGTCGGCGAACACCGGATCGAGTTCCGTGATATGGGCGCTCTCGCAGACAAAGCCGTTGTTCATCATCAGAAGCGAATAGATCGCCTCCTGCACGCCGGTGGCGCCGAGCGAGTGACCGGTCAGCGCCTTGGTCGCCGAGATCGGCGGACACTTCTCGCCGGTGCCGAACACTTTTCGGATCGCCTCGATCTCCGGCGGATCGCCGGCGGGCGTCGAAGTCGCGTGCGGGTTGATGTAGTCGATCGGGGTCTTCACGGTCGACATCGCCATGCGCATGCAGCGCTCGGCGCCCTCGCCCGACGGCGCAACCATGTCATACCCATCTGACGTCGCGCCATAGCCGACCACTTCGGCATAGATGCGCGCGCCGCGCGCCTTGGCGTGCTCAAGCTCTTCCAGCACCACGACGCCGGCGCCGCCGGCGATGACGAACCCGTCGCGGCTGATGTCGTAGGGGCGCGAGGCGGTGGCTGGCGTATCGTTGTATTTCGAGGACATCGCGCCCATGGCGTCGAACAGCACCGAGAGCGACCAGTCCAGTTCCTCGCAGCCACCGGCGAAGATCACGTCCTGCTTGCCGATCTGGATCGTCTCATAGGCGTTGCCGATGCAATGGTTCGAGGTCGCACAGGCCGACGAGATCGAATAGTTGACGCCCTTGATCTTGAACCAGGTCGCCAGCGTGGCTGACGCGGTCGACGACATCGCCTTCGGCACTGCAAACGGCCCGACGCGCTTGGGGCCCTTGGTGCGGGTGATGTCGGCGGATTCGACGATGGTGCGCGCGGACGGCCCGCCGGAGCCCATGATGATGCCGGTGCGGACGTCGGAAACTTCCTCCGGCGAAAGTCCCGCGTCCTGGATCGCCTGCTCCATGGCGACATGATTCCACGCGGCGCCTTCGGCGAGGAAGCGCATCGCGCGCCGGTCGATGACATCGGCTGGATTGAGCGTCGGCGCGCCCTGCACCTGCGAACGGAAACCCATCTCGGCGTACTTCGTCGCCCGGGTAATTCCCGATTTCGCCTCGTGAAGGCTCGCAAGCACTTCCTGGGTGTTGTTTCCGATGGACGAGACGATGCCCATCCCCGTGATGACAACCCGCCTCATGATCGCCTCGCCCTGCCGTTATGATTTTCAGTCAAGATGTGTTGCTGCGTGATCGCGTCGCTCAAGCCGGTGCGGAGCCCTGCTTGAACAGCCCGACCTTCAGATCCTTGGCGCGATAGATAATCACGTCATCCATGGAAAGCCAGCCGTCGCCGACGCCGAGCACCAGCTTTGAACGCATCACGCGTTTCATGTCGATGTTGTACACCACCTTGCGCGCGTTCGGCAGCACCTGGCCGGAGAACTTCAAATCGCCTAGCCCCAGCGCCCGGCCGCGCCCTTCGCCGCCAACCCAACCGAGGTAGAATCCGACCATCTGCCACATTGCATCGAGGCCGAGACAGCCCGGCATGACAGGGTCATTCTTGAAATGGCAGCCGAAGAACCAGAGGTCCGGCTTCACATCGAGTTCGGCACGAATCAGGCCCTTGCCGTACTCGCCGCCTTTCTCGGTAATGTCGGTGATACGGTCGAACATCAGCATCGGCGGCAACGGCAGCTGAGCGTTGCCGGGGCCGAACATCTCGCCGCGCGCGCAGGCCAGAAGATCCTCGTATTCATAACCGTTACGCCGATCCAGCATCGTATTGGGCCTCTCTCAGATGTCCCGATGGAGCGCTTCGAGCGAACCGGACCCGTTTCGCCGCGGGAGAACGCTTGTGTCCCGCAAATAGGCGCTACTTAGGGTGCAAACGGCAATAGCCTCTGCCGAATTCGCATATGTGGTCCGCGCGCTCTGTAACATAGGCCTGCGGGCCCGGCAAAGTGCCGGTAAAGGCCGGAATCGGCACCTTCGCGCGCTGGTTCCGTCTTAACCCTGGGCCAGTTCTAGTTGCGAAAAACTTGCATCTGTCTGATTTCCTTTTATATTGGGCAAGATTATTGCCAGAGTTAGCTGCGTGGTGCCTGAAGTGGACATGAACGACGAAGCCCAGATTTTGAACGACGACGGGATTGATCCGGCCGCCCGGGCTGCCGGTCACCAACCGGCGCTCACCGGGTGTCCTTGGCACGACGTCAATGAAATGCTGCAGGCGGCGGGCCTCAGGCCCACCCGCCAGCGCATGGCGCTGGGCTGGCTGCTGTTCGGCAAGGGCGCGCGGCATCTGACCGCGGAAATGCTGTACGAGGAAGCAACGCTCGCCAAGGTTCCGGTGTCGCTGGCTACCGTCTACAACACCCTCAATCAGCTCACCGACGCCGGCCTGCTTCGCCAGGTTTCCGTCGATGGCACCAAGACCTATTTCGACACCAACGTCACGGCGCACCATCACTTCTATATCGAGAACAGCCACGAGCTGGTCGATATCCCCGATCCGAACCTCGTGCTCTCGAAGATGCCGGACGTGCCGGAAGGTTACGAGATCGCCCGCGTCGACATGGTCGTGCGGCTGCGCAAGAGGCGTTGATCTTCTTCAACGATTAACTGGTTTTCGTCATGGCCGGGCTTGTCCCGGCCATACACGTTTTGCGGGCAAGCAAAGGTAAGACGTGGATGCCCGGGACAAGCCCGGGCATGACGACGCCAGGCAAATTCCGCGGGACGCTGCGCGTCAATCCACCTTCTCGTCGGCGTAGACGCCCCACAGCCGCTGCTGTTCGATCCAGCCGTCAAAGCCGTTGCCCATGACGCGGCACCAGCCCGAGTAGCATTTCTTGACCTGGGCGACGACGCCGGCCTGCAGGCGGGCCGCGACGGCACTGCCGGGATCGGCGCGATCGTAGATCGGCGCAAGTTCTTCCTTCTTCTTCATCGTGACGACCGCGGTGCGGCGGCCCGACAGCAGGGAATGATAGACCCAGCCCTCGGCGCCTTCCGAGTCACGGACGCGGCGCCAGTTCTCGAACTCGGCAGTGATTTCGACCGGCAGGCCGGACCGGGTGTAGATCCAGGCGACGTCGTTGTCCTTGGTCGGACCGGCCCTGACATTGACGTGGTCGGATTTGAGACTGACATACCGCGGCACCGGCAGGCCGCTCGTCGTGATGGCCGAATCCTTGGCCGAAAAACCTGTGCTGGCCGATGCGACAAGCCAGCACCCCGCCAGCACCGCGATCGAACAGAAACGCCCCAACGCCATCCACTCATCTCCTGCCGAGCTTCCCAACTCAAATCCTTCGAGTTGAACCGCTCGCTAACGCTCGAAAACCCCGAACCCCTGTGCCCCGCTCTGATCCCCGGACCTTCGACCTTCGAGGGGTTCTTGTCTTGGCCCGGCCTTCTGATAGAGAGGACGGAACGTTGAGAACAAGAACGCCCGAATTTTCCGCTGAAAATCCGTGGCAAGTATTTGGGAACCCAAGGACTTGCCCGAGGAAACAGCGGGTCACCGGGACCGCGCGGCATCCGCAGTGTCGAACAACCGGGTTAATGAGGTCTGAACGGCGAGCTCTGGCGACCCATTGCCTCATGAGAGCAGTACATGTCGGTTAAGAAAAAGCCTCTCGTCGTCGTCACCCGCAAACTGCCGGACTCGGTCGAGACCCGGATGCGCGAACTGTTCGATGCGCGGTTGAACCTCGACGATACGCCGATGACACCGGAGCAGCTTGCCGAAGCCGTGCGCTCGGCCGATGTGCTGGTGCCGACCGTCACCGACGTGATCAACGAGGAGATGCTCAAGCATCCCGACTGCAAGCTGCGCATGATCGCCAATTTCGGCAACGGCGTCGACAACATCGACGTCACGGCGGCGCATGCGCGCGGCATCACGGTGACCAATACGCCGAAGGTTTTGACCGAGGACACCGCCGACATGACCATGGCGCTGATCCTCGCGGTGCCGCGCAGGCTGATCGAGGGCACCTCGATCCTGACCGAGGGCAAGAGCTGGCCGGGCTGGTCGCCGACCTGGATGCTCGGCCACCGGATCGGCGGCAAGCGCCTCGGCATCATCGGCATGGGCCGCATCGGCCAGGCCGTGGCCCGCCGCGCGCGCGCTTTCGGCCTGCAGATCCACTATCACAACCGCCGCCCCGTGGCGCCCGTCATCGCCGAGGAACTTGGCGCGACCTATTGGGAAAGCCTCGACCAGATGCTGGCGCGGATGGACATCATCTCGGTGAACTGCCCGCATACGCCGGCGACGTTCCATCTGCTCTCGGCGCGGCGGCTGAAGCTGATCCGGAAAGACGCCTATGTGGTCAACACCGCGCGCGGCGAAGTCGTCGACGAGGACACGCTTATCAAGCTGATCGAAAGCGGCGACATCGCCGGTTGCGGCCTCGACGTCTACGAGCACGAGCCCGCGGTCAATCCGAAGCTGGTGCGGCTCGCCAAGGCCGGCAAGGCGGCGCTGCTGCCGCATATGGGTTCGGCCACCATCGAAGGCCGCGTCGAGATGGGCGAGAAGGTGATCATCAATATCAGAACCTTCCTCGACAACCACAAGCCGCCGGATCGCGTCCTGCCCAGCATGCTGTGACGTGGTCGTCCCGGCTCAAGGCCGGGACGACGATGGATTGGTTGCGCGGCTACGCTTTATTTACTCTTCCGCCGCTCCCGCTTGCGCCATTCCGCGACAAAGGCCACGAATGCGGCGAGTGCCGGAGGTGGCTGGCGGCGGCTGGGGTAGTACAGAAACGGTCCCGGAAATGGCGGGCACCAGTCATCGAGCACGCTGACCAGCGCGCCCGACTTGATGCCATACCGGACGTAGCCTTCGAACGTCAGCCAGAAGCCGACACCGTCATGCGCGGCGCGCAGCGCCAGGCCGAGATAGGTCGCAACCAGCTTTGGCGGCGGCGAGACCTTTACGACACGGCCGGCCTTCTCGAATTCCCAATCCAGCATTGCGCCGCTGCCGAAGCGGGTGCGGATGCAGGCATGCTCCAGCAGATCCTTTGGGAGTTTGGGCCGGCCATGCTGCGCAACATATTCGCGCGAGGCCACCACTGCGTAGCGCTGCGGCGCCCCGAGCGAGACGGCGATCATGTCCTGCGCCAGATGCTCGCCATAGCGCACCCCGGCGTCGAAGCCGCCGGCAACGATATCGACGAACGAGCTGTCGCCAACGATCTCCAGATCGATGTTGGGATGGGCTGCAAGAAACGGCGCGACCATCGGCGCCAGCACCAGATCGATCGCCGGCGGCGGCGCATTGATGCGCAGACGCCCGGACGGCACCGGCCGCAAGCCACGCACCTGGTCCAGCGCCTCGCCGACATCCGATAGCGCAGGACCGACGCGGGCCAGCAACAATTCGCCGGCCTCGGTGAGCGCGACGCTGCGCGTGGTGCGGTTCATCAGGCGGACGCCGAGCCGCTCCTCCATGTCGCGCAGCCGCTGGCTGAGGCTCGAGACGGAGACGCCCTGCTCCACCGCGGCGCGGCGGAAATTCCGCGTGCGCGCCACGGCGACGAATGCATCGAGATCGCGGAGGTCGAAATCCTTCATTGTTCGATACACTGAACAAGCCATTTCGAATTGTCCAGCTTATCGCTTCAATCGGGAGGGTGCATATCCAGCCTCGTCATCAAAACGCAAACGCGCCATCGATCTTCGAGGAGAACCACCATGGAACAACGCAAACTCGGCTCGACCGGCCCCACCGTCGCCGCCATCGGCCTCGGCTGCATGGGCATGTCGGATTTCTACGGCCCGGCCGACCGCAGCGAGAGCATCGCCACCATCCGCGCCGCGCTCGATGCGGGGATCACCCTGCTCGATACCGGCGACTTCTACGGCATGGGCCACAATGAAATGCTGATCGGCGAGGCGCTGGCCAGCCGCGGCCGCGACAATCTGCAAATCAGCGTCAAGTTCGGCGCGCTGCGCGATCCCGCGAAGAACTGGTCGGGCTACGATAGCCGTCCGGCTGCGGTAAAAAACTTTCTCGCCTATTCGCTGCAGCGGCTCCGCGTCGAAACCATCGACATCTATCGCCCGGCTCGGCTCGATCCGGACGTGCCGATCGAGGAGACGATCGGCGCGATGGCTGACATGGTGAAGGCAGGATGGATCAGGCATATCGGCCTGTCCGAAGTGAGCGCGGAGACCATCCGGCGCGCGCATGCGGTGCATCCGATCAGCGACCTGCAGATCGAATATTCGCTGATCTCGCGCGGCATCGAGGACGACATCCTGCCGACCTGCCGTGAACTCGGCATCGGCATCACCGCCTATGGCGTGCTGTCGCGCGGGCTGATCAGCGGACACTGGAGCGCGGATCGTAGCGGCAAAGACTTTCGTGCGATGAGCCCGCGCTTCCAGGCCGGCAATCTCGACGCCAATCTGGCGCTTGTGGAAGCGCTGCGCAGGATCGCCGACGATCTCGGTGCGTCGCCGGCCCAGGTCGCGATCGCCTGGGTCGCGGCGCAAGGCAACGATATCGTGCCGCTGGTCGGCGCACGCCGCCGCGACCGCCTTTCCGAGGCACTCGGCGCACGCGACGTGAAACTGGACGATACGCATCTCGCCGCACTGGCAAAGGCGTTTCCGCCGGGCGTCGCGGCAGGCGCGCGCTATCCGGACGCGTTGCTCGCGCACATGGACAGCGAGAAACGCTAGTCCGTGTGCCCGCTCAAATCGGTGATGACGGGTGTGTCGCCGTTGAGCGGATTGGCCGGATCCCGCGCGTAGCGCAAGGTCTCAAAGCGCATCGCGCGGGCATCCACCATCACCAAACGCCCGACCAGACTTTCGCCGAAACCGACGATTTCGCGGATCGCCTCCAGCGCCATCATCGAGCCCAGCATGCCCGCCAGCGCCCCCATCACGCCGGCTTCGGCGCAGGCCGGCACGGTGCCGGGCGGCGGCGGCTCGGGAAACAGGCAGCGATAGGTCGGGTTGAATTCACCCTGCTCGCTGGTTTCATGGGCACGGATCGTGGTCAGCGATCCATCGAACTGGCCTAGCGCCGCCGTGATCAGCGGCTTGCCGGCAAAGAAGCACGCATCGGAAATCAGGTAGCGGGTCTCGAAATTGTCGGAGCCGTCGAGCACGAGATCGTAGCCGCCGATCAGCGTCATCGCATTCTTCGCATCAAGACGCACCGCATGGGCCTCGAAATGAACGTGCGGATTGAGCGCGTAAATCGCGCTGGCCGCGCTGTCGACCTTGCGCCGGCCGATATCGGGCGTGGTGTGGATGATCTGGCGCTGCAGATTGGACAGCGAGACCACATCGTCATCGACCACGCCGAGCGTGCCTACGCCGGCGGCGGCGAGATACATCAGAACCGGCGCGCCGAGCCCGCCGGCGCCGATGACAAGCACGGACGCTTCCTTCAGCGCGGTCTGGCCGGGGCCGCCGACTTCGCGCAGAACGATATGGCGGGCGTAGCGTTCGAGTTCCTTGGCCGTCAGCATGGTCCCATCAAATCCTTCCGCATCGCGCGGATCAACCCTCATGGTGAGGATCGCGGAACGTGCGTCTCCTCATCAGGATAAGGCGGAAGCCAAAATTCCCTGAACCGGTGCGCGGTTGGTGCCGACCAAGCAGATGTGCTTGATTGGCCTGATATCAATGATCGCCCCACCCTTCTACGCCTGCATTCGCCCGGATTTGTCATGAGATCGCTGCTTTCGGCAACATTGATGGCTGCAGCCTCGGTTTTGGGGTTCTCCGGACCGCCGGCACAGGCGCAGATGACGCCGCCCTCCGCGGCGGGCGCCGGACCGAAGCCGGTCACGACCGTGCCGGTCCGTCCCGCGCTGCCGAAGCCGGAAGAAACGGCGAACGCCATGGCGCAGGCCGAGCGGCTGGCGCTGCAGTCGGACCTCGCCTGGGTCGGCCAGTATAACGGCGCGATCACCGGCGACGTCAGCGAACGCATGGTCAACGCCATCAAGGAATTCCAGAAGACGCGGGGCGGCAAGCCGACCGGCGTGCTCAATCCGCAGGAACGCGGCGTGCTCGCCGATACCGCCAGGCGCAAGCAGGAAAGCGTCGGCTGGAAGATCCAGACCGATCCCGGCACCGGCGTACGGCTCGGCATCCCCACCAAGCTGGTGCCGCAGCAGGCCAGCGACGCCAACGGCACCAAATGGACTTCGCCGACCGGCACGATCCAGATTCAACTGACGCGGCGCAAGGAGGCCAATCCGGTCACGGCAAAACTCGCCGAGCGCGAGAAGAAGGAGCCCGGACGCACGATCGACTACGCCGTGGTCAAGCCCGACTTCTTCGTGCTGTCCGGTCTTCAGGGCCTGAAGAAGTTCTACATGCGCGGCACGTTCAGGGGCGACGAGGTACGCATCCTCACCATTCTCTACGACCAGGCGACCGAGAATACCGTGGAGCCCGTGGTGATCGCGATGTCGAGCGCATTCACTGCGTTTCCGGCCGCTGCGCAAACGGCGGGGCCGCCGCCGCGCAAGACCGTGGAATACGCCACCGGCATCGTCGTCAGCGAGGACGGCGCGATCGTCACCGACCGCCAGATCACCGATGGCTGCGTCACGGTCGCGATTGCAGGCTTTGGCAATGCGGATCGCATCGCCGAGGACAAGGCGCATGACCTCGCGCTGCTGCGCATCTACGGCGCGCGCGGCTTGAGGCCGATCAATCTCGCGGGCGCCGCCGCAAAGACCGCACTCGACCTGACCGGGATAGCCGATCCGCAGAACCAGGGCGGCGGCGCGGCCGTCAGCAGCGTCAAGGCGTCGGTCGCCCAACTCGACGGCGGCAATGACGCGGCACTCACGCCGGCGCCGGCCGTTGGCTTCTCGGGCTCGGCCGCGCTCGATGGCGACGGCAAATTCGCCGGCGTCGCGCTCTTGAAGCCGGTGCTGGTGGCCGGCCCGGCAGCCGGCGCGCCGGCGGCCCAGGCCGTGCTGGTGCCATCGGACACGGTACGCCGCTTCCTGAAGGCCAACGGCATCAACGCCGCCGGCGGATCGCCGGACGCCAGGGCGTCCGTCGTCCGCGTGATCTGCGTACGGAAATAAGTGTCCGTCCGTGTCCCGGACGCGGTGCAGCGCTTCTTCAGCGATGCACCGCAGAGCCGGGACTCATTCCGCAGCCAAATGGGCCCCGGCTCAGCATCGCATCGCTCACGCGCTGCGCTGCGTCCGGGGCACGAGACTTCATTCCAGAGCGAACCTGACGCCGGCGCGCGCCAATCCGCCTGCGATGCCGATCGGCGTGCCGTCGGCGCGCCAGCACGCGGCGCCGGACATTCCGCCGCCGTCGTGAAACTCGATCGCGTTCATGCCGCCGGCGACGGTCGGCATCACCTGCACTCCATGGCCCATCGCGATCAGCCTGGCGCGAACGCTTTCAGGCACGGCGGACTCCACCTCGAGCGCATTGCCCTCGGTCCAGACCCTTGGCGCCTCGACCGCTTCCTGCAGGCTCATGCCGTGGTCGATCAGATTGATCAGCGCCTGCATCGCACTTGGGAAAATTCGTTTGCCGCCGGGCAGGCCGAGCGCATAGACGAGCTTGCCGTCGCGCAGCGCCATCATCGGCGACATCGAGGTGGTGACGCGCTTGCCGGGCGCGAGCGACAGCGCGTGGCCGGGACGCGGGTCGTACAGGTTCATGTAGTTGTTCGGCACGGTGCCGAGCCCGGGAATCAGGATCTTCGCGCCGAACAGATTGTTGATGGTCTGCGTGGTCGCAACCACGTTGCCGAACGCATCCGCGGCCGTCATGTGCGTGGTATGGGCGCTCTCGAGCTGCGCCACGCCGGCACCCCATGCCTGCGCGCGATTGGGGTCGATCGCACGGCGGCGCTCGTCGGCATAGGCCTTCGATGTCAGGCGCTCGACCGGCACGTTGATGAAGTCTGGATCGCCGCTGGCGGCGGCCCGGTCGGCAAAGGCGATCTTGAGCACTTCGGCGAGGTAGTGGATTGTCTCGGCGCTGCCGAAACCGAGCTTTGCGATGTCGTAGCCTTCGAGAATATTGAGCATCTGCGTGATGTGCACGCCGGATGCCGCCGGCGGCGGCGGACCCAGGATTTGCCAGCCGCGATAATCGGCCCGGATCGGCTGACGCTCGACGGTCCTGTAACGCGTAAGATCCTCGCGAGCGATGAAACCGCCCTTCCGCTTCATGTAGTCGACCAGGATATCGCCGAGCGGACCGTGATACAGCGCCGCCTCGCCGCGCTGGGAAATGTACGTCAGGGTTTCCGCATATTCCGACTGCACCACGCGCTCACCGGCCTTCAGCGGCGTCCCATTCGGCAGGTAGATCGCCGAAATATCCTTGTCCTTCAGCATCTCGCCTGCGCTGTCGGCAATGCATTCGTGCAGATACGGCGTCGCGGCATAGCCGCGTGCGGCGTGCTTGATCGCGGGCTGCATGACGTCGGCGAGGCTCATGGTGCCGAACCGCTGCAGCGTCTCGCACCAGGCCTTGAGCGAGCCCGGCACCGCCACCGCTCTCGGCCCAGTCAGGTTTTCATCGCCGACCGTATCGAACACGTCATGCGCGGAACCCGGCTTGGACTTGTAGGTATTGGGCTTGACCGCCAGCGGCACCGTGCTCTGGCCGTCGATGAAGCGATGGCTGCCATCAGCCAACCGGATGTGGGCCATGCCGCCGCCGATGATGCCGACCATCATCGGCTCGACCACCGTCAGCGTGAACAGCGTCGCGATCGCGGCATCGATGGCGTTGCCGCCGGCGGCGAGCATTTCGGCGCCTGCACTCGACGCCAGCGGATGATTGCTGACCACCATGCCGCGGCCGCCGGATGCCGGCTGTTTCTGACACTGAAAGCTGGTGGCTGCGCGATCCCGCCAATGACCCGTCATGCTTCTTTCCTGCTTCTTGTTATCGTTCTTATCGGGGCGATTGTGCCGCTCGGCAGTATTTGCCCGGATGACCACAATTCCATAATCGGGCATCATTGCAACTGACTGATTCGGACAACCGCGATCCCCTGACCTTTGGATCGGGCTGGGCACGTCTGAACGAGCGCGTAACTCGGCGCCGCAGAATGCGGCGCGGCTCGTGTGGCGTCATCCATATGCCTGAAGGCATCCAGAGGATCTGAAATGCAGACGATTGTATTGACCACCCAGAAGGGGGGCGCCGGCAAGACCACGCTCGCCATCAGCCTTGCGCTAGCCGCCATTCGGGCCGGGCACAATGTCCGCCTGATCGATACCGACACGCAGGGCTCCGTTTCGAACTGGCGGCGTCGCCGTCCCTATGCCGCGCCGATCGTCGAGCCGATCTACGCCGCCAGGCAGATCGAACAACGCCTGCAATCGCTCAGCCGCGAGGGCGTGACGATGACGATCGTCGATACCGCCGCCGGGATCACCGCCGCGACCGTTTCGGCAATTCGTTATGCCGACTTCTGCCTGATTCCGACGCGCCCGAGCCTCGTCGATATCGAGGCGACCGCCGCGACGCTCAGCGTCGTCAGGGCCTGGCGCAAACCGTTCGCCTATGTCCTGAACCAGACCCCGATCAGGGCTGCGGCGCGGCTGGCCGGCGCGGAGAATTCGCTGGGCGACGAGGCCGCGCTCGACATCGATGATATCCTTGCCAGACCCTCCATAGTGATGCGCAACGATCACCAGGACGCGCTGAGCGTGGGCCTTGCGGTCTGCGAATACGCGCCAGACGGCAAATCCGCCGAGGAGATCCGCGCCCTCTGGCAGTGGATTTGCGCGCGGATGGGCAATGAGGCAACAGCCAGCGACGAGCCGATCATCGAGGAACTGGTGGAAACGCCCGCCGTTCTTCCGGCGATGGCCGCGCTTCCCCGCATCGAAACCGACAGTGCGCTGTTCCTGCGGGCGCCAGCCCGAAATTAAAAGCTGGTGGCTGCGCGATCGCGCCAATTGGTGCTCATGATTTCCGTTCGCTGTTCTCTGTCGCGCTGCAAACGAAAAACTTTTCGGCTTCGCGCGCCAGTATTGATACGGAGTAGCTAGCCTCCAAAAATTTGCCATCATAAAAGTGTCATGATGGATTCGGACTTCAGCAACCCCCTTGGATCGAACTGGGATGTCCTGGGCAAGAATTGCCAGTATCGCGCGAGTTGCGATGCCAGTCTTGCCGCGTACCAGCGATCCAAAGGATCTTCGATGCAGACGATCGTATTGGCGACGCAAAAGGGTGGCTCCGGCAAGAGCACGCTCGCCATCGGTCTCGCCCGCGCGGCCATACAGGTCGGGCACACGGTCCGCCTGATCGAGACCGACACGCAGGGCACCCTGTCGAACTGGCAGAACCGCCGCCCCTATGCCGACCCCCTGGTCGAACCGATCTACGCGGCCCGGGATATCGCGCAGCGTTTGCTGACGCTGCCGCGCGACGGCGCCACGCTGACGATCGTCGATACCGCCAGCGGCACCAGCGCCGCCACCAGCGCCGCCATTCGCCTGGCCGACCTGTGCCTGATCCCGGCGCGTCCCAGCATCGCCGACATCGAGTCGGCCGCATCGACGCTGCGCGTCGTGCGCGCCTGCAACAAGCCGTTCGCCTTCGTGCTCAACCAGGCGCCGATTCGCGGCCGGCGCATCGACGATGCCGCCACCTCCCTCGGCGACGGGTCTTCGGTTGATCTCGCCGGCATTGTCGCCCGGCCTTTCATCGTCATGCGCAATGATCACCAGGATGCGCTCAACGCCGGTCTCGCCGTCAGTGAATTTGCGCCGGCAGGCAAAGCAGCCGACGAAATCCGCAGCCTCTGGCAGTGGGTCGAAGCGAAGCTGTGTCGCGGACTAAGCGACCACGCCAAATCCGGCGGCGAACTCGCCGACCCGCGCTACTCCGCAGGAACGGCTTCCGAAGCGGATGCGCGCTGGGACGCGTGCCTCTAGATCCGGGACTTCCTCATTTCTGGCACTTCGGGCACCAGAAGGTCGAGCGCCCGTTCTGGACGAAGCGGCGCACGACGCCGCTGCAACCGGCGGTCTGGCACTTCTCGCCCTCACGGTCGTAGACCTGAAACGAGTGCTGGAAATAGCCGAGTTCGCCCGAGGTCAGGCGGTGGTCGCTGATCGAGGAGCCGCCGGCCTTGATCGCCTGATTGAGCACGTCGTGGATCGACGCCACCAGGCGCCTGGAATGATCGGTCGGGTCGCCCTTTTTTGTCGCCAGCGTCGCCGCCAGCCGACGCGGCGACAGCTGCGATCGGTACAGCGCCTCGCAGACATAGATGTTGCCGAGACCGGCGACCACGCGCTGGTCGAGCAGCGCCGCCTTCAGGCTGGTCTTCTTGTTGGCGC
>LNFM01005305.1_pt1 | contig 22507 bp, 19 predicted proteins | sample 596031 | NCBI WGS metagenome assembly LNFM01 (sample SAMN04254537, study PRJNA301005) | activated carbon metagenome | isolation source: dual media filters at the Ann Arbor, Michigan drinking water treatment plant | place: USA: Ann Arbor | reverse complement strand
GCGCATGCCGCCGAGACGGCATTGCTTAAGTTCCGCGGCTCGCACACCGCCAGTGATGCTTCGAACCGCATTGTCCTGCGCGACCTCGAGACGACCGCTCAAACGTATCGCTGGTTCAGCGAGAATTTCCAGAAGCGCTTCCTCGAGACTTCGCAAAGCGGGACATTCAACATAGCCGACGCCCGCGTCGTATCCGAGGCCTGGCCCCCGATCGACAAGAGCCATCCCAAGAGCGTTCTGACGCTGGCCATTGCGGGGGCGGCTGGGCTTTCGATCGGTTTCCTATTCGCTTTGGCCCTTGGCAGGCGCGAGCGCAAGCCGACGTGAGCGTCGAGCGGTAGGAGTATCTGTTTTCTAGGGGGATTGCCGCTTGGCATGCGCCGCGGGAGTGGCGTGCCATTTTTATGATCAGCTGACGGTTGATCGCAGCGATTGAGCCGCGAGTTTGACAACGGCATGCTGTCGCTGCCCTGGCAATGGCCCTGAACGAGCTTGGAATAACCGTAGAAACCCGCAGCTCCGATGTTCCGGTCTCAGGCCACCCTGGCCACGCGTCGGGGCGGTGATGACTCGGATGAGGATGGCCTTGTAAGCCCCGCTGTCCGCCCCACCCGCAATCGTGCGTGAGGCGGAGGTTTGCCCCTCTCCGCACATGCGCTACCTTCGACCCTCGTAATGCCAGCCTGAATAGGCAGCCAACGGAGACCGATCATGAGCGCAGACGGCTATACGCCACCGAAGGTTTGGACGTGGGACAAGGCGAGCGGGGGGCGGTTCGCCAACATCAACCGGCCGATCGCCGGCGCGACGCAGGAGAAGGAGCTGCCCGTCGGAAAGCATCCGATGCAGCTCTACTCGCAGGGCACGCCCAACGGCGTCAAAGTCACAGTCATGCTCGAGGAGCTGCTGGCGCTCGGCCACAAGGGCGCCGAATACGACGCGTGGCTGATCCGCATCGGCAATGGCGACCAGTTCGGCAGCGGCTTCGTTGGCGTGAACCCGAATTCGAAGATCCCGGCGCTGCTCGACCGGAGCAACCCGGCGAAACCCCAGCGCGTGTTCGAGTCCGGGGCGATCCTGCTGTATCTGGCCGAGAAGTTCGGCGCCTTTCTGTCGAAGGAGGCCGGCGCGCGCACCGAAGCGCTCAACTGGCTGTTCTGGCAGATGGGCAGCGCGCCCTATCTCGGCGGCGGATTCGGGCACTTCTATGCCTACGCGCCGGAGAAGTGGGAGTATCCCATCAACCGCTTCGCCATGGAGACCAAGCGCCAGCTCGACGTGCTCGACCGCCATTTGGCGACGAATAAGTTCATGGCCGGCAGCGAGTATTCCATCGCCGACATGGCGATCTGGCCGTGGTACGGCGCGCTGGTGAAGGGGCTGCTCTACGGCGGCGGCGAGTTCCTGTCGGTGCAGGACTACAAGCATATGCAGCGCTGGACCGACGAGATCGCCGCGCGGCCTGCCGTCAAGCGTGGGCGGATGGTCAACCGCATCCAGGGCGAGCCGTCGAGCCAGCTGCACGAGCGCCACGAGGCCAGCGACTTCGACACCAAGACGCAGGACAAGCTCGAGAAATAGTGGCGCCCGGCGGGAGGTGACAGGGCGCGCCAACGCGGATGTTCATCGGGACGCGGGCATGATGTAGGCTTGCCCGCGAACCTTGTCCTCAGCATTCGAAAAGCGCCCCATGCACGTCTTTCACGGCTACGACGATCTCCCGGCCTCGCTTCGCGGCGCGGTGCTGGCCATCGGCAATTTCGATGGCGTCCATCGTGGGCATCAGGCGCTGATCGCGCGGGCGCGGGAGCAGGCGGCCACATCGGCGCGCGAGGGGGAAACGCGGCTCGCGGGCGCCATGGTGTTCGAGCCGCACCCGCGTGAGTACTTCCATCCCGAGCGGCCGCATTTCCGGATCACGTCGCTGGAGCGCAAACTCAAGCTGTTCGAGCGCTACGGCCTCGATCTCGCCGTCGTCGTGCCATTCGGCGAGCCCGTCGCGAGCCTCGATCCGGGGGCGTTCGCCGAGCGCGTGCTGGTGGCGGGCCTCGGGATACGTCACGTGGTGGTCGGCTACGATTTCTTCTTCGGCAAGGGCCGCGGCGGCAGTGCCGAGGATTTGCAGCGTTTCGGCAGCAAGCTCGGTTTCGGAGTGAGCGTGGTGCCGCCCGTCGCCGAGGGGGGCGAAGTGTTCTCGTCGTCGGCCATTCGCGCCGAGATTGCGCAAGGCGACGTCGCGGGCGCGGCGGCGATGATGGGACATTGGTGGAGCGTCACCGGCGAGGTGGTCGGCGGGGCCAAGCGCGGCACCGGCATGGGATTTCCGACCGCCAACGTCGTGTTGCCTCGGACCACGCCACTCGCCTACGGCATCTACGCCGTGCTCGTCGACAGCCCGGACGGGCAGCACCAGGGAGCGGCCTATCTCGGCACCCGCCCTACGTTCGACAACGGTCCGCCGGTGCTCGAGGTGTTCCTATTCGACTTTGACGACAATCTCTATGGCAAGCACATCGAGGTGTCGTTCGTCGGCTTCATCCGGCCGGATCGGCGTTTCGATACCATGGAAGCGCTGATGGAGCAGATGGGCAAGGATTGCGACAAGGCGCGGCAGATGTTGGCTGCCGCGCCTGCGCTGTCTTGAAAAGAGTGCCGCCGGGTCCTCAACGCGTCTGGGCCACGGGTGCGTTTTGCGAGAGGCGCGGGCCGGGCGTCACGGGAGCGCGGCGCAACTCGACATCGAGTGTGCGGTCGACGAACGTGCCGTTGAAGTCGTCGTGGACGCGCAGGACAACCTGATAGCGGCCCTCGGCGAACGTGAGGTGGTTCAGCGTCAAGTCGCCGTAGACCTGGTTCAATGGCGCAGGGCCGGTCGACGGGCGGGTCAGCGGCAACTGCCAGGCGTTGTCGCGAACCGCGACCGTCTGCCCCTGGGCGTCGCGCACCAGGATGTCCACTGACATGGATGCGCGTACGTTGCCATTCTCGAAGCGGGTCGTGAGGTTGGTCGGCTCGAAGTAGATGTTGAACGGCGTCCCCGGCGCGATGACGTTGGAGCGGGCCTGGAACTGGCCGAACCCCGTTGCGGCGCCCTGCGAGAGCGCGATGCGCTGGATGGCGATAGGCGTGCCCGTGTTGGTCTCGCTGGCGGCGACGGCGGTCTGCTGGCCCTGGGGGCTCTGCTTGGAGGCAAGATCCAGTCGCACGGCGAAGTTGCCTGTGGCAGCCGCGATGGTGGAGAGGACAAGGAAGCCTACTCCGAGGAAGATGCCGAATTTGCCTTTCATGACGCGTGCTCCCGATGGGCCGTTCGACGAGGGATTTCGTTGAGAGCATTGGTACACGTTAACAGAACGACGTTCAATATCGACCAGCACGATCGGCACTCACATCTTCGTGATTTTCGGATCGATGCGTTCCGTAAATGAGTGCTGGCGCCTCCGGCCGACCAGGGCGCAGGCTTGTCAGGCGCTGGGCGCGAGTTGCCAGACAGCCGTGCGCTTGATCTCGGCGTCCTCGAGCTCGCGCGTGACGGGCACCCTGTGCTCGGCGAGCTGGGTGAATCGGTCGCGTGGGAAGTAGCTTCGCCCGGGATCTCCGATCAGCACGCGCGCGCCATTTCGGGCCGCCGTCTCGATGAACGCCAGCACCCGCTCGGCCAGCTCGCGTTCGTAGAACACGTCGCCGACCAGGATGACGGTGAAGCGCTCGTCAGGCGGTGCGGCGAGCAGGTCGTCGGCGGTGGTCGCGATGGCAACCGTATTGGCCTCGGCGTTCAGAGCGCATGCAGCCAGCGCCACGGCGTCGATGTCGGCGGCGAGCACTGAGCGCGCCCCAGCCTTCATGGCGGCGATGGCGGTCAGACCCGAGCCGGCGCCGAGATCGAGCACGTCGCGGCCCGCCATCAGCGCCGGATGGTCGAGCAGGTGCCGGGCGAGCGCCTGTCCACCGGCCCAGGCGAAGGCCCAGTAGGGCGGCGGTACGTTGATGGCGCCGAGCTCCTCCTCTGTCTTGCGCCAGATCGGCAGCGATTCCTCGGCAAGGTGGAGGCTGATCTCGGGGACGAGCGGGGGCGACATCACCAGCGTGTTGGCGCGGATGAACGCAGGCCAGTCGTGAGCGCATTTCGAGGCAGCTGTCATCGCTCGAGCATGCCCGACCTGGCGCGGCGACGCGACGCCCGCGAGCGCACTCGCCACACCCGGCCGAGTTCGGGATCGTCCTCGATCAGCGCGGGCACCAATGGCGCCGGGTAACGGGCGAGCTCGTCGAGTACGGCGACGGGGCGACGTCCGCTCAACCGGTCGCCCATCAGCAGGGCCATCTCGGCGTCGGCCGCCAACTCGAGGAACGCGCCGACGCGGAGCGCCAGTTCGGGCTCGTAGACCAGATCGGAGACGATGATGAGGTCGGCATCGGGAAGCTCGCCCAGTAGATCACGTGTGGTGGTCTGTATCCGATCAGCAACCCCGTTGGCTGCCGCATTCATGGCGATGGCGATCTCGGCAACGGGATCGATATCGGCGGCGAGCACATGGGCCGCACCGGCCATGATCGCGGCGATGGCGCCTACGCCCGAACCCGAGCCGATGTCGACCACCCGGCGGCCAGCAAGAAGCGTCGGGTTATCGAGGATATAGCGGGCCATCGCCTGTCCACCCGGCCAGGCAAACGCCCAATAGGGCGGGAACCGCTGGTCGGGCGCGCGCTCAAGGCCTTCGGCCAGCTGGAAGATGCGGTGCGAGTCGCGGGCGAGGTGGAGGCCGATCTCGGGCACCAGCGCGGCATGACCAAATTCGGTGTTGGCGGTGACGAAGGCGCTGAACCGCACGCCCGTCAACGGTGGAATCGAGAGTGGGGGGTGCTGTCGTGCCGGCGCATCATTGGCTGAACTTTCTGATCTGGTCGCCGTCGAGGCCCCCCATCCGGCAGATCTCGTTCCACTCGGCGCGGTTCACGGGCTGGACGGAGAGGCGCATCGACGTCACGAGGCTCATCTGAGCGAGCTTCTTGCTCGCCTTGACGTCGGCGAGCGTGACGGGTTTCGGCATGTCTGCGACGGCGATCACATCGACGCATTCCCACGTGCCGGTGTCATCGTCGGGATCGGGATGGGCCAGCGCCGAGACGCGGGCGACGCCGACGATCTCCTTGCCGATGTTGGAGTGGTAGAAAAATGCGAGGTCACCAACCTTCATAGCACGCATGTTGTTGCGCGCGAGATAGTTTCGGACGCCGGTCCACGGCTCGCCCGCCTCACCCTTCGCCTTCAACATCTCCCACGAGAACACATCCGGCTCCGACTTCAGGAGCCAGAAGCCGGTCGACCGTGGCGTGGGAGCGGGGGGCTTCTTAGGCATTGTCCAGAGGTTCCTGACGACCGAGCGCTGCAAGGAGGCGTTCGATGGTGGCGAGCGTGGACGGATCGAGGCGGCCATCGACGCGGGCGGGGCGGAAGTGGCGTTGGAACGCAGCCAACACGAGACTTGTCGCGATGTCGATCTCGCCGGTCGTTTCGATGGCGTAGCCGTAGCAACGCAGCAGATCCTGGGCAGTAGCGATCATGTCGTCGCGTGCGCCGGGCGCGAAACCCTCGTCGGTCGGGTCGATCGGGACAGGCGGCACCCACAAGCCGATGCCAGCGGCCGCCAAACGCCGCCAGTCGAACTTTTCGCCGGGGTCGATCTTCCTGGCCGGGGCAACGTCCGAGTGGGCGAGCACGCGTTCCGGCGCAATCGACCAGCGGCGTACCACGTCGGCCGCTAAGGCCTCGACGGCCACCATTTGGGCCTCAGGGAACTCCGGATAGCCCTGATCGTGACCGGGGTTGTGAATCTCGAAGCCGACCGAGCACGAGTTGATGTCCGTCTCGCCGGCCCAGGCCGAGACGCCAGCGTGCCAGGCGCGCTGATCCTCGGCCACCATCTGGGTGATCGTTCCGTCCACGTCGATGACGTAGTGGCAGGAGACCCTGGCCTCCGGGCGCGACAGCCAATCGATGGCCCGCTCGCACGACATCATGCCGGTGTAGTGCAGCAGCAGCATGTCCGGGCGGCCGTAGCCGCGACGCGGTTCGCAACAGGGCGAGGGGTGGATTGCCGAGACGAGCCGTGAGTCGCATGCCGAGATCACAAGCCTGTCTCCCCGGCGAGTTTGTCGTAGGCCGCGTTGATGGCAGCCAGCTTGCGCTCGGCGATGGTGATGAACTCGGCCGGAACACCGCGGCCGATCAACCGATCCGGATGGTGCTCGATGACGAGAGCGCGATGTCGGGCCTTGATCTCGGCGGGCGTGGCGGTCGGCGTCAGGCCGAGCGTCGTGTAGGGGTCCGCCTCGGCCGCCACGAAAAGAGACCTGATCCATCCCAGTTCGGCCTGGGTGAGACCGATGAACTCGCCCACCTCGCTCAGGTACCGATCCTCCCGCTCGTGGAGTACGCCATCGGCGGCAGCGATCACGAAAAGTCCTTCCATGACATCGCGGCGCATCTCCGGCTCATCTGCCAGCATGCGCCCGACCTGGCGGGCGTAGTGCTCGTAGCCGGCGACATCCCGCTTGGCGAGATCGAAGACGTGACGCACGTTGTCGGCCTCGGTTTCCGGGAACGCGCACACCCGCCGGAAGGCCTCGATCTCGTCACAAGTCACGATCCCGTCCGACTTTGCCATCTTGGCGGAGAGCGCGATGATGGCCATCGTGAATGCGACGCTGGAGGTGGCGGTGCCCACGCCGATGCCGACAGCGCGCAGGATCGGCGCAATGCTATCCATCCGCGCTGCGGCTGCTGCGGCGCTCGAGATCGTTTGCCAAATCGTCATGGAGCGAATCTATCTTGAAAAGGGGGGCTCGGTCCATGTGGAGATGGCAGCAACAGCGCTTGGACGCTGCATCTCTTTGGCGCATCAGCTCCATCAAGGAGCTTGAGTAGACACCTCATCCCGTTCGAGCGGAGATCGCGTCGCTTATGTCAAATCGCTATCGGCAACTCTTCTTTTCGAGTGGAATAGATCATGGCCGAATTTCGCCGCGAGTGCTTCGCATAGCCTGGACTCAAAGAGATAGCCACTCGCTGCCACCTCGCGAAGCGGCGCCCGGAGGTTCGACGATGATTGCATTCCCGGCGCGGGCGTCACGGACCAAGTGCCGATCGGCTATGCTCCCGCTGTTTGTTGCCTTTTGGCTCTGGCTGGCGATTGGACACGGCACATGGCTTGCTGCCGCACACTCGGCCGAGGGCGCTTTCGGGATCTGGCGGCATCCCGACAATGGGAGTCGTGTTCGCGTCTATCCGTGTGGCCACGGCCTCCTCTGCGCCAAGATACTGAGCGTGACCGATGCTCAGCGGATTGACGACAAGAACCTTGATCCGGAGCTGCGTGAGCGGCGGATCGTGGGATTGGTGATCGTGGATGGAGCCGAGCGAATGGGAGATGCGACCTGGTCTGGCCGGCTCTACAACCGGACCGATGGACGCCATTATGACGGTCATCTCAGGGTCGTGGGCCCCGATCGGCTCGAGCTGACCGGCTGCGCGATCGTCGTCCTTTGCCGATCGGCAATCTGGCATCGCGAGCGCTGAGGTCGCGGCCAGTACCAGCCGTCTTCAGACCACAGCCTCGGCTGCCTCGAAAGCCTCTGTCGCGGCGAGCCAGGCTTCCTCGGCCTCGGCAAGAGCCTTGGCCTTCTGACCGCGCTCGACAACGAGCCTCTGGGCCTTGGCAGGATCGCGTGTGTAGAGGTCCGGATCGGCAAGAGCGGCGTCGAGCTTGGTGATCTCGGCGGCGAGCACTTCCATGCGCTTCTCGGTGGTCTGAACCGTCTTTCGCAGCGGGGCGAGTTGCACGCGGCGCTCGGCGGCATCGCGGCGCTGATCGGCGCGGGACGTTTTGGCATCCCCCCCGCGATCGTCGGCTGCCCGGGCGCGTGTCTTGCCGCCGCGCTCGGCCAGCAGCTCCGTACGGTAGCTCTCCATGTCGCCGTCGTAGGGCCGCACCGTGCCGCTCCTGACGATCCAGAGCCGATCGGCCGAGGCATCGATCAGGTGGCGGTCGTGACTGATCAGGATGACCGCACCTTCGTACTCGTTCAATGCGTGCACCAGCGCCTCGCGGCTGTCGACGTCGAGATGGTTCGTCGGCTCGTCGAGGATCAGGATGTGGGGGGCGTGGAAGGCCGTCATGGCCATCAGGAGGCGCGCCTTTTCGCCACCTGAGAGGTTGTCCGCCTTAGTGTCGGCTTTGGCTGCCCCGAAGCCCCAGGTGCCGAGGCGGCTGCGGCGTTCGGCTTCCGTTGCCGTCGGCATCAGGCGGGTGATCTGGTCGAAAGGCGTGAGCCCGGCAGCAAGATCGTCGAGCTGGTGCTGCGCGAAATAGCCGACCTCGAGCTTCTGCGAGCGGCGCATGGTGCCGTCCAGCGTGGCGAGCCGACCGGCGATCAGCTTTGCGAATGTCGACTTGCCGTTGCCGTTGGCGCCGAGTAGCGCGATGCGGTCGTCCTGGTCGATCCGGAGGTCGAGGCGCGAGAGCACGGGGGAGCCGGGCGCGTAGCCGACGCTCGCACGCTCGAGCTGCAATATCGGGCTCGCCAGCAACTTCTGGGGCGCCGGAAAGCGGAACGGCACGACCCGCTCGTCGACCTCGGCCGCGATCGGCTGCATGCGCGCCAAGGCCTTGATCCGGCTCTGTGCCTGCACGGCCTTCGAGGCTTTGGCCTTGAAGCGGGTGATGAACGCTTCGAGGTGAGCGCGCACCTCTTCCTGCTTTTTCATCAACTTGAGGTCGAGGCGCTGCTTTTCGCGCCGTGTTTCCTCGAACGTGTCGTAGCCGCCCGAGTAGAGCGTCAGCTTGCCGCGATCAAGGTGGACGATGGAGCCGACGGCGCGGTTGAGAAGGTCGCGGTCGTGGCTGACCATGATGACGGTGTGGGGGTAGCTCTTTAGGTAGCTCTCGAGCCAGAGCGTGCCTTCGAGATCGAGATAGTTGGTCGGCTCGTCGAGCAGCAGCACCTCGGGCTCGAGGAACAGGACCGCCGCCAGGGCAACGCGCATCCGCCAGCCGCCGGAATACTCGCGGCAGGGGCGGCGCTGGGCCTCCTCGTCGAAGCCGAGGCCCGACAGGATCTGGGCGGCGCGCGCGGGGGCCGAGTGGGCGTCGATGTCGACCAGACGCTCGTGGATGGCGGCGATTCGCGCAGCGTCCGTGGCGGTCTCTGCGTCGGCGAGCAACGCCGCGCGCTCGGTGTCGGCCGCGAGAACCCAGTCGATCAGGCTGTCGTCGCCGCCCGGCGCTTCCTGGGCCACATAACCGAGGCGGGCTCCCTTGGCCGTGCTGATGCTACCGTCGTCTGGCGCGATCTCGCCGACGATCAAGCGCACGAGCGTCGATTTGCCCGCACCATTGCGGCCGACGAGGCCCACCTTGTGGCCGGTCGGGATGGCGACGGACGCGCCTTCGAGGATGGGCTTGCCCTCGATGCGATAAGTGAGCTCGTTGATGTGCAGCATGGCGGGCCGCACATAGCGTTTCGCGGGCCGGATGTCACGCGGGGGCGCGTTGCGGCCCGGTCACTTGCTTAGCTCCCGCGAGCCCTGGAACCGATGACAGGCTCCAGGGCATCGCGGTCGGCTCGACGTTGTGTGCCCCTTGAGCGGCGACGGCTGCCGTTGACGTCCGGACCCGGCAAGTGTCACCTGCTTTGGTAGACAACCGGGACAAGGCATGACTGAGGCAGGGACCGAGCGAAGGGATTACGACGTCGCGGTCGTCGGCGGTGGGCTCGTCGGCGCGGCCGTCGCCTGGGGCCTCGCGCGCCTCGGCCAGCGCGTCGCCATGCTGGACGAGGGCGACGACGCCAAGCGCGCCTCGCGCGGCAACTTCGCATTGGTCTGGGTGCAATCCAAGGGTCTCGGCATGGCTGAGTATGCCAGTTGGACTGTGCGCGGATCACAGGCATGGCCGGCCCTGGCCGACGCGCTTTCCCGCGAGACCGGCATCGACGTAGCGCTCCAGCAGCCAGGTGGCTTCCACCTTGCATTGTCGGAAAAAGAGCTGGAGACCCGCGCCCAGAACCTCATGCGCCTCCACAACCAGCCGCGCATGGTCGGCTACGAGACGACGATCCTCGGCGCCGCCGACGTTCGCAAGATGCTCCCGGACGTCGGCCCGGAGGTGGTCGGCGGCAGCTATTGCCCGCTCGACGGCCACGTCAACTCGCAGAAGCTGCTGCGCGCGCTGCACACTGGGCTCGCACGGCACGGCGGCACCTACCTTCCAGGCCGCCGCGTCAATGGCATCGCCACGCGTGACGGAGCCTTCCGCCTGTCGACACCTAGGGGTGAGCTTGCCGCCGCGAAGGTCGTGCTCGCCGCCGGCAACGCCAACATGACACTCGCGCCGATGGTCGGCCTTTCCGCACCGATGCTGCCCGAGCGCGGCCAGATCATCGTCACCGAGCGTGTCGCGCCTTTCCTGCATCACCCCGTGGTCACCATCCGCCAGACCGATGAGGGCAGCGTCATGATCGGCGACAGCAAGGAGGAGGCGACCGACCCCGCCGGCATGACGTTCCCGATCAACACCGTCATGGCCGATCGCGCCGTACGCATGTTCCCGCGCCTCGCCCGTCTCAATGTGGTCCGCACCTGGTCGGCGATCCGCGTCATGACGGCCGACGGCTTCCCAATCTACGAGCAGTCCACGACGGCTCCCGGTGCCTTCGTCGTCACCTGTCATTCCGGCGTCACGCTCGCCGCCAACCACGCCCTCGAGATCGCGCCGATGATCGCCAAGGGCGCGCTTGATGAGTCGCTTGGCGCATTCTCGGCCCGGAGGTTCGATGCTCGCCCGCGTTGACGACCGCCATCAGCGGACGATCCACATCAGCATCGACGGCCGAGCGGTCGAGGTCCGTGCGGGCGATACCGTGGCCACCGCCCTTCTCGCCGCCGATATCGCTGCCTGCCGCATATCAGCCGTGTCGGAGACCCCCCGCGGCCCTTACTGCCTGATGGGCGTCTGCTTCGAATGCCTCGTCACGGTCGACGGCGTCGGCAATCGGCAGGGCTGCCTGATCGAGGTGCGCGAGGGCATGGCGATCGAAACACAGTCGCGCCGCCGCGAGGCAGGCCGATGAGCCGCCTCGCATCCCTTCCCGAGACATGGGACGTCCTGATCATTGGCGCCGGACCTGCCGGCATGGCGGCCGCCACGGTGACGGCAAGTGCGGGTCTGTCCACGCTCGTCGTGGACGAAGGCCCCGGTCCAGGCGGCCAGATCTGGCGGGCGATCATGACGACGCCGGTCATGAGCCGGCCCATACTCGGAAGCGACTACTGGGCAGGCGCCCCAGCCGTACGCACGTTCTACGAATCCGGCGCCACCTACCTGCCCTCGACCCAGGTCTGGAGCCTCGATGCCGACGGCGTGGCCGGCCTCTCGGCCGATGGCGTCGCGCGCTACGTGACGGCAAAGCGCGTCGTCATCGCGACCGGCGCCATGGAGCGGCCGTTTCCCGTGCCGGGCTGGACGCTCCCGGGGGTCTTGACCGTGGGCGCCGCGCAAGGGCTCCTCAAGACGTCAGGGCACTACCCGAGCGGTCGCCTCGTTATTGCCGGCACCGGCCCGCTCGTCTGGCTCTATGCAGCCCAACTGCTCGCCGCCGGCGGGCGGATTTCCGCGCTTCTCGACACGACCGATCCGGGCGCGCGCCTCGCCGCCACCCGCAGCTTCCCTGCCTTCGCGGCCTCTCCGTACCTGGCCAAGGGGCTCACCCTGATGGCCAAGGTCCGCGCCCGCGTCCGGGTCCTGCGCAAGGTGACCGCGCTTGCCATCGATGGCCACGACCGCGCGACGAGCGTTCGCTTCCGCCGCGGTGCTGGCAGCGAGGAGCAAATCCCCGCCGACACCGTGCTGTTGCACCAGGGCGTGGTCCCGCAGGTCAACCTGGCCATGGCAGCCGGTGTCCCGCATCGCTGGGACGACCGTCAGCTCTGTTTCGTCCCTGAGCTGGCCCCGTTCGGCCAGACGGCCGTCGAGCGGATCGCCATTGCAGGCGACGGCGCCGGCATCAGCGGTTGGGAGGCGGCCGTCGAGCGCGGCAGGCTGGCCGGCATCGGAGCCGCGCGTGCCCTCGGCATCTCACACGACAGCCTTCCGTCGCCCGATGCTCCCATCAGGCGGCTGCGTACGCTCGCCCGCCCGCGCGCTTTCCTCGACGTTTTCTACCGTCCTGCCGTCGCATTTCGCCGTCCGGCGCCTGAGACCATCGTTTGCCGTTGCGAGGAGGTCACCGCTGGCGAGGTCGAGCGGGCCGTGGAGATCGGCGCATTGGGGCCGGCCCAGCTCAAGTCCTATACCCGCTGCGGCATGGGCCCATGCCAGGGCCGCATGTGCGGCCTCACCGTCACCGAACTGATGGCGGCCAAGCGTGGCGTCTCGCCGGCCGAGATCGGGTACTTCCGCTTGCGTGCGCCCGTGAAGCCCATCACGCTCGCTGAGATCGCCTCGCTCCCCGTCGACGGAACGATCGTGAAGGCGGTCGTGCGAAGCTGAGCCGCCGGCAACAACTTCCCTCCAGCCCGGAGCCACACTATGCCCATCGCCCTGTCGCTGATCACCGACGAGGTCTCTCCTATCCTGGCCGATGGCTTGCGCATGGCCGTCGAGGAGGGCTTGGTGAAGGTCGATGTGCGCTCGATCGGCGGCGTCAACTTCATGTCGCTCGACGAGGCCGCGCAGCGCGCAGCCGCCCGAGAGATCCGCGACGCCGGCCTCGTCGTCGGCACGCTCGCGACGCCGCTCCTCAAATGGCCGGCGCCCGGCCAGTCCGCCGCCGACATGGGCGACCAGTTCGGCTTCGATACCAGGGGCCGCACCACCGATCAGCTTTACGAGGACGCATTCCGTTGCGCGGATGTTCTTGGTGCCCGAGACCTGCGTGTGTTCTCGCTTCTGAAGCACGACGGCTTCACGCTTGCCGAACTCGATGAGGACTACGAGAAGCTGATCCGGCTCGCCGAGCGCCACGACGCTACACTCCATATCGAGAACGAGCACGTCTGCAACATGCACACTGTCGCCGATCTCGTCGCCGCCATGCACCGCTGGCGGCACCCGCGTCTGCGGGCCCTCCTCGATATCCCCAATGCCTGGCGGCGCGAGCGGCCGAGCGAGGCAGACATCGAGGCGATCGCGCCGTTCGTATCCCAGATTCATTTCAAGGACTGGAGCGAGGCCAAGGGCCGGATGGTGGCGCTCGGCGAGGGCGATATCCCATTCCGATTGCTCCTCGATCCAATCTATGTGGCCGCCCGCGAGCGCGACATCACCTTCGTCGTCGAGACCCACGTGCCGTCGGAGCCCGCAGCGGCGACTCGGAGGTCTCTCCGCAGCCTGCAGTCGCTGGCGCTCACGACGAACGCCGCACGATAACGTCGGCGCGACCGGGGTGGCCGCGCCGACGTGAAGCCTGTCGTGTCGCTCTCACCAGAACCGGGTCGAGCCCATCACCGACGGCACCCTGTTCTCGTCGCGGTTCATTCCACCCGCGGCCGCCCCCCCCGGCGGCGGCCACCAAGCCGGCGAGTGACACCGCAGCGGCGAGAAAAGCGGCCAGAACACCCGTGCGTCGGGCCCCGTCGGCGGCATCGCGGGCCTTTGCGATGGTCTCGTTCTTCGCGGTCTGGGCCGCATTGAAGACCTCGTCGACCCGCCGCGCCGCATCCTCCTGCGGCACCCCAGCCTGTGCCGCGACGACGCTCGCCAGATACGTCCGGTCGTTCTGCTCAAGTCGGTCATTATAGACGGCCATCGCCAGAATGCGGCTGGCTTCCGCCACAGCCGCCGCCCGATCCTGCGGTGGATTTGCAGGGGCGTTGGCGCCCTGCGCACCTGCAGCGGTTCGCCGGAACAACCGGTCGGCATAGTAGGAGAGTGCATTCTCGGCTGACGCGCGGTTCTCCGGCGACGCGGCCGCTTGACTGGCGGCTTGCCCGGCCACCTGCCCTGCCGCGCCGACGGCTTGCACGGCCTGCCCCGCCGTATCGGCGATCTTGGACGTTATCGCGCTCGCCGTGCTTGCCAGGAAGTAGGCGCCGGCAAGCGTGCCGACGGCCCAAACCAGGAAGCCATGCACGCCGTCGCGGAAGTGCCGCTCCTCCGGCGTCACGCTGATGGCGCGCCGCATGCGTCCCGTGACGTAGCCGCCCGTGTAGAAGCTTGCGATGTGCACTAGCGCAAACCAAAGCCCGGCGATGATCGCGAATGTCGAGCCCGAGACGCCGGCGAACCGGTACGCCGAGGTCATCGACAGCCCGAGGGCTGTACCGAAGCCGACGAGCAGCACTGAAATAGCTGCGGCACCGGCCGCTCCCGCAAGCACAGCGCCCCAATCGACAGAGCGGGCTTGCATCTCGATTCCAATCTCTTGTGTGGCCATGGCTCAGCGAACTCCAAAGAATGACAGGATGGCCAGGACGACGACAATTAAGCCGACGATGTAGATGATTCCGTGCATGACACTTCTCCGACATGGCTCTCCGACAAAAACTGAACGGCGGTACATGGCCGGGCGTTCCGTCACTTTCGACAGAACTGAGCGCCGAGCTGGCTTTTGTCGGTATCGGCAGGGGGCGGGTGGACGGGACTTCGTGAGACCTTTAAGGAACTTGCAACGGGGGCCACGAGCCCGCCAGGACACCCGCTCGAGGACAGAGCCCAATGGCAGACACGGCGACGGCGCTCGGCGCCTCCATCAAGGACATGGCGAACGCCATCCGGGCCTTGTCCATGGACGCGGTCGAGAAGGCCAAGTCCGGTCATCCCGGCATGCCGATGGGCATGGCCGATGTTGCGGCCGTGCTGTTCACCGAGGCGCTGAAGTACGACGCCGCCCACCCCGACTGGCCGGATCGCGACCGCTTCGTGCTCTCCGCCGGCCATGGCTCGATGCTGCTTTACGCGCTACTACACCTCTCCGGCTCGCCGGGCATGACGCTCGACGACATCAAGAATTTCCGCCAGCTCGGCGCCAAGACAGCGGGCCACCCCGAGTTCGGCCATGCCCCCGGCATCGAGACGACGACCGGCCCGCTCGGCCAAGGGCTAGGCAACGCGGTCGGCATGGCGATTGCCGAGCGCATCCTCAATGCACGGCTCGGTGACGACATCATCGATCACCGCACCTGGGTTATCGCGGGCGACGGTTGCCTGATGGAGGGCATCTCTCAGGAGGCGATTTCGCTTGCGGGCCATTTGCGGCTAGGCCGCCTCATCGTGCTCTTCGACGACAACGGCATCTCGATCGACGGTCCGACCAGTCTCGCCACGAGCGAGGACCAGATCGCCCGCTTCAAGGCCTCCGGCTGGGCGACGCTCTCGGTCGACGGTCACGATGCTGCTGCCGTATCGAAGGCGCTCGCCACTGCTAGGGCCGATACGTCCAAACCCTGGCTGATCGCCTGCAAGACGCGTATCGGCTACGGCGCGCCCACCAAGGAAGGCAAGGCCTCCTCGCACGGCTCGCCGCTTGGCGCCGACGAGATCAAGGGCGCGCGAGAAAAGATCGGCTGGCTGCACGGACCCTTCGAGATCCCGGCCGACATCCTGTCAGCATGGCGCGCAGCGGGTTCGCGCGGAGGCAAGGTTCGCGAGGCCTGGGTGGCCCGCTTCGCCAAGGTCGATGCCGCAAAGCGCGAGGCCCTGGCTCACCCAGCGGGCGCTGTCAAAGCCGCCATTGCCGATGCGGTTCGGGCCTGCAAGCAGGCCGCCGCTGCCGAGACCGCACAAAAAGCAACCCGCGTCTGGTCGGAGCTCACGCTCGAGAGGCTGACGGCAGCCTGCCCCTCCCTGATCGGCGGCTCGGCCGACCTCACCGGCTCGAACAACACCAAGGCCAAGTCGCAGGGCGTCATCAAGCCGGGCGACTTCTCGGGAAGCTACATTCATTACGGCGTGCGCGAGCATGCCATGGCCGCCGCCATGAACGGCATCGCTTTGCACGGCGGGTTGATCCCCTACGGCGGCACGTTCATGGCCTTCACCGACTACTGCCGCCCTTCGATCCGCCTCTCGGCGCTGATGGGCCAGCGGGTTGTCTACGTCATGACCCACGACTCGATCGGCCTCGGCGAGGACGGTCCGACCCACCAGCCGGTCGAGCATCTGGCGGCGCTCCGCTGCATTCCGAACCTCAACGTTTTCCGTCCCGCCGATGGCGTCGAGACCGCCGAGTGCTGGGCCCTCGCCGTGGCACCCGGCGAAACGCCCTCGATTCTCGCTCTCACGCGCCAGAACGTGCCGAACCTGCGGACCACCCATACCGACGAGAACCTCTCGGCGAAGGGCGCTTACGTCCTGCGCGATGTTACGGGCAAGCGCGACGTCACCCTGATCGCAACCGGCTCTGAGGTCGGATTGGCTGTCGCTGCGGCTGACGAGCTGGCTAAGGGTGGCATCAACGCGGTCGTCGTCTCGATGCCGAGCTTCGAGCTGTTCCGTAAGCAGCCGGAAGCCTACCGCATGGCGGTGCTCGGCGAGGCACCGCGCGTCGGCATCGAGGCCGCCGTCGAGATGGGATGGCGCGAATGGCTGCGCTTCTCCGACCGCTTCATCGGCATGTCCGGCTTCGGCGCCTCGGCCCCCGCACCGCAGCTTTATGAGCACTTCGGCATCACCGTCGCCAAGGCGGTGGAGGCGGCGAAGGGGTTGGTGGGAAAGTAGAGGGAAAGCGTCATGTGCGGCGCGGGTGTCATCCCGGCACTTGTCGCCGGGACCCATTCCTCCGCGAGTCCGACGCTTTGAGTGCATAATGCGCCGGCCGCATCTTCGTCCGTCAATCGTAAGCGGCGGCGCAAGCGGCCCGATGGGTCCCGGGCACAAGGCCCGGGATGACAAACATCACCCCGCCGGCCCCTTGCTCTCCTTCGCCATGCCGCGCGACTTCAGTGCCTCGGCGATCTCGTCGAGAATCACGGGATCGTCGATCGTCGCCGGCATCTTCCAAGCCTCGCTGTCGGCGATCGCCCGCATGGTTCCACGCAGGATCTTGCCCGACCGCGTCTTCGGCAGGCGCTTCACGGTCATCACCTGCTTGAACGCGGCAACTGGCCCGATCTCGTCGCGGACAAGCTTGATCACCTCGGCCTCGATCTCCTTGGCATCACGATTGACGCCCGCGTTGAGCACGATGAACCCCGCCGGCAGTTGCCCCTTGAGGTCGTCGTGCACGCCCATGACGGCGCACTCGCCGACGTCCTTGTGGCGCGCCACCACTTCCTCCATCTGGCCCGTGGACAGGCGGTGGCCGGCGACGTTGATGACGTCATCGGTGCGCGCCATCACGAACACGTAGCCGTCCTCGTCGATGAAGCCGGCATCCGAAGTCGTGTAGTAGCCCTTGAAGTCGGCGAGGTAGCTCTTGCGGAAACGCTCGTCATTGCCCCAGAGCGTCGGCAGCGACGACGGCGGCAGCGGCAGCTTGACCGCAAGCGTGCCAGGCTGCCCGCGCGGCACGGGCTCGCCCTTTTCGTCGAGGCATTGCAGGTCGTAGCCGGGCATCGGCACCGACGGTGAGCCGTACTTCACCGGCAACTGCCCCAGACCGACCGGATTGCCAGCGATGGGCCAGCCCGTCTCCGTCTGCCACCAATGGTCGATCACCGGCACCTTCAGGTGCAGCTCGGCCCACTTGATCGTCTCGGGATCGGCCCGCTCACCGGCAAGGAACAGCGTGCGAAATGCGCGCAGATCGTAGGTCTTGATCAGCTCGCCCTGCGGGTCGTCCTTCTTGATGGCGCGGAACGCGGTCGGCGCCGTGAACATGGCCGCCACCTTGTGCTCGGCGATCACCCGCCAGAATGCACCAGCATCCGGTGTCCCAACGGGCTTGCCCTCATAAAGGATTGTCGTCGCGCCGTGCAGCAGGGGCGCATAGACGATGTAACTGTGGCCCACAACCCAGCCGACGTCCGACGCCGACCAGAAGACCTCGCCGGGCTCGATGTTGTAGTGGTTCTTCATCGTCCACTTGAGGGCGACCATGTGCCCTCCGTTGTCGCGGATGACACCCTTCGGCGAGCCGGTCGTCCCCGACGTATAAAGAATGTAGAGCGGATCCGTCGCCGCCACCGGCACGCAGGCGGCCTTCCGGCCCTTCGCTTTGGCAGCCTTCACCGCCTCGGCCCAGTCATGATCGCGGCCGGCAATCAGCGTCGCCGCGGCCTGCGGGCGTTGCAGCACGACCGATATGCCGACTTTGTGGCTCGCAAGCTCGATCGCCTTGTCGAGCAGCGGCTTGTAGGGAACCACTCGCGCCGTCTCGATGCCACAGCTCGCCGAGACGATGGCGACTGGCTTCGAGTCGTCGAAACGCGTCGCCAGCTCCGATGCCGCAAAGCCCCCGAACACGACCGAATGGATGGCCCCGATCCGCGCGCACGCCAGCATGGCGATGGCCGCTTCAGGCACCATCGGCATGTAGACGATGACCCGGTCGCCCTTCTTCACGCCTAGATCCTGAAGCACCGCGCCGAATGTCGCGACCTCGAGCGTCAGCTCGGCATAGGTGAAGGCCTTCTTAGTCCCCGTGACAGGGCTGTCGTAGATGAGTGCATTCTGCTCCCCACGGCCCCGGAGCACGTGCCGGTCGAGACAGTTGTAGGCGGTATTGCACTCCGCGCCCGCGAACCAGCGCCCGTACTCACCCATGCTGGGATCGAACACCTTGTCCCAGAGGTTGATCCAGTCGATCTCGCGCGCCGCCTCGCCCCAGAACCGCTCCGGATCCTTCTTCCACCCCTCGTAGACCTCGTGATAGCGGCTCATTCCGATGCTCCTCCCGATTGCGGGTGTTCGCGCGAGTTTCCGGCGGTTTACCAGCATTGTCGCGGCCATGCGAGCAAGAGGCAAGGCCGGGCCTGCGGCGTTGCTGCGACCAATGCGTTTCTGTAGTGTTCCGGTGAATCCGCCCGGACATGGCGCACCGGGCTCCGTGATCAGGGCCCCAAACGATGACCAATCCCTTCGAGCAGGATCTCGCTCCGAATCCGGCGAATTACCAGCCACTCACGCCCTTGTCGTTTCTCGCGCGCGCCGCCCACGTCTGGCCCGACCACGGCGCCGTGATCCATGGGAGTAAACGCCGGACCTACCGCGAGCTTTACGCCCGCTGTCGCCGTCTCGCCTCGGCTCTGTCGAAGCGCGGCATCGGCGTTGGCGACACCGTCTCCGTCATGCTCCCGAACGTGCCGCCGATGCTCGAGGCGCACTACGGTGTACCCATGACCGGCGCAGTGCTCCATTCGATGAACACGCGGCTCGACGCGGCTATCGTCGCCTTCCAGCTCGATCACGCCGAGACCAGGATCCTGATCACCGACCGCGAGTTGGCGCCTGTCGTGAAGGAGGCACTGGCGCTTGCCAAGGTGAGGCCTCTCGTCATCGACTATGACGACCTCGCGTTCCCGCAATCTGGCGAGCGCCTCGGGAGCCTCGACTACGAGGCGTTTCTCGCCGAGGGCGATCCCGAATTCCAATGGCGGATGCCCGAGAACGAGTGGGAGGCGATCGGCCTCAATTACACCTCCGGCACCACAGGCAACCCGAAGGGCGTGGTGGTCCATCATCGCGGCGCGGCCCTGATGTGCTACGCCAACACGATTGCCGCCGGCCTCGGTCGCCACCCCGTCTACCTCTGGACGCTGCCGATGTTCCACTGCAACGGCTGGGCGTTTCCGTGGACGTTATCGGCCGTCGGGGGCACGCACGTCTGCCTGCGCTGGGTACGCGCCAAGCTCATCTACGACTTTATCGCCGAACACCGCGTCACGCATATGTGCGGCGCACCGATCGTCATGGCCACGATGTTGAATGCGCCGGACGAGGAAAAGCAGACTATCTCCCACAAAGTCGAGTTCGTCACCGCCGGCGCCGCGCCACCCGAGGCCGTGCTCGCGCGCATGGCAGAGGCCGGTTTCAACGTCACCCACGTCTACGGCCTGACCGAGGTCTACGGCCCCTCCGTCGTCAACGAATGGAAGTTGGAGTGGGATGCGCTCGACGCCAGCCAGCGGGCCCAGCTCAAGTCGCGCCAGGGCGTCGCCTACACCGCGCTCGACGGCCTGTCGGTGATGAGCCCGGCGACCATGACGCCGGTCCCCGCCGACGGCGAGACCATGGGCGAGGTGATGATGCGCGGTAACATCGTGATGAAGGGCTACCTCAAGAACAAGGCAGCCACCGATGAAGCCTTCGCCGGTGGCTGGTTCCACACCGGCGACCTCGGCGTGATGCATCCCGATGGTTACATCCAGCTCAAGGATCGCTCCAAGGACATCATCATCTCCGGCGGCGAGAACATCTCGTCGATCGAGGTCGAGGACGTGCTCTACAAGCATCCGGCTGTCGCCCATTGCGCCGTCGTCGCCAAGCCCGACGAGAAATGGGGCGAGACACCGTGCGCCTTCATCGAGATCAAACCCGGGGCCAAGGTGTCGGCCGACGAGCTGATCGACTGGTGCCGCGAGCACCTCGCCCGCTACAAGTGCCCGCGCCATGTCGTCTTCGCCGAGATCCCCAAGACGTCCACCGGCAAGATCCAGAAGTTCCAGCTCCGCGAGATGGCAAAGAAGGTTTGAGTTCGAGCCTGCGACGGAAGTGAATACGCGGGTCCACGAACTCTCGCGCTGGCGGCGACAGCGGGCGGGCTTTGCGTTACGCCGCCGATGAGCCTGGCAGGGCCAGAACGATATGCAACGCAACGGATAAACTCTTCTCCCACCGCGCCGCAGTTGCGCGCGGGTTTGTCAGCCGCCGTTCATGTGCGAGGTCCTATCACCACCGCTGACAAGCCGGGCGCTCGTCGCTCATCTCCTCCGAAAGGGCACGAACATGAAATTTGCCACCGCCGCCGCCATCCTGCTCTTCTCGGCCTCGGCCACGCTGGCCCAGGCCCCCGCCACCCAGACCGCACCTGCCAAGCCCGTTGCGCCGGCAGCCACCCCGGCTCCGGCCAAGCCGACCGCCAGCAAGCCGGCTGCCCCGGCTGCCGAGAAGAAGGCGCAAGCCGCCACCACCTGCAAGGCCGACGCCGCAACCAAGAAGCTCGCCGGCGCTGCACTTGCCTCGTTCTTGAAGAAGTGCGAGGGCGATGCCACCGCGTCTTGCAGCAAGTCGGCCGCCGACAAGAAGCTGGTGGGTGCCGCCAAGGCCAGCCACACCAAGAAGTGCGTCACCGACGCCGTGGGCAGCTGAGTCTCGCCAGCGGCCTTCATGGTCGCCGGCAATCGCGGGCCGTCGGAGTGATCCGGCGGCCCTTATCTTTTGCCCAGTGTCGAGGCACTCCCGTTCGCTTCGGCAGTGCACGGCGGAGTGCTCTTGCCTCGATCTGGTCCCCGTCGTAACTGATGCTTAGGCAAGCCGACTTATCGTGGTCGTCGAATCGCTGAACGCCGACGCAAGGAGCAGCGCCCGTGAGATCGAGAACGGCTTTCCGGCATCGCTCGCTGCTCGGCTCGCTGGCCCCCCGGGTTGCTGGCGCATCATTAGTGGCTTTGTTGGCGGTGGTCGGATGTTTGTCCGCACCTGCAACTGCCCTCGCCCAGTCGCAAGACTACCAGCCGCCACGTCCCGACCCAGACGGCGAGTATGGCGAGAACCTTCAGCCGTTCGAGGCGGACGGCCCGATCTTCGCTGTCGTCTCACTTGGCAGCCAGCAGATCCGCGTCTTCGACCGTAACGGCATGGTCGCGAGCTCCAAGGTCTCGACCGGCCGCAACGGCCACGACACGCCGGAAGGCATCTTCTCGATCATCGAGCGCAAGGTCGAGCACAGGTCGAATCTCTACGACGATGCCGAGATGCCGTTCATGCAGCGCCTCACTTGGTCGGGGATCGCTTTGCATCAGGGTGCGCTGCCCGGATACCGCGCCTCGCACGGCTGCATCCGTCTCCCGGACGGCTTTGCCGAGCAGTTGTTCCGGACCACGCGGATCGCCACGCGGGTCGTGATCGTCCCGCATGATGCATCGCCGCAACCGGTCTCGCATCCCGTCCTGCCACAACCGGGAGACGCGCCAGCAGCCCCCGCTCCCACCCGTACCGAGCCCGACCCGGCACCGGCGACGTCCGCACCCGATCACACCGGCGCCATCTCCGTGGTTGCGACCGTCGAGGATGTGAATGTCGTGCGTGACGCTGCGGCCACACTCTCGCCAGCCAAGCCGCAGCCGAGCCTCGCTGAACTCAGGGCTCGGCGCATCGTGCTCGAGAAGCAACTCGCCACCGCCACCAAGGCCGCCAATGAGGCCAAGAATCCCGTTCGCCCCCGGCTCATCGAGCAAGGCAAGACCGAGAAGGCGCTGCGCCAGGCCATCGCCCTCGCCAACCGCGCGGACGGCCGCGCCGAGGTCATGGCGACAGCACCGTTCGAGGCGACGACGGACGCCGCCTGGAGCAGCGCCGTCGCCGATCATATCGAGGCGCTCGTCGATCAGGTTGTCGCCCAGACCCGGGAG
>LNFM01005304.1_pt1 | contig 22510 bp, 23 predicted proteins | sample 596031 | NCBI WGS metagenome assembly LNFM01 (sample SAMN04254537, study PRJNA301005) | activated carbon metagenome | isolation source: dual media filters at the Ann Arbor, Michigan drinking water treatment plant | place: USA: Ann Arbor | reverse complement strand
GAGAGCGACCCCTTGACCGGCGCAGAGCTGGGTATGGGCGAGCCGACCGAAAGTACCGCACCGCGCAAGAAGAGCGGAACAAAATCGAAAGCCTAACGGCGGCTCATACAGACTGCGAACGGGCGCCGAGTGGCGCCCGTTTTCGTTTGTCGCGCCGAAGGCGCGCGGAAGATGAACTAAGGCGCCGTCTCGGCGATGAAGCTGCGGATCGCTTGACCCAACTCGTCCTCCGCCGTATTGAGCACGGCGATGGTCGTGGTGTGGTTATGGCCCTTCATCCACAGGAAGGGCGGGGCCTTGCGCTTGGCGGCGGCGAGCTTGTGCGCCAGCTCGAAGCAATAGAGATCGATCAGCGGGTTCTCGAATTCGCCGCAGGCGATGAAGGTCGGCAGGCTGTCCTTGGTCACATGGCTGACCGACGACATGTCGTCGAACTTGGAATTGTCCTTGCCGTAATATTCCTCGACGCGCTTGGCGTTGGGATTCTCCGGCAGATTGTCGGCGCGCACCCGGCCGCTGAGCACGATCAGGCCGGCGAGGCCATGGCCGAAGCTCGGCTGGCCGCGCTTGTCGTAGGCGTAGGTGCCGATGTGGGCGCCGCCGGCCGAATGGCCCATCAGGAAAATCTTGTCGGCCGCGATGCCCAGCTTGCCAGCATTGTCGCGGGTCCAGCCGACGACGCTGCCGATGTCCTGGCTGACTCCGGGGAAGGTCACGCTGTCGGCCAGGCGATAGCCCATGTTGATGGCGAGGATGCCGTGGCGCGCCAGGTAGTAACAGGCATTAGCGTAGATCTCCGGCGTCTTGGTGCGATGGCCTTCGGTGAAGGCGCCGCCATGGACGAAGATCAGCGCCTGGCCGGTCGCCGTGCCGGGCGCCGGCGTATAGACGTCGAAATTCTGCCGCTCATGCGGGCCATAGGCGATGTCGCGCTCGACCGTCACGCCGCCCGTCGGTTGATCGGCCAGCAGCTTGCTGAACTCGGCGATCATCAGTTGGATATGGCCCTTGGTGTTGCTGCCCCATTTCGGGCCGATTTCAGCCATCAGCGCCCAAAGACTGGCCGGAATCGCCGGCATGGCGGCATCGGACGGGACGGGCTGGGCGGGCGAGCGGGGCGCGATTTTCGTGCTCATGACGGCGCTTTCGGGACAATGGATCGGTAACGATGTATTAGTCTAGGCAGGCCGCGCGGCTTGACCAGAGCTTTGTGCGGCTAGCGCGCTTCGGCGCCGGACGGCACCCCGGCTTGGCACCGAAGATGCACGGCATTCTGCACCCAGACTGATGAGAGAGAAACCCATGGCCGATCCGATGACGACCCCTAAAGTGGCCCAGAAGGCCTCCTATCCGACCGAGCTTGAAGCCGGCAAAGACTATTACTGGTGCGCCTGCGGCCTGTCGGCCAAGCAGCCCTTTTGCGACGGCAGCCACAAGGGCAGCGGCATGACGCCGATGAAGTTCAGCGTCGAGGAAAGCCGCACCGCGGGCCTCTGCGGCTGCAAGCAGTCGGCCAAGGCGCCATTCTGCAACGGTAGCCACAAGAACCTGCCGTAAGAGGTCCGACCATGGCCGATCCGCTTTTCACCATGATCGCCGGCGCGCCCACGCCGGTGGCGCCGTTCAGCCACGCGGTGGAGGCGGACGGCTGGGTCTTCATCACCGGCCAGATGCCGACCTGGCCGGACGACGATAGCCGCCCGCTGCCCGAGGGCGTCGAAGCGCAGACGCGCCGCGTCATGGACAATCTGATCCTCGTGCTTCAGGGCGTCGGCCTGGAGCTGCGCCATGTCCTGCAGGTCCGCATCTATCTCAGCGAATTCAAGCGCGATTACGCGGCGATGAACGCGACTTACGCCGCTTACTTCCCGGCGGACCGCCGGCCGGCGCGCACCACGGTCGGCGTCACCGGCCTGGCGCGCGACGCCCTGGTGGAAATCGACATGATCGCCAAGCGTTTCTGATCGCTGCCGTTTCGCGCGGCGATTGCGCCCGCGCGGCGGCGATGGAATACTCCATCGCTACCGATGTAATATCTGAGGGAGCCTGCCCATGACCTCGGCTGCGGATAACGAACTGCTGACCCGCGTCGGCCCCGGCACGCCGATGGGCAATTTCATGCGCCAGTTCTGGGTGCCGGCGCTCATGTCGTCGGAGCTGCTGCCCGACGCGGCGCCGACGCGCCTGATGATCCTCGGCGAAAAGCTGATCGCCTTTCGCGAGACGGGCGGCAAGGTCGGCATCTTCGACCACCGCTGCCCGCACCGTTGCGCCTCGCTATTCTTCGCGCGCAACGAGCAGGGCGGCCTGCGCTGCGCCTATCACGGCTGGAAGTTCGATGCGACCGGGCAATGCACCGAGATGCCCAACGTGCCCGAGCGCCTCGGCTTCGCCGAAAAGATCCGGGCCAAGGCCTATCCGACGGCGGAGCGCGGCGGCTTGATCTACATCTACATGGGTGATCGCAAGGAATTGCCGCCGCTGCCGGAGATCGAACCGACGCTCTGCCCGGAAGACGACACGATGGTCATCTGCCGCCAGCGCGAATGCAATTGGCTGCAGGCGATGGAAGGCGATCTCGACACCTCGCATTTCGGCTTCCTGCATGGCGGCCTGATCGACGCGGCCGATCTCGATCCCGCCACCATGGACCGCTTCCAGGTCCGGCATCGCGCGCCGGAATATTACGTGAAGGAGACGGAGTGGGGCGCCATGTATGCCGCGCACCGTCCGGCCGAGGCGGGCGAGACCTATTACCGCTTCGCCCATTTCGTGCTGCCGTTCTGGACGCTCTATCCCAACGGCGCGCTGACCCATAACGTCGCCGGCAATATCTGGGTGCCGATGGACGATACGCACACCATGGTCTTCAATGTCGGCTGGAAGAAGCGCGTCGCGCCGCTCGCCACTTTCAAGGACGGCGCGCCGATTCCCGGCCTTGAACGGCGGGCGGAATATCTGCCCAACAGTGACGACTGGTTCGGCCGTTGGCGTTCGGCGGTCAACCGCGACAACGACTATATGATCGACCGCGACGTCCAGCGCGACCGCAGCTTCACCGGCATCTCCGGCGTCACCCATCAGGACATGGCGGTGACGGAAAGCATGGGCGAGATCGTCGATCGCACCCTGGAACATCTGGCGGTCAGTGACCGCATGATCATGATCACGCGCCAGCGCCTGCTCGCGGCCGCCCTTGCCTTCGCCAAGGACGGCACGCTGCCCGGCCTGCTGGATCAGCCGTCGCTCGCGCGTTACGCCCGCGGCGGCGACGCCCTTGCCCCGGCGAGCCAGGATTGGCTCGACGTCTATGATCAGAACATGAGCCGCGCGCAAGGCCCGCTCGGCAAGGCCAGCGCGGCGGAGTAGCAGGAAATCGTCACCCTCGGGCTTGACCCGAGGGTCCATGCTTCAACAGCTTGGGCGCCTGCATGATGGATGCTCGGGTCAAGCCCGAGCATGACGGTTTATGGGCTGGCGATCGCGTGCGCCCTAAGGCAACGCCCAGTGCAGGCTGTCCTTGCCGGCGACGTAATTGAGGCCCTGCTGCGCCGGGTTGCGGTTGATGAAGTCGCGGCCGTAGCCGGGATGCAGCAGGCTGCGCACTTCATGCTCCAGCTTGTAGAGCAGGCGGCCGTCTTCGGGGTCGATCATGTCGATGAAGCGGTATTCGTGGGCATTGGTCTCCATCGAGATCAGCCGGCGCGCCTGCATCTCGGCGTAAGGCCCGCCAAAATCGCCGACATAGATCTGGATATGATGGTTGTCGTAGTCGGGCAGGGGCGCGTCGGTCTCGCGGAACAGCATCCATTGCTCGCCCATCGCCACGCGCGTCGCCGCGCCGGCGTTCGTCGTGACCAGTTCGGCCGGCGCTTTCATGATTTGGCGATAGAAGCGGGCGATGCCGGCGGCGCTGCCGACCGGCACGTCGAACTCGACATAGGGCAGGCCGAGCTGGATCGCGCCGAACGCTTCGCGGTCGGGCGTGTGGCAGCGGAGCTTGTTGCCCCAGGGGCAATGGACCTCGACGAACTCGTCATGCTCGCGCAGGAAAAACTTCGTGCCCGCCAACTGCTTGGCGACGCGGGCGAGGCGGTCGAGCAATTCGGCGCGGTCGGGAAGGACCAGGCCGGTCCAGCCGCGGATCACTTGCGGCGCGCCGGTCGGCAGATGGAATTGCTGACGCCCGACATTCACCCACATCAGATTGGTGCTGACGTTGACGTAAGGATCGCGCGTCAAGCCGAGGCCGGCGAGATAGAACAGCGTCGCCGGCGCTTGGTCGGTGACCCGCACGTTGACATGCTCTAATTTGACGATATTGCCGACGTTCGCGGCCGCGCGGTCGAAGGGCGCGTGCATGGCTGGCTCTCCTGGGTTCGATCCACGGATCATAGCGGGCAAAGGGAGCGCTTTCCAAATTATAAAGGTCCCGATACTTTATTAGGGCGGGCCGGCCGGACCGGTCCATCGAGGGGGAAGACGCGATGCTGCATGTCGTCAAGGCGACGCCGGACACGGTCCACTGGGGCTATTTCGACGCGACGCGCGCGCCGGTGCTGAAGATCAAAAGCGGCGACTGCGTGCAGATCGAGGCGGTGACGCATCATGCCGGCGACGCGCCCGACTTGATGTTCGACGAGGGCGTGAAACGCATCTTCGACGAGACGCCGGAATCGGACCGCTATCCCGGCGTGCATATCATGACCGGGCCGATCTTCGTCGAAAACGCCAAGCCGGGCGACATGCTCGAGGTGCATTATCTGGAGATGACGCCGCGCCTGCCCTATGGCTCCAACCTCGCGGCGAGCTGGGGCCATCTCTACAAGGAGATGGGCGAGAGGGAGCGCGTGACGATCTATCAGCTGGATGCGGCGAGCAACACGGCCTCGGCCGCCTTCGCTTACGACTTTCCCGGCAAATATCTGATTCCCGGTACCGTCACCCAACCCGACGACTGCTGCCGCGAGCAAGCGCTGGAGGGCGTGCGAATTCCGGTGCGGCCGCATCTCGGCACCGCCGGCGTTGCGCCCGACGCCAAGGGCCGCGTCTCGACCGTGCCGCCCGGCGCCCACGGCGGCAATATCGACAATTGGCGCATCGGCGCCGGCGCGACGATGTACTACCCGGTGCAATGCGACGGCGGTCTGTTCTCGGTCGGCGATCCGCATATCTCGCAAGGCGACGGCGAACTGTCCGGCACGGCGATCGAAGCCTCGCTCAACGTGCTGTTGCAGATTCGCCTGCGCAAGGATTTTGCCTTTCCGTCGCCGCTGCTGGAGACGCCGACCGACTGGATCGTGCATGGCTTCGATACGGACCTCAACGTCGCCATGCGCAACGCCTCGCTCGATATGCTCGGGCTGCTCACCGATCACCGCGGCCTGTCGCGCGTCGATGCCTATTCGCTGATGAGCGTCGCCGCCGACTTCGCCGTGACGCAAGTGGTCGATGGCCGCCAGGGCATCCATGTGCGCATCCCGCGCGGCATTTTCCCGCCGCGCAAGCGGGCTTGAGCATGGCGCCGGGTTCGTCCGGAGGTCGGTTGCGAATGAATCGCGCAAAATGGACCGCCTAGGAGCGCACTGAGCACATGCAGCATATGAATTTCATCCCAATTCGATGGGCGAAACGCGCCCCGGTTGCGGTGCGCGGTGACGCGGGTTAGGCTTCCCTCATGACCCTCCTGCAAGGCAAGCGCAGCTTCCTCCATATCGCGCGCTCTCTCATCCTGGCGCTCGGGCTGACTTTCGCGTTCGGAAGTCTGCCGCTCGAGGCTGCGCCGGTGCAGGTCTGCGCCCTGTCCAGCGACTGCCTGCTGTCGCCGTCGGACGATCCGCGCGAGCAGGACGCGACCCTCTTCATCGTCGGCGTGGCGAGTGAGAGTCTGCAAAGCGAACTATTCGATCAGATGCCGACGACGGTGCCGCCGCTTGCCGTCTTCGCCCTACAATCCCTGCCGTCGGCAGGCCTCGACAGAGACCAGCGCCACATCCGTGGCCTTGATGTCCTGCCCGACAAGACCGGTCCTCCGCGCGCCTGATTCGTCCCATGCTTCGGCCATCGATGACCGATGGCCGCACCGAATCATACGCAGTCGAGGTTTATCCATGGATAAGAATCACAATACCGCCGTTCGCGCCGTCGAGGACATTCCGGCCTCGCGTCCGGGTCCGATCTCCATCATCGGGATGATCATTGCCTTCGGCATCATCTTGACCGTCGACAATTGGTCGCTGATCAAGCCGCTGTTCAACTAAGCCTAGCCGAACTTCAAGTCGGGGAATGGACGGCGCTTAAGCGCCGCCGGATTGGGCGGGACCATCGGTCCCGCCCTTTTCATGTCCCGTTCCCTCCTGGCGCACCGGCAAACTGCACGAAGTGCCTATTAGGCCGCCGGATCGCCGCCAGCGATGGATTGCGGGCCGGTAGGGAGCAGGGTAGGCTTTGCCCCATGTTGGCTTTGCGCGATCTTTTCGGTTTCGGCAATCTGTCCCGCGTCCTGATCGTCGCGCTCGGCCTGGGCTTCGGCATGGGCGCGCCGATCGATGCCGTCCAGCCGGCCGGTTGCGCCCTCGTCGGCGACTGTACCGTCACGCCCGTCGAAGAGCCGCGCGAACGCGAAAGCCTGTCGCTGTCACTTGCCCGCAGTTCCAGCGAGAAGCTGCGCCGCGTCGTCTCCACGACGCTCCAGAGCGCGCCGCGCGCGCCAGCGCAACCCTTCGTCATCGTTTCGTCCTTTAGCGATTGCCGCGAGCTGCGCCATGCGCGCGGCAGAGAAAACCTTCCGGACAAGACGGGCCCGCCCGCCGCGTGATCGCCTCTCTCGATGAGTGTGGCTGCCGCAATGCTCGGCAGCTTTCGATCACATATATCCGCAAGGAGCTTTTACATGGACGGCAACGGCAATATTGCGAACCGCACAACTAATGAAATCGACGCTTCGCGGCCCGGTCCCATTGCGATCGTCGTGCTGATCATCGCTTTCGGCATCATCTTCTCGGTCGGCAATTGGAAGACGGTCAGCGGCTGGTTCTCTTAACCTGCCGACGTAATCGTAGCGGAAAGGGCGGGGCCGTCGGCTCCGCCCTTTTTCGTGACCGCAGCAAGCCGATAGGCAGAAGGGGCAAGACTGCCTAAATTAGCCGCCGAGGCCGAGCGGTCTCGCCCGTTTGCAGTTTCTCCGAGGTGATCATGCCGGCCTACGACTACGACCTTTTCGTCATCGGCGCGGGCTCGGGCGGCGTGCGCGCGGCGCGTCTGGCCGGTTCCCTCGGCAAGCGCGTGGCGGTGGCCGAGGACAACCGGCTGGGCGGCACTTGCGTCAATCGCGGCTGCATCCCCAAGAAGCTCTATGCCTATGCCGCCCATTACGCCGAGGATTTCGAGGACGCCGCCGGCTTCGGCTGGACTGTCGGCGAGCGCTCATTCGACTGGAGCAAGCTCGTCGCCGCCAAGGAGAAGGAATTGGCGCGGCTCGGCGGCATCTACGGCAAGGTGCTGACCGATAACAAGGTGACGGTGGTGCTCGGCCGCGCCCGCATGACCGACGCGCATACGGTGGAGGTCGCCGGCAAGAGCTATACGGCGGAAACGATTTTGATCTGCACCGGCGGCAAGCCGTCGCATGCGCAATTTCCTGGCCATGAGCTGACCATCAGCTCCGACGAGGCCTTCGACCTGCCGGCGCTGCCCAAGCGCATCGTGATCGCCGGCGCCGGCTATATCGCCTTGGAATTCGCCTCGATCTTCAATGGCCTCGGCGTCGATACCACCGTCGTCTATCGCGGCGCCGAACTGCTGCGCCATTTCGACGCCGACATCGGCAAGTTGGTGCATCAGGAGATGGCCAAAAAAGGCGTGAAATTCCGTCTCGAGACCGTGTTCGACAAGATCGAAAAGAAGCCGGATGGCCTGCATATCACCACCAATCACGGCGATACGTTCGTCGCCGATCAGGTGATGATGGCGATCGGCCGCAAGGCCAACACGCATGGCATCGGCCTGCTGGAAATCGGCGTCGAATGCAACCGCGACGGCGCCATCGTCGTCGGCGATCATTCGCAGACTTCGGTGCCGCATATCTACGCCATCGGCGACGTCACCGACCGGCTGAATCTCACGCCGGTGGCGATCTACGAGGCCCATTGCCTGATCGAGACGCTCTACAAGAACAATCCGATGCGGCCCGACCATCGCGACGTGCCGACCGCCGTGTTCAGCAATCCGCAGGCGGCCAGCGTGGGCATGAGCGAGGCTGAGGCGCGCGAGGAATTCGGCGCCGTCGACATCTACCGCTCGACCTTCAAGCCGCTCAAGCACACCCTGTCGGGACGCGACGAGCGCAGCATGATCAAGCTCGTCGTCGAGAAGAAGACCGGCAAGGTGCGCGGCGCGCACATGGCCGGCGCCGACGCCGCCGAGATCATCCAGGGCTTCGCCGTGGCGGTGAAGGCGGGGCTGACCAAGGCGCAGTTCGACGCCACTATCGGCATCCATCCGACGGCGGCGGAGGAGTTCGTGCAGTTGCGCGCGCCGGTCGCCCCTTAGGGCTGAGCCGGGCGGGAAGGTGGCTTTCCCGCCACGCCAGCCTTCAAAAGCGGCGCACGGCGGCGGAATCCCTAGGGTTTTGCGGCGTCGCAGGGCTGGAAATGACCGGCGCGAGAGCGTATATATCCCCTCCCGATTGTGGATAAGTGCCGGCCCCAAGCGATCCGGGCCGCCGGCTTTGAGGACGTTATGGCGCAGAAATGGACGCCCGCCTCCTGGCGGTCGAAACCGATCGAGCAGCAGCCCGAATGGCCGGACTTGGCAGCCCTTGAGTCTGTCGAGACGAAGCTGCGCGCCTATCCGCCGCTGGTCTTCGCCGGCGAAGCGCGCCGCCTGAAGGACGATCTCGCCAAGGTCGCGGCGGGCAAAGCCTTCCTGCTGCAGGGCGGCGATTGCGCCGAGAGCTTCGCCGAATTCCATCCGGACAATATCCGCGACACCTTCCGCGTGCTGCTGCAGATGGCGATCGTGCTGACCTACGGCGCCGCTTGCCCGGTGGTGAAGGTCGGCCGCTTGGCCGGTCAGTTCGCCAAGCCTCGCTCGGCCCCGACCGAGACGCGCGGCGGCGTGACCCTGCCGTCCTATCGCGGCGACATGGTCAACGGCATGGAGTTCACGCCGGAAGCCCGTCTGCCCGATCCGCAGCGCCAGATGCAGGTTTATTTCCAGTCGGCCTCGACGCTCAACCTGCTGCGCGCTTTCGCGCAGGGCGGCTATGCCGACCTGCATCGCGTGCACCGCTGGAACCTCGGCTTCGTCGAGAAGAGCCCGGCCGGCCAGAAATACCGCGAGTTCGCCGACCGCTTGGACGAGACGCTGGGCTTCATGGAAGCCTGCGGTCTGACCTCCGAGACGACGCCGCAGATCCGCGAGACCGATTTTTACACCTCGCACGAGGCGCTGCTGCTCGGCTACGAGCAGGCGCTGACGCGCGTCGATAGCCTGACCGGCGACTGGTACGACTGCTCCGCCCATATGGTGTGGATCGGCGACCGCACGCGCCAGCCCGACAATGCCCAGGTCGAATTCCTGCGCGGCATCAAGAATCCTGTCGGCATGAAGGCCGGCCCGACGCTCGACGTCGACAGCTTCCTGCGCCTCGCCAACGCCCTCAATCCGGCGAACGAGGCCGGTCGCCTGACCATCATCGCCCGCATGGGTGCCGACAAGGTCGAGGAGAAGCTGCCGCTGCTGCTGCGCGCCGCCAAGCGCGAAGGCCTCAATATCGTCTGGTCGTGCGATCCGATGCACGCCAACACGGTGACGGCGTCGAACGGCTACAAGACGCGCCACGTCGACCGCATCCTCTCGGAAGTCAGCGGCTTCTTCGCCGCCCATCAAGCCGAAGGCACCTATGCCGGCGGCGTGCATATCGAGATGACCGGCCAGGACGTGACCGAATGTATGGGCGGCGCCCAGGCGATCGGCGAATCCTCGCTCGGCGACCGCTACCACACGCACTGCGATCCGCGCTTGAACGCCAGCCAGGCGATCGAGCTCGCCTTCACCATCGCCGAGCGGCTGAAGGTCGGCCGTTCGGCCATTCAAAGCGCCCGAATCGCCGCCGTCTCCTGAGCCGACCCAGTCCGATGGGTCCGGCGAGGGAGACGCTCCGGCCCTTCGCCTCCCTCCGTCGAACTCGAACAGCGCTTTGGACATGACGTCGCCCACCAACGAAGATATCCCGCGTCTCACGGACAAATATTTCGTCCGCACGCGGCGCGTGGCCGAACGCTATGGCGACAAGCGCGTGACCTACGCGCTGTTCATGCGCCGCCCCGTGGCTTTCGCGCCGAAGCTGGCGCTCGGCTGGCTGGCCGAGATCGCCAAGGCGCGCGGCGTCGTGCTGCAGATCGAGCCGCATTACCAGGAGGGCGAGTGGGTCGGCGCCGGCGAGCCGCTGGTCTATGTCACCGGGCCCTTGAGCCAGCTCGTGGAGCTGGAAACCATCCTGCTGCAGAAGCTGGGCGCCGCCTGCGTCGCCGCCTACAACGCCTACACCATGTGCCGCGATCTGCCGAAGGTCGCCTTCATGGCGTTCGACGCGCGCCACTGCGCCGGCACGGAAATGGCCGAGATGATGGCCTATGCCGCCTCGGTCGGCTCGGCCGCCGCCAAGCGCGAGGCCGGCGCCGTCGGCTTCGTCGGCAACGCGACCGACGCGACAGCCCATTATTTCGGCCGCAGCGAAGGCATCGGCACGATGCCGCATGTGATGATCGGCTATGCCGGCTCGACCCTGCGCGCCGCCGAGATGTTCCATGAGACCTTTCCCGGCGAACCGATGACCGTGCTGGTCGATTACTTCGGCCGTGAGATCAGCGATTCGCTCGAGGTCTGCCGGCGCTTTCCCGATCTCGCCGCCAAGGGCGAACTGGCCATGCGTCTCGACACCCACGGCGGCCGTTATGTCGAAGGGCTCGGCCCCCAGGAATCCTACGCCGTGCTCGAGCGCCACAACCCGGCGGCGATCCGCCGCTATCGCAACGAGGTCGAATTGCGCCATCTCGTCGGCACCGGCGTGTCGGCGGCGGCGATCTTCCATCTGCGCGAGGCGCTCAATGGCGCCGGCTTTCCCAACGTGAAGATTGTCGGCACCTCGGGCTTCGGCCCGGCGAAATGCCGCGTCATGGCCGAATCGGGCGCGCCGCTCGATGTCGTCGGCAGTGGCTCTTTCCTGCCCGACGATTGGCACGAAACCTATGCCACCGCCGACGTCATCGCCTATGACGGCGAACCGTCGGTCAAGATCGGCCGCGAATTTTTGCTGCGCAAATGAGTGATGCAATGACTGGCCCTCTCACCATCGCGCTCGCCCAGATCAATCCGGCCGTCGGCGATATCGCCGGCAATCTCGCCAAGCTCGCCGCCGCGCGGGATGCCGCCGGCCGCGCCGGCGCCGATCTGGTGGTCGCCAGCGAGTTGGTCGTCTCCGGCTATCCGCCGGAGGACTTGGTGCTGCGCCCGGCCTTCCTGGCGCGCGTCAAAAGCGCAGTGGAGGAGTTTGCGCGGCGCACGCTGAGCGGCCCCGCCATGGTGATCGGCGCGCCCTGGTCTGACGAGACCGGCCTGCACAACGCCGTCCTGCTGCTCGATGGCGGCAAGATCGCCGCCGTGCGCTACAAGTGGGACTTGCCGAATTACGGCGTGTTCGACGAAAAGCGCGTGTTCAAGCCGGGCCCGCTGCCCGAGCCGGTGCCGTTCAAGGGCCGCAAGCTCGGCCTGCTGGTCTGCGAGGACATGTGGACGCCGACGGTGAGCCATCACCTCAAATCGCGCGGCGCCGATATCCTGATCGTGCCGAACGGCTCGCCCTTCGAACTCGGCAAGGGCGCCCGGCGCGTCGAATTGGCGCGCGCCCGCGTCATCGAGACCGGTCTGCCGCTGGTCTATGTCAATCAGGTTGGCGGCCAGGACGAACTGGTGTTCGACGGCGCCTCCTTCGCCGTCTCGGCGGACGGCACGCTGGCCGCGGGCCTGCCGGCCTTCAGGGAACATCTGACCAGCGTGCGATGGGATGGCGCGAGCCTGTCCGGTGGCGAGATGGCCGAGGCGCTCGACGATCTGGCGGCGGTTTATGGCGCGATGACGCTGGGCCTGCGCGATTATGTCGAAAAAAACGGCTTTCCCGGCGTGCTGCTCGGCCTCTCGGGGGGCATCGATTCGGCGATCTCGGCGGCCGTCGCCGTTGATGCGCTGGGATCGGCGCGCGTCCATTGCGTAATGATGCCGTCGCCTTATACCTCGCGCGAAAGCCTCGACGACGCCGAGGCGGTCGCTCATGCGCTGAGCATTCGGCTGGATAGCATCTCCATCGAGCCGGCGATGCAGGCGTTCGGCGGCATGTTGGCGAAAAGCTTCGAGGGTACGCAGCCCAATATCACCGAAGAGAACATCCAGGCGCGCGCGCGTGGGCTCACGCTCATGGCGCTGTCCAACAAGTTCGGCCATATGGTGCTGTCCACCGGCAACAAGTCGGAAATGTCGGTCGGCTACGCCACGCTCTACGGCGACATGTGCGGCGGCTTCAACGTGCTGAAGGACGTTTACAAGACGCAGGTCTTCGCCCTGTCGCGCTGGCGCAACGAACATATGCTCGCGGATGCCAAGGGCCCGCGCGGCGCGGTGATGCCCGAGCGCGTCATCACCAAGCCGCCGACCGCCGAACTGCGCCCCAACCAGAAGGACGAAGACAGCTTGCCGCCCTATGAGACGCTCGACGCCATCCTCACGCATCTGGTGGAGGAGGACATAGGCATCGACGCGGTCGCCGGGCGCGGTTTCGACCGCGCCACCGTCGCGCGCGTCTGGCGCATGCTGACGCTCGCCGAATACAAGCGCCGCCAGGCTCCGCCGGGCGTCAAGATCACCCGCCGGACGCTGAGCCGCGAGCGGCGCTATCCGATCACCAATCGCTTCGATGAGGCGGGCCAGTCATGACGACATCGACCGTCACCGTCCGCTTCGCTCCGTCGCCCACCGGCTATCTCCATGTCGGTAATGCCCGCGTGGCGTTGGTCAATTGGCTGTTCGCCCGTCACATGCAAGGCAAGTTCATCCTGCGCATCGACGACACCGACCGCGCGCGCTCCAAGCCCGAGTATGACGCGGCGATCCGCGAAGACCTGGCCTGGCTCGGCCTCGCCTGGGACGACCTGCAGCGCCAGTCGGACCGCGACGCGCGCTACTTTGCTGCCATGGAAACGCTCAAGGCGGCGGGCCGGCTCTATCCGGCTTATGAGACGCCCGAGGAGTTGGACACGGCGCGCAAGATGCGTCTCGCGCGCAAGCTGCCGCCGGTCTATGGCCGCGGCGCGCTGGCTTTGACCGAGGCCGATCGCGCCAAGCTGGAAACCGAGGGGCGTAAGCCCCATTGGCGCTTCAAGCTGGAAGACGCCAAGGTCGCCTGGACTGATCTTGCCCATGGCCCGGCCGGTTTCGAAACCAAGCATCTGTCGGACCCGGTGCTGGTGCGCGAGGACGGCGCGCTTTTGTACACGCTGACTTCCGTGGTCGACGATATCGACATGGCGGTGACCCATGTGATCCGCGGCGACGACCATATGACCAACACCGCCGTGCAGATCCAGCTGTTCGAGGCTTTGGGTGGTAAGGTGCCGACCTTCGCGCATCTGCCGCTGATGACCGGCTCGAAAGGCGAGGGGCTGTCCAAGCGCGAAGGCGCGCTCTCCTTGCGCGACCTGCGCGCCGAGGGCATCGAGCCGATGGCGGTGAACAGCTTGCTGGCCGCGCTCGGCACTTCGGACGCCGTGGCCATGCATAAAAGCCTCGACGAGCTGGCGGCGGCCTTCGACTGGGCCAAGTTCGGCCGCGCCTCGCCGAAGTTCGACAAGGCCGACCTCGACCGGCTGAATGCGCAGTTCGTCCATGCCATGTCCTTCGACGAGGCCAAAGCCCATGTCGGCGTCGCCATGGACGAGGCCTTCTGGCTCGCCGTGCGCGGCAATCTGGCCAAGCCGTCCGACGCCGCCGAATGGTGGAGCGTCTGCCGCGAGCCGCTCGTGCCCGTGGTGCAGGAGGGCGACGACGACTTCTTGAAGACGGCCGCCGAGTCGCTGCCCGAGGCCATCGATACTGAGACCTGGCCGGTCTGGACCAAGGCGCTGGCCGCTGCGACGGAACGCAAGGGCAAGGCGCTGTTCCAGCCGCTGCGCCTCGCGCTCACCGGGCGCGAACATGGACCGGAAATGAAGAATCTGTTACCCCTCATCGGGCCGGCGCGCGCGAAGGCGCGGCTCCTCGGAAAAACCGCTTAAAAGAAACAGAGGCCTGTTTTGTCCCTCGCGTTGCACAACACCCTGACCAAACGCAAAGAGGCGTTCGAGCCGCTCGACCCGGCGAACGTCCGCATGTATGTCTGCGGCCCGACGGTTTACGACCGGGCGCATATCGGCAACGCGCGCCCGGTCATCGTGTTCGACACGCTGTTCCGCCTTCTGCAGCGGACCTATCCGAAGGTCACCTACGTCCGCAACATCACCGACGTCGACGACAAGATCATGGATGCCGCCAAGGCCAAGGGCATCGCGATCGACGAGGTGACGAGCACGACGACGCGTCTGTTCCACGAGGACATGGCGGCGCTCAACGCGCTGCCGCCGACGGTCGAGCCGCGCGCGACGCAGCATATCGCCCAGATGATCGCCATGATCGAAAAGCTGATCGCGGCGGGCCATGCCTACGTCAACGAAGGCCATGTGCTGTTCAACGTGCCGTCGATGCCGGAATACGGCCGGCTGTCGAACCGCGACCGCAAGGAAATGATCGCCGGCGCGCGCGTCGAAGTCGCGCCCTACAAGAAGGACGCGGCCGACTTCGTGCTGTGGAAGCCGTCGGCCGAGGATCAGCCGGGCTGGTCGAGCCCGTGGGGCCGCGGGCGGCCGGGATGGCATATCGAATGCTCCGCCATGTCGGAAACGCATCTCGGCGAGACCTTCGACATTCACGGCGGCGGCCTCGATTTGGTCTTTCCGCACCATGAGAACGAGATCGCCCAGTCGGTTTGCGCCCACGGCGGCAAGCCCTTCGTGAAGGTCTGGATGCATAACGGCTTTCTGTCGGTCAACGGCGAGAAGATGTCGAAGTCGCTCGGCAATTTCTTCACGGTCGCCGAAGTGTTGGAGCAGGCGCCGGGCGAGGCGATCCGCTTCTATATGCAGTCGGCCCATTACCGCGCGCCGTTCGATTGGACGGCGGAGGGCTTGAAGCAGGCCAAGCAGGGGCTCGACAAGCTCTATCGCGCGCTGCTCGACGCCGGCGACGAGAGCGTCCAGGCCGGCGACGTGCCGACCGCGGTCGTCGAGGCTTTGGAAGACGATCTCAACACGCCGCTGGCCGTGGCGCATCTCTACGAGCTGGCCAAGACGCTGAACAAGGCCAACATGGCGGGCGAGCCGACGGCGCAGGCCAAGGCCGATCTGCTCGCCGCCGGCCATCTGCTCGGCGTGCTGCAGCAGGATCCGGCGACTTGGCTCAAGTGGACGCCGCCGAACAGCGGCGCGCTGCCCGACGCGGAGATCGACCAACTGGTCGCCGCCTGGGACGGCGCGCGCCGGGACAAGGACTACGCGAAGGCGGATGCCCTTCGCGCGCAACTCACCGAACTGAAAGTGTCGGTTTCGGCCTCGCCGGCCGGCACCGTCTGGCGCAGGGCCGAATAGAATGTCGAACCGGGTTTATCTTTACGACACGACGCTGCGCGACGGCGCGCAGACGCAAGGCGTCGATTTCAACGTGGCGGACAAGACCGCCATCGCCGAAGCGCTCGACTCCTTGGGCATCGACTATATCGAAGGCGGCTGGCCCGGCGCGAACCCGACGGACGACGCCTTCTTCGCCAAGCCGCCGCGACTCAAGCAGGCCAAGTTCTGCGCTTTCGGCATGACGCGCCGGGCCGGCCGTTCAGCGTCGAACGACCCGGCGCTGACCGCGATGTTCGGCACCACGGCGCGCGTCGCCACCATGGTCGGCAAGACCTGGGACTTCCAGGTCAAGGTCGCGCTCGGCATCGATCTGGCCGAGAATCTCGCGATGATCCGCGACAGCATGACGCTCGCCGCCGAGAAGATGGACGAGGCGATGTTCGACGCTGAGCATTTCTTCGACGGCTACAAGGACAATCCGGACTATGCGCTGCAGGCGGTGAAAGCCGCTTATGAGGCGGGCGCGCGCTGGATCGTGCTGTGCGACACCAACGGCGGCACGTTGCCGCACGACGTCGAGCGCATCGTCGGCGACGTGGCCAAGCATATTCCCGGCGACCATCTCGGCATCCATTGCCACAACGACACCGAGAACGCGGTGGCCAATTCGCTGGCCGCCGTGCGCGCCGGCGCGCGCCAGATCCAGGGCACGCTGAACGGCCTCGGCGAGCGCTGCGGCAACACCAATCTCATCAGCATCATCCCTAATCTGATGCTGAAGATGGGCTACGAGACCGGCGTGTCGGCCGCAAGCCTGCAGCGCCTGACCCATGTCTCGCATCTGCTCGACGAGCGGCTCAACCGCAAGCCGAACCGCAACGCGCCCTTCGTCGGCGAATCGGCTTTCGCCCATAAGGGCGGATTGCACGTCTCGGCGGTGGAGAAGGATCCGCGCACCTACGAGCATATCGATCCGGCCCTGGTCGGCAACCAGCGCACCATCGTCATGTCCGACCAGGCGGGGCGCTCGAACGTCATCTCGCAGCTGCGCGATGCCGGCATCACCGTCGATCCCAAGCATCCGAAGATTCCCGAGCTGCTCGATCTGGTGAAGAACCGCGAGTACGAGGGCTATAGCTACGACGGCGCCGAGGCGAGCTTCGAGCTGCTGGCGCGGCGTGCTCTCGAAGGCGTGCCGGACTATTACAAGCTGGTCAGCTTCCGCGTGCTCGACGAGCGGCGCTGGAACGCGCGCGGTCAGCTCATCACCTTGTCGGAAGCGACGGTCAAGATCGACGTGCCGACCGCGAAGGGCGACTTCGAGCGCCACATGACCGTCGCCGAAGGCAACGGCCCGGTGAACGCGCTCGACAACGCCATCCGCAAATCGTTGCTGCCGTTCTATCCGTCGCTCGAGGACATGACGCTGATCGACTACAAGGTGCGCATCCTGACCTCGTCGGAAGGCACCAAGGCGGTAACGCGCGTGATGATCGAAAGCGGCGACTCGTCGGGCGCGCGCTGGTCGACGGTCGGCGTGTCGGCCAACGTGATCGACGCGTCCTACAGTGCGCTGTACGACGCCATCGTCTACAAGCTGTTCCGCGCCGGCGTGAAGGCGTAAAGCCATGGACGACCGGGAAGCTGATGGGCGCCCGCCACGACGCGCGCCCGCCAAGGCGACGACGGTCTTCACGTCCGAACCCGGCGCGCCCGTCGTCATCCTGGTCAATCCGCAGCTCGCCGAGAACATCGGTTCCTGCGCGCGCGCCATGCTCAATTGCGGCCTCACCGAAATGCGGCTGGTCAAGCCGCGCACGCGCTGGCCGCATCCCAACGCCTTCGCCTCGGCATCCGGCGCCGATCAGGTGCTGAACAATGCGACGGTCTATGAGACGACGGCTGAAGCCGTCGCCGATCTGCAGCAGACATTCGCCACCACGGCGCGCCAGCGCGGCATGGCCAAGCCGCTGATGACGGCGCGCGAAGCGGCGACCAAGATCCGCGATTTCGCCACCGGCGGCGAGCGCTGCGGCATTCTGTTCGGCCCGGAGCGCACGGGTCTCGAGAACGACGACGTCGCGGCCGCGGACTTCGCCGTGACTGTGCCGCTCAATCCCGGCTTCACGTCGCTCAATCTCGGCCAGGCGGTGTTGATCCTCGCTTATGAGTGGTATCAGGCGGGCGGCCCGGCCAACGAGGCGCCGATGATGGGGACCAAGCGCCGCCGCTCGCCGGCCGCCGGCAAGCAGGACATGCAGGCCCTGTTCGAGCATCTCGAAGAGGAACTGGGCCGCGCCGGCTTCCTCTATCCGCTCGACAAGCGCCCGCGCATGGTTCGCAACATCCGCACCATGCTGCTGCGCGCCGGCATGACCGAGCAGGAAGTGCGGACCTTCCGCGGCATGGTCAAGGCGCTGGTCAATCCGCGCCCCAATCGCGGCAATGATGAGTAGCCGCTTCGCGGCGGGGACGAATAGCCGCTAGCGCGGCGACCATCTCATCAACGCCTGGTTCAGCAGCTCGCAGGTTTTCGCCGCACTGATCTCCAGGCTGCCAGCGAGCACCGGGTTGGCGATGGCGGCGCTGCGCGCGTTGCGTTTCAGGCGGATGCCGACGCTGGCGAAGGTATGGTGCTTCCACAGCTCGAAGCCGTCGATCTCCGACCAGTCGTAGCGCGTGCTCTGTGCCCAGCCCCAGGGTGCGAAGGTCGTGCGGCTGACCAAGCCGTCCGGCCCGACGATGACCTTGCTCGGCCAGATCAGCTGACAGCCGAAGTAGAGGTTGCAGCCGGCGAAGGCGAGCAGCGCCACGCCGCCCCAGATGTAATCCCAGGCCGACGGATCGGCCCGGCTGGGGCCGGCGAGCACGAAGCAGATGCTGGCGGTGAAAGGCAGGCTGCAGAGGAAGGGCAGCAGGCTCCGCCAGCGCGAGCCGGAGATGACGATCGGCGGATGCTCGAGACTGCCTTGCATGAGGGCCCTGGGCGACTGAGGAATGGGCCAAATTACCAGGAAAACCCTAGCTTATTTGGCGGTTTTGCGCGGTTTGACATTCCCCGGGGCATGGCTATAGTGCGCCCCTTCGCAGGGAGAACCCTGCATTTCCGAGAACGTGGACGCCGATATAAGCCTTTGAAAAGGCTCGAAAGTTCGGAGCCCCGTCCATCCCGCCCCGGCGGTTTGGGCCTATCGGGACATCAATGACACCGTCAAAACGGGTGAATTATGACCAAGCGTATCGAGTCCAAGTACAAGATCAACCGCCGCCTCGGCGTCAATCTCTGGGGCCGCGCCAAGAGCCCGGTCAACAAGCGCGACACGCCGCCGGGCCAGCACAATGCCCGCCGTCCGAAGCCGACCGACTACGGTATTCAGCTCTTCGCCAAGCAGAAGCTGAAGGGCTACTACGGCAACATCAGCGAGAAGCAGTTCCGCCGCTATTACGAAGAGGCGCTGCGCCGCCGCGGCGACACCGGCGAGGCGTTGATCGGCTTCCTCGAGCGCCGTCTCGACACTGTCGTCTATCGCATGAAGTTCGCCATCACCCCGTTCGCCTCGCGCCAGCTGGTCAACCACGGCCATGTGAAGGTCAACGGCAAGAAGGTCAACATCGCCTCCTACATGGTCAAGGAAGGCGACACGGTCGAGATTAAGGACGCCTCCAAGCAGATGGGCGTCGTCCTCGAAGCGGTCGCCAGCGGCGAGCGCGACGTGCCGGAATACATGTCCGTCGACCATAAGGCGATGAAGGGCACCTTCGTGCGCACGCCGAAGCTGGCCGACGTGCCCTATCCGGTCCAGATGGAACCGAACATGGTCGTCGAATTCTACTCGCGCTAAGTCGCGGAGAATTTCGAACCGTTCAGAAAAGGCCGCTCTCCGGAGCGGCCTTTTTCTTTGTCCGGCTTGTGGCCTACAATCGCGCGAATGCGTTCGGGGGATGACGATGAAACGCGTGGGGCTTGTAGCGGTCTTGTCGTTCTTCTGGGCCTCGGCGGCTTTTGCCGACACATTGGCGGAAATACGTTCCGCCGCCGTTCTCGACGAGCCGCGCGGCTATTGCGTCGATATGGTCGGCTCGCAGGCACGGGCGTCGGTCGATCGTCCGCTTCAGGCGCATACTTGTTATGCCTATCAGGGCCGGATCGCGGTCGATCAAAGCGTGTCGCGCGAGGGGGCGGGGCGCGGATTGCTGCGCTTTACGCAGTTCGGCGTTTGTCTGGCCGGCCCATCGGCACGCGCCGGCGGTCCTGTGACATTGACGCCCTGTTCCGCCGCATCCGCTGCCATGGTCGCGTTCGACGGGCCGCGCATCACGCCGGCGGGACAATCCGGCTTGTGCCTGACGATTGCGGGCGGCGCATCACGATCGGGCAACGGCGGTATGCCGACACATTTGATTCGCGGTTTGACGTGGGAGACCTGCGGCGACGACGTTGCCGAACGGCAAAGCTGGGCGTTGCGCCCTTAACCTAAAGGAAAACGGCCGGAGATCGCTCTCCGGCCGTCTGCGTTTGCATCAGGCAACGCTTAGCTGCCGGTGATCTCTTTCGCTTCCTTCACGACATCCGGCGGAGTCGAATAGAGCTCCTTCAGCATGCCGGACACCTTCGCACCCTGGATCGGATCGATGATGAGCTGCTGCTTGTCGGCGTCGGCTTTGAATTGCGCGTCCTGCATGGTCTTGTCGAAGGCGTCGCGCAAGAGATTCACGCGGTCGGCCGGCACGGCTTTCGACAGGATGTAGGGACGGCCGATCTCCGACGGCGCATTCAGCAGATCGAGTAGCTTGCGCTTGTTCGGATCCTTCACGATGTCGCCGGCATAAGTGACGCTGGCGGGCAGTCCGTGCGAGATTTCCTTTTGGAAGCGGATCAGCACGTCGATCTTCTTGTCGCGGATCCAGTCTTCGGGGATCGAGGTCCAGGAGCCGCAGTCGCCGTCCAACTCGCCGCGTTCGATGGCGATGCGCTTTTCGGCGCTGCCGGGATAGCCGAGCACCTGCTTCATCTTCACGCCGAAGATCTGCTGCAGCATCTTCTGGTTGACGTAGGCCGACGAGCCGGCGCCGGTGTCGCCCATGATGATCTGGTCGCGCTTGAGCATCTCGTCGAAGCTCTTGATGCCTTTCGCGCCCCAGGTGTAGCAGACGCGCAGGTCGTTGCCGATGCTGCCGAGCCAGGAGAACTCCTGGAAGTCCGCCTTGATCTTCTCGGGGATCGTCATCGACTGGATCAAGAGGCCCGGATTGAAGGCGGCGATCACCGTGCCATCCTTCGGCACCGGGCCGTCGAGGTTACGCACGGCCAGCAGGCTCCCGGCGCCCGGCATGTTCTGCACGACGACGTTCGGGTTGCCGGGGATGAAGCGGTTGTAATGGCGGGCGAGCAGGCGGGCATAGGCATCGTAGCCGCCGCCCGGCGTGAAGCCGACGACGATGTTGATGGTCTTGCCGGCGTAGAAATTCTGCTGCGCGCTGGCGGTCTCGGCCAGGGCCAGTGGGGCAAGCAAGGCGCACAAAGCGAGCGACGGACGCAAGAGCCTCATATGTTTCTCCTGTTGTGAGAGGCAAGACTCTTTTCCGAACGCATACGTAGGCAGCATGGCGCAGCGGTCGGTCGGTCTTGTCCTGATCTAGGGGGCGCGGGTCACGTTTACGCGGACGGATGCGAAGCGGACTATGGGCGTCCCGATGCCTGCTGCTGCGCAGGCATGTCATCTCCCTGTTTGATACTGCCGGCTTCTGCCGATCTGCGGACAAGTCTAGGGGCGGGGCGGGGAGATTCCTAGCCCTCTAAGCATTTTTCAAAATGGGTCGATGTCGGCCCGCATCACGTCGCCGGCCGCCGATTGCCCAGGGAATGGGCGATCGGGGCGGCTTGACGGGGGCGCTGTTACGCCGAAACGGTCTTGCTGTCGGCGGGGGCCGTGGCGAGGTTGTCGGCCGGGGCGGGCACGCAAGTCGGCCCGCTGGTCTGCGTCTGCTGGGTCTGATCCTCGGCGCGCCAGCGCAGCGCGACGCTGTTGAGCGTGTCGAGGATGCCGCGCAGCTCTTCGCCGCGCGGCGCGAGGGCGTAGGTCACCTGCGGCGGGATCGTCGGCTCGTGGTGTCGGGTGATCAGTCCGGCGCCTTCCAGCATGCGCAGGCGCTCGGTGAGCACCTTGGCGGAGATGCCGGGCACCTTGCGCTTCAACTCGCCGAAGCGCGTCGGCCCTTCGTTGCGCAGGACCCAGATGATGTAGCTGGTCCAGGGCCCCATCAGCAGACGGAGCAGGGAATCCATCGGGCATTCGGCATGGTGAGCTTCGCGCATGATGACCTCGGTTTTGGGACGCTGGGGTTCTTGGCCGGTGGCGGTTCGACCGCCGGGTGGGAAAATTTTAGTTACGAAAAGATAACTACTTTACAGACGAAATCAATAGGCGCATATGGCGTGAAGTTACTAAAACATACTTGATCCCTTAGAGATACCGTTACCATGAGGAAACCAATGGGCGGGTCAGAGGGGGGAGCAAGAGAACCCACCGAAAGGATTTCACCCATGAACGCCGTCACCCACGCCGTCACCTCCGTCTCGAACGCCCCCAAGGTCGCCGTCGTCTATCACTCCGGCTACGGCCACACCAAGAAGCAGGCCGAAGCGGTCGCCGCCGGCGCCGCCCGCGTCTCCGGGGCCAAGGTCGCGCTCATTCCGGTCGAGGAGGCCGAAGCCCGCGCCGAGGAATTGAACGCCGCCGACGCCATCATCTTCGGCGCCCCGACCTATATGGGCGGCGTCTCGGCCCAGTTCAAAA
>LNFM01010816.1_pt1 | contig 22516 bp, 21 predicted proteins | sample 596031 | NCBI WGS metagenome assembly LNFM01 (sample SAMN04254537, study PRJNA301005) | activated carbon metagenome | isolation source: dual media filters at the Ann Arbor, Michigan drinking water treatment plant | place: USA: Ann Arbor | reverse complement strand
TCGGCGCAAATGGCACCAACGGCACCCACGGCGCCGCTCCGAAGCGCCACAAGCCGGAAAAACTGATGCGGCTCCTCTCGGACCGCAACCTCAAGCTGCTAAAATTGATCCGCACGGCCGAACCAAAGACCTTGGCCGAACTTTCGCGCATCTCCGGTCGCCCCAAAGCGAGCCTAACGCGCACTCTGGCCCGGCTCTCCGACCTCGGCATCGTCGTCCTGGTCAAATCCAAGGGCCGCGGCAAGATCCCCAAGGTCGCCTGTGACCGTGTCCGCCTGGAAGTCAGCTTGCTGCCGGAAGATGAAGGCCCCTCGGGCAACGCCTGACGCCTCAGCGGCCATCACAAATCGAAACGACAAGAGCGGCGTCCCTCGTGGGTGCCGCTCTTTTCATGTGCCGGTCTCGATTGGGAATTCGTGGAAGCTGGCTGATCGAGCGGCTCCAAGCCCTCTAAGATCAAAACCGCCGGCGCGCCCCGCACGACCGGATCAGCCAGCTAACACGCTGTCCTGATAACTCACTGTTGAGCCTTTGACCCTTCAAAAAATATGTAATCACTTCTCTCCAAAGTACGCATAGACAGACATTGCGCGCGTTTTCAACGACCTGACCAATCACGCTGCGCAGAGCCACCTGATCTCGATCAGCCGTGAAGAATATTTTACAACGCAGCCGTTTCCTCTTGCGTTTGCTCCGCGTCTTCGAACGCTGCCGTGGCATTCATCCACTGCTCTTCCGCCTCCGCCAATCGCTTGGCCACGAGCCCTCGTTCCAGCGTGATTTTCTGCGTGCGCTGAGCATCCGCGTAGAGATCGGGATCGGCAAGAAGCAGATCGATCTTCGCCAACTCCGCCGTCAGTTTCTCGACCCGCTTTTCCGCCTCCTGCATCACTTTCTTCAATGGCGCCAGCTGCTGCCGCTTCTGCGCCGCTGCCCGCCGCTGCGCACTGCGATCAACCCGCTCATCCCCCGCACCATTCGCCACCGCGGATCGCCCAGCCCCCGCCCCGCGCTCCGACAACAGCTCCGAACGGTAACTGTCCATATCACCGTCGTAGTTCGAAACCGTTCCACCCTTCACGATCCACAAACGGTCCGCTGTCGCCTCCACCAGATGCCGGTCGTGGCTAATCAGAATGACGGCACCCTCATACTCCGCCAACGCATGGATCAGCGCCTCGCGGCTGTCGATGTCGAGATGGTTCGTCGGCTCGTCAAGAATGAGCAGGTGCGGCGCATGAAACGCCGTCAGCGCGAGCAACAAGCGCGCCTTCTCGCCCCCCGACAGGTTCGCGCACTTCGTATCCGCCTTGTCCGCGCTGAACCCGAACGTGCCGAGCTTGGTGCGCTTCTGCGCCTCCGTCGCCTCCGGCATGAGCTTGACCATGTAGTCATACGGCGTCGAAAGCGGATTAAGATCGTCCAACTGGTGCTGCGCGAAATATCCCACCGTCACTTTGCTCGCGCCATAGACCTTGCCCGACAGCGGCTCCATCCGTCCCGCCAACAACTTGGCAAACGTTGACTTGCCATTCCCGTTCTGGCCCAGCAGCGCAACCCGGTCATCCTGATCCAGCCGCAGATTGAGCCCTGACAAGATCGGCCGGCCCGGCTCATACCCCGCCGTCGCGTTCTCCATGCGCAGCAGTGGGCTGGCCAGCATCTTCTCCGGGTTCGGCAGCAAAAACGGCACCACCCGGTCTTCCATCTGCGCCGCGATCGGCTGCATCTTCGCCAGCGCCTTCACCCGGCTCTGCGCCTGCTTCGCCTTGGTCGCCTTCGCCTTGAACCGGTCGATGAACGCCTGAATGCGCCGCCGGTCGTCGTCCTGCTTCTTCTTCAGCTTCAGTTCGAGCCGCTGCTTCTCCCGCCGCGTTTCCTCGAAATCGTCATACCCGCCTGAGTAAAGCGTGAGCTTGCCGCGATCCAGATGCAGGATCGCGCCCGGCACCTCATTCAAAAGATCGCGGTCATGGCTCACGATCAGAACCGTATGCGGATAGCTCTTGAGATAGCTCTCAAGCCACAGCGTCCCCTCCAGATCGAGATAGTTCGTCGGCTCATCGAGCAGCAGAATTTCCGGCTCCAGAAACAACACCGCGGCCAGCGCCACGCGCATCCGCCACCCGCCCGAATACGCTCCGCACGCCCGCTGCTGCGCCGCCTCGTCGAAGCCCAAACCCGACAAAATTGTCGCCGCCCGCGCCGGCGCGGAATGCGCATCGATATCCATCAGCCGCACCTGGATCTCGCCGATCCGGTTGGCATCCGTCGCCGTCTCCGCCTCCGCCAACAGAGCCGCCCGCTCACGGTCAGCTTCCAACACCCACGCGATGAGACTTTTATCGCCCCCTGGCGCCTCCTGCGCCACGTAGCCGATGCGCGCCCCGCGCGTCATCGTGATACTGCCATCATCGGGATGGTATTCGCCCGTAATGAGCCTAAGCAGCGTCGACTTACCCGCCCCGTTGCGCCCGACGAGCCCCACCTTGTGCCCAGTCGGAATCCCAGCGGTCGCGGCGTCGAAGATCCGCTTACCCTCGATATGAAACGTCAGGTCATTGATGTGCAGCATAACGGCATCGCTTAAAGCCTCAGCGCGCCCCTGTCACCCCGATGCCGCTGACATGAGCGCATTCAAGCCCGCAGCCGATGCCGCTGTGGACAGCCACCCCCACTTGCTTTGACACGCCAACGGTTCCGCCCAACGCTTTTTCATGAAAATTGCCGATTCGCGGTTCAAACCTACCTTCGAGCTGGAACTGGCCGAGCTCGACCTCGGCCGCTGGCCCATTGCTGGCATTGATGAGGCTGGCCGCGGTCCCTGGGCCGGCCCCGTCGTCACCGCCGCCGTCATACTCGATCCCAAAAACATCCCCGCCGGCATCGACGACAGCAAAGCGCTGGACGAAGACGGCCGCGACATCATCTACCGCCGCATCGTCGAAAGCGGCGCGGCCATCGCAACCGGCATTGCCGATGTCGAGCGCATCGACCGCGACAACATTCTCAACGCCACCCTCTGGGCCATGGCCGAAGCGGTCCGCGCCCTCTCCGCCAAGCCGCGCCTCGCCCTCGTCGACGGCAACCGCGCCCCGCGCCTCCCCTGCGAAACCCGCACCATTGTCAAAGGCGATGCCAAGTGCCTGTCGATCGCCGCCGCCTCCATCATCGCCAAGGTCACCCGCGATCGCATCATGATTGCCCTCGACCGCGAGCATCCCGGCTACGGCTTCGCCCGCCACAAAGGCTACGGCACACCGGAGCACAAGGACGCCCTCGCGAGCCTCGGCGTTTGCCCCATCCACCGCCGCTCCTTCAAGCCCGTCCAATTGGCCCTCGGCCTCGCCGACGAGGTCGCGTGAACCGTCTGCGACCAAAGCGATATGTCTAGCCGCCCATTGACCCGCACCGCCCCTCCTGTCTGTCGACGGACGGAACCCAACGCCCACCCCGCGTAGCCAAACGGCCCGGCCACTGTGGCAGGCGGGCCCGCGACAACCGGGAGCAACTGTTGTATTCCCACCGGCATCAGTGAGTTGGCACGGGGGTACGTTATGGCGTCGACTGCAAGCCGCGAGGAGGGCATCCTCGCACCCATCAAGGGCGCATTTTACTACGTCCTCGGCCGCAACACCCTGATCGGCATCGCCTCCCTGATGCTCCTGCTTCTGTCGGGCTACGCCACGTGGCACGGCATGCGCGACTTCATCGTCGGCGTCTCGCAAAACACCGCCGCCCCCTCCGACGGCATGTCCGTCTCCAACGACATTCTCGTCATCGGCGTCGTGGTCGCGCTCACGTTCCTGATGTGGCTCGCGCTGCGTGAGACCTTTGGAGCCAAGCGCAAGCTCACCGACCGCCTCGTGATGCTGGTGATGTACCTTTTCCTTGCAGTCTGGTCGATCGGCTTCGGCTACGGCTTCTGGTGGAGCCTCATCTCCGGCGAAGAAGCCACCCGCACCGGCCTCGCCGGCCTGCAGGAAGATGCCCGCGACGCCTCCTCGGCCATCGCCGCCCGCCTGGATGCCGTCCGCGCCCAGCTCGACAACGTCGTCACATGGTCCGACAGCCAGATGACGCGCGAAGAAACTTCCGGCGGTAGTTGCGGCACGGCGTCAGGCGCTGGCCGCGGCCCGCTCTATAACGCTCGCCGCAGCGTCCGCGACAACGTCACGACCTTGCGCGACGGCATGACCCGCGCCTGGCTCGAACCCGTTCGTGTCGATGTTGAGGAGTTGCGCGCCACCGCCTCCACCCTTGAAGGCGGCACCATCGAAGACCGGCAGAAAGCTTTCGAGGCCAGAGCCTCCGACATCCGCGGCAAGGCGCGCAACATCGCCGCCCGCTCCAACGAACTGGGCAAATCGACGGCCGCTGAAATGCGGGCCCTCGCCAAAACGGTCGCCATCCCACCGGCCCGCCCCGGCTTTTCCTGCTTCGATCCAACGCTGGCCGAACGCCTCGAACAGGCCGCAAACCAAGCCGACCAGCCCGCCGAAATCAAGTTGCGCGAGGCAGCCTTCAGCGAAGGCCCCGCCGGCGTCGCCAACGCGGTCAAGAACCTCTGGAAGAACATCGGCGCCTATTCATCGAGCCTGGTCGCCTACGTCGGCTCCGGTTTCCAACGCCCATTCTCGCACACCGTCGAAGGCGACCCCATCACCGGCCGCGATCTGATCGCCCTGCTCGCGACCATCGGCGTCGACCTTGGCCTCCTAGCCCTCGCCATCCTCAACCCACCGCCGGCGGCTACCCTGCGTCCCTCCGGCGAAGTCGTGCATCAGATCCGCGAAGCGATCCGCACCGTGCTGTCGCGCACCGATAGCGCCGCCGGCATCGAATGGCTGCGCCGCCACTTCATCCACCACAACAAGGCGTCTTATTTCGTCATACCCAATCTCTACTCAGCCAACGCTGACAACCCCGTCGAGTCCCAACGCGCGCTCGCCATCAATCAGTTGGCCGGCGTCTTTAGCGATCTTGATCTCGTCCGCTGGCCGGAGAAATTGGGATTGTGGACGAGACTGCGCAGGTTGAAGACGCTCCGCTCGAAAAGCGAACTCGATCTCTTAAAGCTGGAGGAAAGCCAGGCCAGCGACACCGACCTGACCAAGATCAGGCAGGATTGGCTCGAAAAAATCGGCAAGACCGGCAACGTCGCCCTGTCCGAAAAGGATCAGGAATTCATGACCGCCGATCCGCTCCGCAACCACGGCCTGTTCTCCAAAGCCGAACGCGCCCTCACGATCGCCCAGTGGAGCGCCGAAGCTCGCCGCGATGTGGAAGTCTTCCGCATCGTCGATGTCGATGGCCTCACCCCCATCCTCATGGTCCTGAACGAGGAAGCCGAACGCGCCGCCACCGGTACGAACGATTCCGCCTCGGGCGGACCCGTCGATGGCGGCACCTTGACGGAACCCAAACGCGAACTGCCGTTTTTCCCGTCTTAAGTGGAACCATCGGCACAACGAATGTCTTGAACCTGACATGACCTGCGATTAGGTCAGCGCCATCGCCGGGATCATCTCAATTTTAAAAAAGGGTCCACCCATGAAAACGTCTTTCGTTCTCGCCACTCTCGCCGGCTCCATCTTCGCAGCCGTGCCGGCCCTTGCCAGCCCCGAATGCACCACCGAAGCCAAGGACAAGTGGCTCACCGAAGACGCCATGAAGGCCAAGGCAACCGAACTTGGTTACAAGGCCGAAGTCTTCAAGGTCGAAGGCAACTGCTACGAAATCTACGGCTACAACAAGGATGGCAAGCAGGTCGAAGTCTACTTCAACCCCGTCTCCGGTGATGTGGTCGAAGAAGAAATCGAAGAGAAAAAAGACGAAAAGAAGTAAGTCTCCGCGCTCTGTCCGGCATTCAATCGGGGTCCTCATTAAGGGCCCCGATTTTTTTATCGAGTCCGCTCAATCTGTTGCCCCTGGCCTTGCCATGGCAACCGCTGTTCGCCTTCCGTTCGCCGCAAGCCGATGCCATAGTCAGTGCATCCGATGGCGCCGTCGATTTAACGATCGATTAACCCACGCCGGTCAGATTTCGTTTACCTTCACTCCACCCAAGCCCGCGCCGTTGTGCTGGAAGCGGGTCAGTGTATCGCGTCAGCATCGTGTTCGAGTAGGTCAGTCATGCGTTCCAAGCGTCGCGTCGAAGCCGCCATCAAAACCAATCGCGTGATTGTCGGCGACTGCATCGAGGAACTGAAAAAGCTCCCCTCCGAGAGCGTCGATCTCGTCTTCGCCGACCCGCCCTACAATCTCCAACTCGCCTCCGAACTCCTGCGCCCGAACAACACCCGCGTTGATGGCGTCGACGACGAGTGGGACAAGTTCTCCTCCTTCGCCGCTTACGATAAGTTCTGCCGCGCTTGGCTCACCGAATGCCGCCGCATCTTAAAACCCGACGGCGCACTGTGGGTGATCGGGTCTTATCACAACGTCTTCCGCCTCGGCGCCGCCCTACAGGATCTGGGCTTCTGGATTCAAAACGACATCATCTGGCGCAAAGTGAACCCGATGCCCAACTTCCGTGGCAAGCGCTTCACCAACGCACACGAGACGCTCATCTGGGCCGGCCGCGATCAGAAATCCCGCGTCACCTTCAACTACGAGAGCTTGAAGGCCATCAACGACGACATTCAGATGCGCTCCGACTGGCTCTACCCCATCTGTGCCGGCCCCGAACGCTTGAAAGATGAAGGCGGCCGCAAGGCGCACCCAACGCAAAAACCCGAAGCCCTCCTCGGCCGCGTGCTCCTCGCCACGACGAACGTGGGCGATGTCGTGCTCGACCCCTTCTTCGGCACCGGCACCACGGGCGCCGTTGCCCAGCGCCTCGGCCGCCGCTGGATCGGCATCGAACGCGACGAAGACTATGCCCGCGCCGCCCGCGACCGCATCGCCACCGTCGAAACGCTGAAACCCAACGTGCTCGAAACCGTCCGCTCCAAGCGCGCCGAACCCCGCGTACCTTTCGGCACCATCATCGAACTCGGCATGCTTCCCGCAGGCAGCCCGCTCTTCGACGAACGCCGCCGCGTCCGCGCCGAAGTCAAAGCCGACGGCTCCCTCGCACTGCCCGGCATGCAAGGCTCCATCCACCGCGTCGGCGCCTTCGCGCAGGGCAAATCGGCATGCAACGGCTGGACGTTCTGGCACTTCGAACGGGAAGGCAAACTGACCTCAATCGACACGCTGCGTGAAACGGCAAAGGTGCGCCTTGGGCTGATCCCAGTCATCGGCAGCGGCCGGGAAATCCTCATTGAGGCGGCCGAATAACCAAGAAAAGGTGAGACTTCGGGAAAACTTCCCTGTGGCGCGACGCATCCGGAAAATGCAACAAAGTAACACTTCCGGAGTATCCCGTGCGCATATCACTGAGGCTCGGCCTCATCCTGTCCATTGCTGCCATTCTGTTGAGCACGCTGGCGATCAGCGCAGGCCTCACGTATTGGCACGCAGTGCACAAGGTCGACGTCGAGATGCAAAGCACGCTGGCAGCAGTCCAGCGCACCGTCCGCGTCGCCCTCCAGGACATTCAAGGCTCGCCGTCCGAAACGACCCAAGTCGAACGTCTCATCCGCACCTTCGATGAAAGCCGTCACGCCCGGGTCGAACTGAAAGACAACCAGAACCGGACGCTGCAATCGTCAACGCCGGCACCCGTCCAAACCGGAATGCCCGATTGGTTTTTTAAGTTGCTCGCTCCCCGCGAGCAGAGTGGCCGGGTTGACTGGCCGCACGGCCTTGAGCTCGGCCAGTTCATTCTCGTGACAGCCGATCCGCGCAATGAAGCTGGCGAAGTCTGGAGCGACATTCGCCTCCACCTCACCACCATCATTCTCTTCTGCCTCCTGACACTGACCGTCCTGTCCCTGTTGCTCGGCTACGCCCTGGCGCCCCTCAGCCGCTTTTTACAAGCCTTTGAACGCACCGGCCGCGGTGACGTCGGCGACCAATTGCCGATCACTGGCCCCCTCGAGTTGCAAAGCCTCGCCGCGGGCTTCAATCGCATGTCGGCGTTGCTCGCTGACAGTCAAGACAAGAACCGCAAACTCGATGCTCAACTCGAAGCCGTGCAGGAAGAAGAACGCGCCAGCCTCGCGCGCGACCTGCATGACGATGTCGGCCCCCTACTCTTCTCCATCGACGTCGACGCCACCACCATTCGCGCACTCGCCGAAAAGAAAAACGAACCCAAATACATCGAACGCGCCGTCTCGATCCAAGACGCCGTCGCACAGGTGAAGGAGCAAGTCCGATCCATTCTCTGGCAGCTCCGCCCCGGTCTCATCCTCGACCTCGGCCTCGCCAACGCGCTGGAAAACATGCTGGCGCCCCTAAAGACTCGCCATCCCAAAGTGCTCTTCTCACTCGACGCGCCCAAGCGCTCCTGGCGCCCGCAAATCGACATCGCCCTCCTCGCCATCGCGCGCGAGGCCGTCTTGAATGCCTTGAAGCATGGCAATCCCAAACACATCGCCATCCGCATCGGCTCGCCAGATGGCACCGCCGTCGAAGCCGTCATCGCCAATGATGGTGGCACGCTGGCCTCAACCACCAACGCCGGCAGCCTCGGTGTCATCAGTATGCACGAGCGCACCAAGCTGCTCGGCGGCCAACTATTGATCGTCGATACCTCCGACAAACGCGGCGTCGAAGTCCGCGTCTCCATCCCGCTCAACGGCCCCGGCAGCGCATCAGCGCCGCTCATGCCATCCACCAAAACGCTGCAATGAGACCGAAGACAAAATGAAACTACTGATCGTCGACGACCACGATATTGTCCGTCAGGGCGTCCGCCGCCTCTTGGCGATCCTGCCCGATAGCGAAGTCTCCGAAGCCGGAACGGTCGAGGAAGGCTTCGAGGCCTACATCCGCGAAAAGCCCGCCGTTGTTGTTCTTGATATCAATCTCGCCGGCGGCAGCGGCTTGGAACTGCTCGTCCGCCTGCGCAGCGCCGACCATGACGCCCGCGTCGTCATGTTCTCCATGCACGCCGATCCCACCTACGCCAATCGCGCCCTCCGCTCCGGCGCCCTAGCCTTCGTCGGCAAATCCGCGAGCGCCGATGAGTTGATCGAAGCCGTCAAATCCGCAGCCAGCGGCCGCCGCTACATCGATAAGCGCCTCGCCAGCGACATGGTGCTCAATCCGGTCGAAGGCGACCCGCTCCAATCCCTGACCAATCGCGAAACGGAAATCCTGCGACTGCTCGGCGAAGGCAAAAGCCTCAACGAAATCGCCACCACCTTCGGCATCGCCTACAAGACGGTGGCCAACACCTGCACGCGCCTGAAGGAAAAACTCGGCGTCGAACGCACCGCGGACCTGATCCGCATCTCGCTCGAGCGCATCACGCCGCGCGCTCCCGGCTAGACAAAAATCGTCACTGCTCTTTCAGCGCATGCGCGATGATCTTGCGCATCACTGACGGCAGCGCCGCTGTGTGCAGGTGCCGCCGTGGCACCCACAGGCATCGCTCCGGCTCCGCCCAGAAGGTCAACACAGCGTCCGTCGGCACGATCGCGCGCACCACCTGCAATTCCAGCCGGAAGTGCGTGAAAATGTGAACAACGCCCCCCGGCATCGTCCACCACTCCGTCCTGACCGGTGCACCCGCCATCGCCATGTCGGCCGGCATCAAAACATCCGCCCAGTCTGTCGACGGCACCTCGAGCATCCCGCCCAGCAACCCCATCGCCGGCCGCTTCCTCAAAAGCACCGCACCGTCCTCGCGCAATACCATAAACGCAGTTCCATACCGAACCGGCCGCTGCGCCTTCACCGCCTTACGCGGCAGCGTCTCTGCAATGCCGCGCGCATGCGCATGACAATCCTGCTGCAACGGACACATCAGACATGAGGGCCGCCGCGGCATACAGACCGTCGCGCCCAGATCCATCATCGCCTGCGCATGATCGCCCGCACGCTTCGCCGGCGTCAGAGTTGCTGCCAACCGCTTGATCTCGCGCTTCGCCCCCGGCAACGGATGCGTCACCGCAAACAGCCGCGACACCACCCGCTCGATGTTTCCATCAACCGGTGTCGCCGGATGCCCAAACGCAATGGCCGCAATCGCCGCTGCCGTGTAGGGCCCGATACCTGGAAGTTCGAGCAACTCCGCTTCCGTCCGCGGAAACTGCCCATCCGCACGCGCGGCGACCGCCACCGCGCAGGCATGCAGATTGCGCGCTCGCGTGTAGTATCCAAGCCCCGCCCACATCGCGAGCACGTCATCAATCGGCGCTGCCGCGAGATCGCGCACCGTCGGCCAGCGCTGAACGAACTTCTCGTAAAAGGGAATAACGGCCTTCACCGTCGTCTGCTGCAGCATGATCTCGCTCAGCCAGACGCGATAGGGATCTTGGCGGCGGCGCCCCTTCGCCCGCCACGGCAGGTCGCGGCGCTCCGCGTCGTACCAAGCGAGCAGAGCATCCATGGTATCCGGACCAGCCGGCCGGAGCGGCAGTTGCTTTCGGGCCACGAGTGTCACGCAGCTCCCCTTCGCTTCCACTGCGAATCAGCCTTCATAGGGTAGAGACAGCGCGCTCCCGCGCAAACCAACTTCGTAAGGCACCGCTGATGGCGAAGCCCAACCGCAACACATCGCCCCCACCCGCCTGGAGCGGCACGATTGTCCGCGCCCGCTTCGGTCAGCCGATGTCCCGCGGCCGCGGCGCTCCCAGCAAATCGGTCGGCGCCTTTGTCCCCGGCCTCACCCGCAAAGCCTTCGAAAAATTCGGCTTTTCCACAGCGTCCCTGATTATGGACTGGCCTCGGATCGCCGGCGCCGATCTCGCCCAATGGACCACACCTGAGCGCGTAAAGTGGCCGCAAGGCTTTGAAACCGCCGAACTTGCCCACGAAAGCGGCTCCCGCCCCGGCGCCACCCTCGTCCTGCGCGTCGACCCGGCCCGCGCCCTCGACGTCGAATACCGCTCCCGCCAAATCGTCGAACGCATCAACGCTTACTTCGGCTACCGCGCCATCGCCGAGATCCGCATCCTACAGGCCCCGCTTCCGGCCCACGCCACAGCGGCCGCCCGCGCTCATGCCGTGAAGCCCGCGCCCCCGCCAGCCGCAACCGCCAGCGACGACCCACTGGCCCGCGCATTGGCCCGCATGGAAGCCGGCGTCAAAGCCGCAGCCACCCGCGCCTGACACAGCCCGGCCCTAGCGCATTACCGGCTATTCAGTTGGCATTCAGCCACCTTTTGCCTTAATGCGGCAGTGAACGCGTGTTACCGCGCAGGATAACCACCAACATCAAGCCGGACCCACCAAAACGGGATCGATCAGGAGCCGCTCGTGAAGACTTTCCTCAACAAATTCAGCCTCGACCGCCGCACGGGCCTCGCGCTCGCCCTGGTTGGCGCCACCGCCCTCGCCGTGGCCTCACAGCCGCTCAGCGCGGCCCCCGGCGACGGCCCCACCGAAGTCCCCGTCGAAGCACTGATGAACCAGCCTGAATTGCCCGATCTCATCATCGGCAAGGTCGACGCCAAGGTCACAGTCGTCGAATATGCCTCCATGACCTGCGGCCATTGCAAACAATTCCACACCAAGGTCCTGCCCGAACTGAAAACAAAATACGTCGACACGGGCAAAGTGCGCTTCGTCTTCCGCGAATTTCCGCTCGACCCGCGCGCCTTTGCAGCCTCCATGCTCGCCCGCTGCGCCGGGGGCGACAAAACCCTGCCGATGATCGCCGCCCTGTTCGAAACCCAGGCCGATTGGGCCTACGTGAAAGAGAACCCGACGCCGAAACTATTCGAAATCGCCAAACAGGCTGGTTTCACCCAGGAAAGCTTCGACAAGTGCCTGACCGATCAGGCTCTTCTCGACAAGCTGACCGCCATCCGCACCCGCGCCGCCGAGACCTTCGGCGTCAACTCGACGCCGTCGTTTTACATCAACGGCAAAAAGCTTACCGAACCGCCGACCGTCGAAGGTTTCGATAAAACCCTGGAGCCGCTTCTGAAATGAACCCGCGCGCGGCACGAGGAAATTCACTGAGAACCCTCGTGCTGCTCGCCGCGGCCGTCGCCCTTGCGGCCTGCACCAACTCGGGCGCACCCTCCATCGGTGGCAACCCTGTCAACGCCTCCGCAGCCACAGCCGACAGCCCCGCCGGCTACAATCCGCTCACCGACACACCGGATCCCACAGCCGGCGCTCGCCAAATCATCGAAAATCCAACCCTGACCGACGTCATCCCGCCCGGCCCCGATCTGCCCGAAATCGCCCTCGGCCGCGCCGACGCTCCGGTCACGATCATCAAGTACATGTCGCTGACGTGCCCCCATTGCCGCGCCTTTCATCGCGATGTTTTCCCACAACTGAAGCGCGAATACATCGACACCGGCAAAGTCCGCTTCGTCCTGCGCGAGTTTCCGATTGGTAAAAGCTCCGGCACCGCCACCATCGCGCTGCGCTGCGCTGCCCCCGACAAGTACGTTGCTCTCTACGGCAAGTATCTGGACCAACAGGCGTCTTGGGTCGCCCAAGAGATCCGCTTCGATGCCATCTTCGCCGTCGCGCAACAATCAGTGCTTGCAGAATCAGCCCATGATTGACGGGTTGAAGCGCGTAAAGGACCGCGGCCGCACGCTCGGCATCATCGGCACGCCAAATTTCTTCATCCAAAACAAGCGGGTGAAGAGCACGCTGACGATGGCTGAGATCCGCAGTCAGGTTGATCCGCTCTTGAGCGGACCGCCTGCCGCCACCGCCAACGCGGCCCCCGCGCGCTAATAAAGTTCGGAAAGTTCGGGGTCAGACCCCTACTCAGGGGTCTGACCTCATCCCCAAATAAGTTCCCGCGTCTGTCTGAGATCGCACCTGAATGAAGATCAACCGCCTGAGGCTCTTGGGCTTCAAATCATTCGTCGAGCCGACCGACCTCATCGTTGAGGGCGGACTGACGGGCGTTGTTGGCCCGAACGGCTGCGGCAAATCCAATCTGCTCGAAGCGCTTCGTTGGGTCATGGGCGAAACCTCGCACAAGTCCATGCGCGCCGCCGCCATGGACGACGTGATCTTTTCCGGCACCAACACGCGCCCCGCCCGCAACTCCGCTGAAGTGACACTCTTTCTCGACAACACCGAGCGCAAGGCCCCTGCCGAATTCAACGACCACGACATCATCGAAATCACACGCCGCATCGAGCGCGAAGCCGGCTCCGCCTATCGCATCAACGGCCGGGAAGCCCGCGCCCGCGACATCAAAATTCTGTTCGAAGACGCCGCCACCGGCGCCCGGTCCCCGGCCCTCGTCCGCCAGGGCCAAATCTCCGAAATCGTCAACGCCAAGCCCGAACAGCGCCGCCGCGTTCTCGAAGATGCCGCCGGCATCGCGGGCTTGCACAGCCGCCGCCACGAAGCCGAATTGCGCCTGAAGGCCGCCGAAAATAATCTCGCGCGCCTAGGCGACATCATGGGCGGCCTGTCATCGCAAATCGACAGCCTGAAACGTCAGGCCCGCCAGGCGCGCCGCTACAAAGAACTGTCAATCGACATCCGCCGCACTGAAGCCCTCGTCTTCCATCTCTCCTGGGCCGAAGCCCAAGCGATGGTCGATCAGGAAGAAAAAAACTTGAGCGACGCAACCACGCGGTTGGGCCTCGCCACCGAAGCCGAATCCAAAACGCTCCGCGCTGAAGCCGAACGCGCCGAACATCTGCCACCCTTGCGCGAAATCGAAGCCGCCAAGGGGGCCGCCCTCGGTCGCTTGAAGATCGAACAAGAAACCTTCGAAAAGGAAGCCGAGCGCGCCCGCCAACGCACCACCGAACTCACGAACCGTCAGACTCAGCTGGAAAAGGATATCGCCCGCGAAACGCACGCCATCACCGAGGCGCGCGAGGTGCTGGCCCGTCTCGACAAGGATCTGGCAGCCCTCGTTGAAGCCGAAAACGGCGCCGCCGCTGCGGAACAAAAAGCCTCCACAGAGCTGGACGGCCTCGAAGAAAAACTCGATGCCGCCGAAAAAGCGCTCGCCGACATCACCCACCGCGCCGCCGAACAGCGGGCCCGCCGCCGCGCGCTGGAAACCGCCGTCAGCGAGCGTCTCGAAGCTATTGCCCGCCTCGAAAAGCAGGCCGCCTCGCTGGAAGCCCAGACGCGCGAGATCCAGGGCCGCGCACCCGATGTTGTTCTACTTCAAGACACCACCGAAAAAGGCAACCTCCTCACCGAGCGCTCCGCCGCCCTCGAACGCGACATCCACGAAGCCGAACAGCACGTCACCGCCGCTGCCGCTGCCGCCAACACGCACCGCGACGAAGCCGCCTCCGCGCGCTTGCTTCTCTCAACGCTGAAGACCGAGCGCGAAACGCTGGCCAAGCTTCTGATCCCCGTCCGCGACGACGACCTTCCGCCCATCGTCGATAGCATCTCCGTCACGCCGGGCTATGAAGCAGCCCTCGGCGCCGCCCTCGGCGAAGACCTCACCGCGCCCGTCGCCGACGACACACCCGTCCACTGGCGTCTCCTGCACATCGACGCCACCATCGACGCGGCACTGCCGCAAGGCGTCGAGCCCTTGAGCCGGTACGTCGATGGGCCGCCCGAACTCCAGCGCCGCCTCTCACAAATCGGCGTCGTCCCGCAGGACAACGGTCTCGATCTGCAAAAGCACCTTGCCGCCGGTCAGCGCCTCGTCAGCATCGAAGGCGATCTCTGGCGGTGGGATGGCTACGTCGCCGCCAGCGGTGGCGCAACGCTCGCCGCCCAGCGGTTAGCTGAACGCAACCGCATGGCCGAAATCGAAGAGCGCGAACACCTAGCCCGCGCCGCCGCCAGCACATTGCTCAACGCCGAGACCGACGCGGCTGAAGCCCACGCCAACGCGCAAACCGTCGAGCGCACACTGCGCGCCGAATGGCGCAAGACGCAGTCCGATCTCAATGAAACCCGCAACCGCCTGACCGTTATCGAAAAGCAGGCCCGCGAAACCGAAGCCAAACTCGCCGCCGTCGCGGAGGCCAAAGAACGCCTCTCAGCCGATTTCGCAGAAGCCCGCGCCCGCCTCACCGAAACCGAAGCTGCCCGCGACGGCGAAGCCAAATCCGAAAACCTCGAACCTGTCGCCAACGCTGCCCATGAGACAGCGCAGTCAGCCCGCCGTGCTGCCGGTGAAGCGCGCGGCAAGCTGCAAGCCTTCCGCCGCGAGCACCAACTCAACACCGAGCGCCAAACCTCGGCCCGCACCGATCGCGACCGCTGGACAACCCGCCTGAACGGCGCCGAACAGCAGATCAAAGCCCTCGAAGAACGCCTCACCGAAACCCGCGCCGAACTCGAAACGCTGGCCGACCTGCCGCAAAAAATCGCCGAGCACCGCTCAGCACTCCTATCCGCGATCAGCACCGCCGAGGCTGAGCGCCAATCCGCCGCCGATACACTCGCACTCGCCGATACCGCGCTGCGCGAAGCTGTCCAGGCGATGCGCGCCGCTCAGTCCCAAGTGTCGGAAGCCCGCGAAGGCCGCGCCCGCATCGAAGCCAAACTCGAAAACGCACGCGCCCGCCGCCAGGAAGAAGGCCGCCGCATCCGCGAAACCTTCGAAGTCGCCCCGGAAGCATGCTTATCGCTGGCCGCAATTGATCCGGGCACGACGTTACCAGCCCTCATCGACATCGACCGCCAACTCCAGCGCCTGAAGGGCGACCGCGAACGCCTCGGCGGCGTCAACCTCCAGGCTGATGACGAGTTGACCGTCCTCCTTGAGCAAATCACGTCCATGGAAACCGAGAAGGCCGACGTCGAACAGGCCGTCGCCAAGCTTCGTGCCGCCATCGGGCAATTGAACCGCGAGGGCAAAAAGCGTCTCGAAGAGGCCTTCGTTACCGTCAACGGCCACTTCCAGCGCCTGTTCACGACCCTTTTCGGCGGCGGCGAAGCCCGCCTGGAAATGGTGGAATCGGAGGAAGACCCCCTCGAAGGCGGCCTCGAAATCATCGCCAAGCCGCCCGGCAAAAAGCCAGCAACCCTTTCGCTGCTCTCCGGCGGCGAGCAGACGTTGACCGCTTTGTCTCTGATCTTCGCGGTCTTCTTGACCAACCCATCGCCAATCTGCGTCCTCGACGAAGTCGACGCCCCATTGGACGACGCCAACGTCGATCGCTTCTGTACACTGATGGAAAAAATGTCGACCGAAACCGCCACCCGGTTCCTCGTCATCACCCACCACCCCATGACCATGGCCCGCATGAACCGCCTCTTCGGCGTCACCATGTCCGAACGCGGCATCTCCCAGCTCGTCTCCGTCGACCTCGAAACCGCCCGCTCCTTCCGCGAAGCGGTTTGATCGCTGTTCGAGTACAGGTGTTGGGGTCAGACCCCTGCTTAGGGGTCTGACCCCATGATCCGACCCCTATTCCCCCCTCACCGGCTTGGCCAGAGTGTGGGCCAGCTCAGCCCCACACGCGCCTGCGCAGTGTGGGCCAAACACTGACAGCCTGCGCGGTTTCGCCATACCCTTGGCCCGAGAGGCCGCAGTCGCCCTTTCTTGACACCCTATAGCCCCCCTCATATGGTGCGGCGCGCTCGAAAATGTTCGCGTTTTCGGCGGTTTCCCGGTGAGGACTCCGATGTCGGAACCAGACCATGGGGCTGTCCCTGAAAAGGGCAATCTGAGCCCCGAGGATATTGCTGAGTTCAAACGCCGGGCCTCTGAGCTGGGCACGCGTATCGAGAGTGTCCAGGCCGAGAAACAGGCCGAAATCGAGGAGCAGGAAGACCGGGCCAACCGCTCGCGCGGCATGGCCTACGGGTTGAGAATGTCGACCGAACTTGTGGCGGCCATCCTGGTCGGCGGGTTCATGGGCTACATGCTCGACTCGTGGCTAGGCACCATGCCCTGGCTGTCCCTCCTGTTCATCATGTTGGGTTTCAGCGCAGGCATCCTCAATATCTTGAGGACCTTCAAGCGCATGCAGGCCGATATCGAAGCCCAGAAGGGTTTCACCATCGGCAAGACATTGCCAGACGACGTAGACGACCGATAAACGACCACAAGAACCGGGGTAGGGACGTGGCAGCAGAGCACGGGGCACAGGGCGGCGGAATGCCGGATCCTATCTATCAGTTCGAGGTCAAGCGCCTCTTTCCCCTCGAAATCTTCGGCGTCGACGCCACCTTCACCAACTCGGCCCTCTTTATGGTCGTCGGCGTGATCCTATCCTTTGGTCTCCTCATGTACGCCTCGCGCGGACGCTCGCTCGTCCCCAGCCGCATGCAGTCGATCGCCGAAAGCCTGTACGAATTCGTCGCCGGAATGGTCCGCGACAGCATGGGCGAGCAGGGCATGAAGTTCTTCCCGCTCATCTTCACCTTCTTCATGTTCATCCTGACCTTGAACATGCTCGGCATGGTTCCGGGTTTCTTCACCGTCACCAGCCAGATCTGGGTGACCGCCGCTCTGGCACTTCTCGTGTTTTTCATCGTCATCGTCGTCGGCTTTGCCAAGAATGGCTTGGGCTTCCTGAAGCTTTTCGTGCCCGACGGCGTACCGATCTACGTGCTTCCGCTCGTCTCGCTGATCGAAGTCATCTCGTTCTTCTCGCGCCCGCTCAGCCACTCGCTGCGCCTCTTCGCCAACATGCTGGCTGGCCACATCACGCTGAAAGTCTTCGCCGGCTTCATCATCATGCTGCTCGGCGCCGGCGGTGCGGCATCCGCCCTCGCCCCCTTGCCGCTGCTCGCGGTTTTGGGGATTACCGCGCTCGAGTTCCTCGTCGCATTCCTGCAGGCCTACGTTTTCACGATGTTGACCTGCATGTACCTGAACGACGCTCTGCATCCGGGCCACTAAGGCCAGGCTTCAGCGCTTCAACACGACCTCACGATCAACCATAGGGAGAGAGTTATGGATCCTCAGTCGGCTAAGTTTATCGGTGCGGGCATCGCCGCCCTCGGCATCGGCGTCGCCGCCATCGGCGTCGGCAACCTGTTCGGTCAGTTCCTTCAGGGCGCACTGCGCAACCCGTCGGCTGCTGATGGCCAGTTTGGCCGCCTCATCTTCGGCTTCGCCGTGACGGAAGCTCTGGGCATCTTCGCCCTCGTCATCGCGTTCCTGCTGCTGTTCACCTGATATGTGAGACGCCGGAACGCCTCTCGCTGTTCGGCTTCTCTTCTAACCTATGGGTTGTTGATCGGGCCGGCTGTAAAGCCGGTCCGCTTAATCCCCCAAACGAAAAGCAATCGTTGGCCCTCGTTGTGTGGGCCGGCGAGCTCAAGGCCCAGCCTTTGACAAGGCCAGCCTTTAAAAAGGCAAGATTTTTCAACAAGGCCACACCAATGACCGAGCCCGTCACCACGGGAACCGAAGTTCCTGTCAGCAGCACCGCCAACAAGGTGTTCCCGCCGCTCGACCCCACGACGCTCGCGCCCCAGCTCGTCTGGCTCTCAATGACGTTCGTGGCGCTCTACTTCTTGCTGAAAAAGATCGCCATTCCGCGCATCGGCGGCGTGATCGAAGAACGCCAGAACCGCATCCAGCGCGACATCGATGCAGCTGAAAAGCTCAAAGACGAAGTCGACGGCGCCATGAAAGCCTACGAAAAGTCGCTCGCCGACGCGCGCGGCAACGCAACGGCCATCGCGCGCGCGACGAATGAAAAGCTCACCGCCGAAGTCGATCGTGAGCGCGCCGCCGTCGAAACAGCAACCGCCAAAAAGCTGGCCGACGCAGAAATCCGCATCACGGCGACCAAACAAAAGGCGCTCGAGAGCGTCGGCGAAATCGCCTCCGAGATCGCCGGCCCGGTCATCAAACAGTTGACCGGAAAAGATGTCAGCGCCGATGAAGTCAAGCGCGCCCTCAACCCCGGCGCCGGAGAGTAAATGCCATGATCGCCGACATCGTAATGGCCAACATTTTCGACCCGAAGGACACCTACTTCTGGACGGCACTCGCCCTCATCGGCTTCTTTGCCATCCTGATGTACTTCAAGGTGCCCGACGCGGTCGGCAAGTCGCTCGACGCCCGCGCGGATGCGATCCGCAAGGATCTCGACGACGCCCGCCGCATGCGCGAAGAAGCCCAGCAGCTGCTCGCGGACTATCAGCGCCGCAGCAAGGAAGCCGAGGAAGAGGCCAAGGAAATCGTCGCCGCCGCCAAGCGCGAAGCCGAGACCCTTGCCGCCGAAACCCGGAAAGCCCTGGCTGAAACGCTCGAACGCCGCACCAAGTCCGCCGAAGAGAAGATCGCCCGCGCCGAAGCGCAGGCCGTCAGCGAAGTGCGCTCCGCCGCCGTCGACGTGGCGCTTGCCACCGCCGAGAAGATCATCCGCTCGAAGGTCACCGGCGCGGATGCCGACGCCCTCATCGCCAGCAGCATCAGCGATTTGAAGGGCCGCCTCAACTAGGGGCCCGCCACACGGGCATCTAACGACAAAGGCCGGGTTCGCCCCGGCCTTTTTTGTTGCCTCGAAATGTGTGTTGCCGTCAGCCGGTGCCGTCTCACCCCGCGCCCGGCACCGTGCGATCGAACGCAACAAACACCTGGTAATCCCCCGGCCGCGATCCTTCCGTCAGATCGAACGTCACCGACCGCACCGCCGAGAAATATCCGATCGGATTTTCCAAGCTGACAGTCACGTCCACCGTCATCTTATCGTTGACGAGCTTGGCGCGCTTCTCATCCGTAACGAATACGGAAACAGGCAGCGTCACCGGGCCAGGCCGACCCTTCGGCCCCAACAGGATGCGCCCTGAAAACCCATACTTCACCGTCACACGGCCGGGCTCCACCGAACACTCTCGCGCCGTCTTGGTGATTTCACCACGGTGCATAACGGCCATGCCGTCGCCGACGCGGCCCTGTTCGTAGATGGTGACAAAATTATCGCGCGGCCACGTCACGAATTTCGGACAACCGCCAGCCACTTCAATGCCGCCCGTCGACAAACCGGCCTCGCCGCTTTGCGCCGCCGCCAACAACTGTTCTTCGCTGACAGCCCCCGTCTCGGTCTTGGCCGTGTCCCCACCCATAATGCCCGAGCCAAGGCCGGACGTGATGGATGACAAACCGCACCCGCCCAGAAGGCTGAACGCCCATAGCGACACGGCGAGCTTCAAAGCCCGTTGCGATGCCATAGGGATCGATTGCGTCATTGCGTGCCCATCCGCATAATGCTGCAGCGATGTGAACCGTGCCGGCTGGGTCTACCAAACGCCCCCGCCGCCACGATACCAATCGCGCCTTGATTCGAACTGTACCACCCCGCCATAAGCCGGGACAATTCCGTAACGGCGTCTATCCGCCACTGACTAAACAGGAACTCATCGTCGATGTCGGAGAAGCCACAGACCGGATTAACCACACTCCCACGCCTCGACGTCGTGCTCGCCGCGCCCCGTGGTTTCTGCGCCGGGGTCGATCGCGCCATCCAGATTGTCGAGCTTGCGCTGGCCAAATACGGCGCTCCCGTCTACGTGCGGCACGAAATCGTTCATAACCGGTTCGTGGTTGATGCTCTCAAGGCAAAAGGCGCCGTTTTTGTGGATGAGCTGTCGGATATCCCACCCACATCCCAACCCGTGATCTTTTCAGCACATGGTGTCGCCAAGGCCGTGGTCGAAGACGCCAAGCACCGCAATATGTTCGCTCTCGATGCAACCTGCCCGCTTGTCTACAAGGTCCACTTCGAAGCGCAGCGCCACTTTCTCGAAGGCCGCGAAATCATCCTTGTCGGTCATAAAGGCCACCCCGAAGTCGAAGGCACGATGGGCCAGCTGCCGGAAGGCGCCGTCCGTCTCATCGAGACCGCCGCGGACGCTCGTGCCTTCCGGCCCCAGGACGCCACTAAGTTGGCGTTCGTCACCCAGACCACCCTCTCCGTCGATGATACCTCCGAAATTGTGGCCATACTGAACGAGCGCTTCCCCGGCATTGCAGGTCCCATGAAAGAAGACATCTGCTACGCGACCACAAATCGTCAGGCTGCCGTCAAGGCCATCGCGCCGACGCTCGATTGCCTCCTCGTCATCGGCGCACCGAACTCATCGAACTCGGTCCGCCTCGTCGAAGTCGCCGAGCGAGCGGGCTGCGCCAACGCAGCTCTCATCCAGCGCGCCAGCGACATGCCCTGGCAGCGCCTTGACGGCGTACGCACACTGGGCATCACCGCCGGGGCGTCAGCTCCCGAACAACTCGTCAACGAAGTCATCGACGCCCTGAAAGCGCGCTACGACGTCCACATCGACATCGTCTCCACCGCCACCGAAAACATCGCCTTCAACGTCCCCCGCGAATTGCGCGACGTCCGCGCGCCCGGCTCCACCTCGTCGCTTAGCCCCCAAAAACCCGCCCAGCCGGTGTGATACCTCCAAGCGGAATGTTCGAGGGCAGGTTAAACATTCCGCTTGGAGGTATCCGCGCGCGGGGTTGGCGGGGCGGCCGCGCGCAAGTAAAGAATCAGACCGGCGAGCGGCCGCCGGTTCATGTGTCAAAGAATTCGCTCGCCGGTATGAGATCAACGCATGGCCGTCTACACCGAAGTCACCGACGATGACCTGTCGGCCTTTCTCGCGCGCTACGATGTCGGCAGCCTCGTCGGCTACAAGGGCATTGCCGAAGGCGTCGAGAACACCAACTATCTGGTCCAGACCAGCAAGGCCCGCTTCATCCTCACGCTCTATGAAAAGCGCGTCGCCCCACAAGACCTGCCGTTCTTTCTGGGATTGATGGAACACGTCGCCGACCGCGGCGTCTCGTGTCCACGGCCTGTCCACGCCAAAGACGGTTCCATTCTCTCCGAATTGGCCGGCCGCAACGCGGCTCTCGTGACGTTCCTCGACGGCTTCTCCGTCAAGAAACCTCGCGCCGACCACTGTCTGAAGCTCGGCCGCGCACTGGCCCAATTCCACCTCGCCACCGCCGATTTCCCGCAGCACCGGCAGAATGCGCTCGGCGAACCCGGCTGGCGCCCGCTCTTTGAAAAAGTCCGCAACCGCGCCAACGAAATCGTCCCAGGGCTACAATCCCTCGTCCACGACGAATTGATGCTGCTCGACGCCTCTTGGCCGAAGGCTCTGCCCTCTGGCGTCATCCACGCCGACCTCTTTCCCGACAACGTGTTCTTTCTCGGTGACAGCCTCTCCGGCCTGATCGACTTTTACTTCGCCGGCAATGATGCGCTCGCCTACGACGTCGCCATTTGCCTCAACGCCTGGTGCTTCGAGCAGGACTATGCGTTCAACCTCACAAAGGGCCGCGCGCTTCTCGAAGGCTACGACAGCGTCCGTAAACTTTCCCCCGCCGAGCGCCACGCCATGCCACTGCTGTGCCGTGGCGCAGCCGTCCGCTTCCTGCTGACCCGCTCTTACGACTGGCTGAACCGCCCGCCCAATGCACTCGTGAACCCGCACAACCCGTTCGACTACGTGCGGCGCCTGCGCTTTCACCAGTCGGTCCGCTCGATCGCCGCTTACGGCTTCGGCGAGGCTGCATGACGCACAGCGGCACCAAAAAAGTCGTTATCTTCACCGATGGCGCATGTTC
>LNFM01008382.1_pt1 | contig 22517 bp, 39 predicted proteins | sample 596031 | NCBI WGS metagenome assembly LNFM01 (sample SAMN04254537, study PRJNA301005) | activated carbon metagenome | isolation source: dual media filters at the Ann Arbor, Michigan drinking water treatment plant | place: USA: Ann Arbor | reverse complement strand
CAACAGGTGACAGCCTTTTGAATTCATCAAAATTCAGATTCAGTGCTGACAACGCGGAGCCCACTGCCTTGGATTCATCGTCTGTTTTCGACAGTGATGCGGTGAGCCTGACCGATGCTGCAGCGACGGTATCAAACGACACACCGGATATATCCGTTACTTCCTTGAGAGATGCGACGTTACTGGCTGTGTCGCCGATCTTTTCTGACAATCCCTGATAGCTGGCAATTTGCCCGATTACTTTGTTTGTCGCAAAAGCCGCGCCAGCACCTAATGCCACAGAAGCCGCCGCGATCGCGATGAAGCCCGTGCGGATTTTTTCTCCAATGACGGCGCCTTTTTGGTAGGCGTCAGTCAACTTCAATGCTGAATCGGCTGCCTTGATCTGCTCCACCGTGGCGCCACGTAATGCCAACTTGTACAGTTCGGCCTCACGCGTCGACATACCTTGCGTCTTCTGCTGCACTTGCAACCGAGAAATGTAACGATCAATTGATGCAGATGCTTTGGTCGATGCCTCTTTGTTGGCATCGCCAAGACTACGGACGGATTTCTTGGCATCTTCAATACCGGCTTTCAGCTTGGTAGCATCTGCCGTTACTTCGATGGTGCCGCGTCCGATTACATCCGTCATTTTTTAACCCTCATCATTTCAAGCGCTGCATCTTCCATCAGACGAATTGCGTCAAATACTGCTGTACGGTCTTTTACGCCTACTCCCACCAGGCGCATTACGTGCGGCAATACGCCATAGTCCAAACCTGTGGCGCCCGATACGCTGGTGCGCCACTGCGTGGACATCGCAACGAATACATTCACTGCCATGACGTTGTCGGGCCATATCTCTACCGGCGGCCCACTTGCCTCTTCAAGCGTCAAACCCCATGCCGCAGCCTCGGCAGCCGATGGCCCCTTTGTGTAGAGTGCTGCGGCTGCGGCTTTCAGTTTTTTGCTTTGGCCTGCACCAACTCGTCGATATAAGCGCGATAAGTGGCAAGTGGCGTACCGAGATAATTTTCGATCAGCGTGTCGATGTTCTCTTTGGTGAATGGAAGGTCGATATTCCATCCTTCCACCATCTCCATGAAGGTTTCGGTGTCGGATTTACCGGCGCGAGACTTCATGAATTCATCAAGCTGAGTACGCGTGCGGTGCTTGAAAGTGAAAATTGCCTCGATTGGATCGCCGCCAGCCACCGGAATTTTTACCGGCGACTTAAATGTCGGCGCTGCATTAAGAGAAAGTTTCACCATGATCAGGTGTTATAGCGAGTAGCGCGGCCACGCAAAGCGATTGTCGCAACAACTGACATAACTTCGTTCTGTGTCATTGTTGGCGATTCAGTAACTGACACTCGACCGTTGTAGTAAATTGAACCACCTGCACTTGGAAATACAAATTTGATTGCTCGTGGCAAGCGATCATTGTTAGCCTTCGTAGCCTCAATATACCCAGGCAATGTAGGATCATCGGCCAGCGTGATCGTTAAGCGTCGCGCACTTTTTACAGTCGCGATTTCTTCTTCCTCGTCGCCTTCAAGTAATTGGTATGTCGTATATTGCTGTTCTCCACCACTGGTGGCCGTATTTAGCACTTGAGACAGCGCAGCAAACGCAGTTACTTCACGAGCTGAGCCAACACCTCCACCAGCCGGGTAATCACTTACGCTCGTGGTGTCGATGCCTTCCAGTGAAAATGTATCTGTACTGGAAGCTGAAACACGCACAATTTGATTGTTTAACTTTGGCCAGCCAGACGTAATTTCAAGAATATCTCCATTGGACAGTCCGTGTCCCACGGCACCTACCACGCACGGATTCGCGTTTGATAAAGAATCAAGATCAATGGCGGATCCATAACCGGTTGCAATTGCGAATGTGCCGCCGTTCGGCAGTTTGATTGTCATGATTGTTACCTTTCTTTGGACGTAAAAAAAGCCGCATATGAGCGGCTGGTTGTGGTGCCCGAAGGCGGGTTGAATCTAAAACCAAAAACTAAAATCTTGTCTGGTACCGCGCAACGTCGTGAGCTCGTCGTATGTCGCCGTTCCCTCACCTATTACAGTTGTTTGCAGCTGCGTTTCCAATCGAAGCGCGCCACTTGCCAGTTCGGCTATGGCCTTTGCTTCCAAGCGAGTTTTCGACCAGACGTTGATTTGAAATCTGGAATTCATTTTGCTGGGAACTTCTTGCTTCAAAAAATTGATTGCCGCTCCACCTACCTGTTGATAGGTAATGTATGGCGTGATCGTGTCTTTTGGTGCCACGTCTGGAAACACTCGATTACTGACGAGGCCTTTCAGCGTGTCATAAATTACGGATTCGACACTCATGAGCCTCGGGCCTCCTTGATTTTTTCGGCCATGCGCTTGAGCATGACCTGAAGTGCAAATTGCTTCATCGCCTCAAATGCGGGCCGTATAAATGGTTTGGCAGCTGCATGCACGGTACCGAACTCCACAAATCGCCAGTAAAAGGCATCGCCTTCTTGATTAAATTTGCCGCTGCGCACTGTCACCACATAGGTTTGCTTCTGTGCCCCGTCGGACTTTTCTTCAGCACGCACAACAATGATGTTGTCGCGCAAAATGCCTTCGCCAACTGGCGCGCGAAGCTTTGCCTCTTCCATGAATACTTGTGCGCCTGCATATCCGGCGGACCGCAAAACACTTTCGCCTACCGAATCAGCGAGTTTATCCAGACCTTGCTCCATATCGCCGGTCAGTAGAAACTCTGTCTTGATCATTTCAGCCTTCGTTTGCGCCCGTTTCGCAGGCAAGATCAAGGTACTCATCGCCCTCTTCATCCGGCAACACAGCGTTGATGCTGAAAATCGTCGTGCCGTAGAGCACTCTCATGTCTGGCGTAATGTCAGTGCGAAGGCGAATCCGGATACTTGCCATGGCGACGTTCTTTTCGCCATCAGCCTTGATCGTTTGGATGCCATTCAAGTACTTGATGCTGGCCCACAAAGGCTTGTGATCAACCCATTCTTGACCAGGCTGACCGATAGCGTCTTTCTGGTCCACCAGCTTCTGAATTGTGATCCGCTTATTCAGCTTACCGCCACGCATCAGATTCCCCAGACCTTCACATCGTCCAGCATGCGATCGACAAATGGAATTTCTGCTATCGAGCCGCCGACAATGAATTCTTCGCGGTTCTCGTATAGCATGCCGATCCGCAGCAACATCCAGTTTTTAATTTCTTGTGGCACTGCGGCGGCGTTTGCGTAGCCAGCAGTGAAACGAATTAGTACGGCGTTGACCTGGTTGTTTATCTCTGGCCAGTACGCATCAACCGGCGGCAGCAGTCGTGCCGGTTCGCTGTGGCTATCCAATTGGTAGCCTGATAAACCGAGTGTCTGCAATACGCCAGCTGAGTCTACGTACTTGAAGCTTGTTATATCGACCAAGGGTGCCTTGGGCACCTTGATCTGTAGCGCTTGCGCTTTTTCTATCCGGTTGTATCCTGCGCGGCAATTTAGGCGCGGGAAATCATCCATAGCCAACTCTAACGTCTGTGGCATCAATGCACGTCCGGTCAAGGCCTCAACAGCCCGCCTAGCGGCAACAATCATGCCTGTGATCAGTGTGTCGTCAAGCTAACGTGATCGGCTCTGCGGTCGGTCCAGTTATAACTTTGATGGCCATGTCTATCCTGATGAGAAATGAAAAAGGGCGACCGAAGCCGCCCTTCTATTGCGTCCCGGCGATTAAACCGGTGGATTTGCTGTTGGTGCTACCGCTGGATGACCGAGAACAGCCACCGCACCCAATACCGCAGCCGATGCATTTCCGACAGGTGTAATCGTCAAGCGCACATAACGCTTGCCACCGATATAGCCAATTTTCCGAACTTCGTTGTCGTCATCAAACTGGAAACCAGCGAGAACCTCGGTACCAAGCAGGTTTTCATCAGTTACAGCAGCGCCACCAGACATGTCGGATGCGTCAGCATCTTCTACCAACGCAGTAAAGGTTGCATCTGCGTCAGCAATGGCACCGATTAAGATCAAGAACTCCAATGAGTCAAATCCTTGACGATCAATCACTTGGGAAACCTGAGCAGTCGTGTCAGCGACCGACACAGGGCTAATTGCGCGCTTTACGTGCAAGTTATTGTGCAAATCTTTCATGGGAAAGCCTTTCGATTCGTTATGAATTTAAAACGAAAGCCGCACTAGCGGCCTTCGAATTTCTAAGCGCTGAACTTGACGAACTTCACCGCTTCGAAGTTCACAGCGCCGCCGCCAGTACGCTTGGTGCTGTAAAAGCGAATGTATGGTTTAGCTGTGTACGGATCGCGCAAGGTACGCACGCCGACGCGGTCAACGATTGTGTAGGCTTCTTTGAAGTCGCCGAATGCCAGGGACAGCGAATCCTGAGCCAGTGCAGGCATGTACTGGTCGATGCGCGTTGTGTAGCCCAGCAGACGATCAGGCTGACCTGCTTGCAGACTTGGCTCCCACAAGTATTTATCGCTTGTGGCTTCCTTCATTTTGCGCAGCAAAGTACGTACTTCGCGGCGCATAACGAACGATGCGTTCTGCAAGTATTGGTCTTTGAAAGAACCCAGCAAATCTTGAATCGGATCGGCCTTTGTCGTGTGGAAGGCACCGTTTGCGCCGGATTTAACGTGCTCGAATGTACCCCAGGCACGCGACTCATCAGCGGTAGCCAGCGTCGGATAAGCTGCCAAACCGCGAGGCTTGCCGACGCCATCACCAATCCAGAAACCAGACCCTTCGACACGCGCAAATTTGTCTGCCGTTTTGTCAGCCAACCATCCTTCGACGTCGGTTGCAGCATCATCGATCAGCTTTTGTGTAACTTTAGGCTGAGCGTACATTTCATGCGCTTCAATACGATATTTCCCGATCTGCGGAGTATCTGTATCGTTGCGAGCGCCCATCTCGCTTACCCATCCAGCATCAGATTCGTCGTTATCAACGATGCCTTCCAATGCATCCGTGCTGATCGGAACGATGTTGGCCAGTTGGCGCATTACCGATTGCTCGTAGACTTTTTTGACCATGCGGCCTACGGTGGGCGTCGGCAGCAGGTAGCCGCCATCGACATCACTACCGGCCGACAATGACTTCAGTTCTTCATTGCTGAGAGATTCTTTGCCTGATGCCATAGCCTTAAAGAATGCCGATTTGTATTTGCCGTATTGTTCGACGTCCAAATCAGCAGGGATAGCCTTGCCCTTCGATTGGAAATCTGAACGCAGCATGTGATTGAATCCCTTCACCTCAGCAGCCATATCATCTTCTGCCTTCGTTGTTGGGCCTGACCGCTGCATTTTGATCATGACTTCTTCGAACTGAGATTTCAGATCCGCGTAAGTATCCAAATCTTTGCCGATTTGAACCATTTTTGCTTCGAGATCAGCGACTGCCTTACCGTCTGCCTTTGCCTTCAGCAATTCATCGTTGGTTTTTTTGTGCTCTTCCCACGCACGACCTTGCTTCTCGATGATGTCTTTGATCTCGACAAGCTGAGTGTCGCCCATGAACATGATGCCGGCACCAGAACCCAAGGTGGCCATGAACTCAGGCGAAGCGAGCGGATGACCAACCGCTGACGAGATTGCCAGTACCACCATCAAACCAACCATGGCATACATGAAATGTTTTTGAGTAATTTTCATTTGAGACCTTTCTTTAGACGTAAAAAAAGCCGCGTGAGCGGCTGTGTTTGGTGATGATCGGCTTATGCCGCTTGAAATACATCCCGGCCTTTCAGCGCCTGGACAAGTTGCTGCATACCGCCCCCATCAGAATCACTCTGTCCGAGGCCTTTTACTTTGGCGATAAACGCCTTTGCTTCCGAACGGCTCAGACCAGCCTCACGCAGGTACTGCTCCGCTGACTTCAAATCTTCCATTTGCTCAATACTTTTCACTGTCTGGATGCGCGCCAGATCATTCATCGGGAAATTCACGATGGATACTTCAAATAGATCAGCCTTTTTGATTGTGCGAATACCCGTGACACGATCATATGAGTCATCGCGGGTCATGAATCCAACTGATAAACCAGATATTGCCGGCACCGGTTTCATCATCATCAGCTTGTGAAGATCGCCACCTTTTTGCGTATCGATCGCGATATTGCCATCCAACCAGAGGCCAGCAGCATCCTCACGCATGGATTGATAAGCGCCGATAGGCAGTTCGCCGGACTTATGGCCAAACAGCATCGAGGGCAAACGCTTCTTTGACATCAAGCTGGCGATTGACTCGGCGAATGCGCCGGTCGCAACGATGTCGTCACCTTGATCAACCACGTTATATACAGAACCATAGCCAGTAAAATTGCCGGCTGCAGTTACCTCTTTGACTTCAAATCCGAAATCAAGCGTTTTGATTGTCATCTTTAGTGCCCTTGTCGTCTGTGGCGACTTCGCCAACAATATTTGCAGGAATACGCAACTCGTCCGACTTACCATCGTCCATTGGATTACGGTCCAACAAAGCGCGACCCTCGTTTGGCGTCAATACGCCGCCATTTACATAGCCAAGAATCACATCCTTTGTGTCCTTGATCGAACCGCGGATCATGCCTTCTTCAACAAAATTAAAGAACAAGCCCTGTTCAATTTCTTTATCTGTGAGCAGCTGCATATCAAAGGCCTGCTCATAGTCTGTCCAGCGTGGCGCAAGGCAGTGCTGCACGTGCGCAAGAAACATTTGCTCTGCACTGGCGTACGTTGCGGCCTTGTCGCTATAACCGGCCATGATTGGCATGACGCCGTAGAACCGGCAGATTTCCTCGATCTGATTTCGCCGTGTTTCCAGAGCCTGGGCATCTACCCCGGTCATTTGCGTGTTGACCCACTTTGCTGCGCGATCGAGGATGAGTGCGGTTAAATCTTTGTGCTGCGCAGTACTCAGATTTCCTTCAACTGAATAGACTCCGGATGGGCGCACACCATTTTTGTGCAAACTGGATGCCGACTCTTCGGTTGCCAGTGCCAGGCCGATTGCCTCGCGGGCGATCTTTACGGTATCAAGGCCGCATTTCCCGTCCAGCGATGGTCCATGCAAGTGTAATACTTCGCTGGACTTAAGCGTGCGACGGGATCCGTTAGGCGCAGTTACTTCAAATTCTGGGTCATCAAAATTATCTTGAATGCGGCGTACTGAGCCAGACGGAAAAGGCAGCAGCTCTTTTACCTTGCCAAATACCCGATTGATGTACGAATAATGGTCGCCTGTCAGTTCAACCTGCCATGACACCATCTGCCGATACTGAAAACTTGTCTGCCAGCGGTTTGGCCGGCGCGCCATGAGGTTGTAAAGTGGATGATCCTTGGCAGGAACCTTCTTTTTTCCATCTGCAGATTCGCGCATCAGCTTCAAAGGAACCTGTGCAACACCGTTACCTATGACGCGATTGCATGCAAATACAACTGAAACTTCAATCGCCGTTGCAACGTTGACGGTTTTTCCAGTTGCGGTCTGACGACCACCGTAAATCTCGCGGAACAAGTCGAGCGAATTCATCGACTTATGATCTGCGACGTATCGCGCTAAAAATCCCATTATTTACTCTTCGTCCGCGCGCCAAGAACACCGGCAACCAAGAGGAAAAGGCCGCCGATGATGTAGCCTGCAGGCACATAGATCATTGAAGCTCCGTAAGCAATCCCGAATGCGCCAAAGGTCATCAGCGCATCAGGCGCAATCGAAAGAATGATTTTCTTCACGCAGTTTCCCAAAATGATTTGCCGATTCCGGCTGGATTAAGTGACATCAGCGAAACTGCATCAAACGTCGACATCAGTGGATCAATTTTTGCGCTGCCTGACGCCTGCTTTGTGATTGATATTGCATTGCCTACCTGTACAACCTTGGCATTGCCGACAACCCAGTTCATCAATCGCGAACCTGAATGTTCCATTTCACCACCTGCTATTTTTCGCTCTGTGGTTTTGATGGCGCCGTTCAATTTCCAGCCCTGTGAGATTGCGATAATCTGCTCTTCAGTGATGCCGCGCTCTTGACACGTCAACTCGTCGATCATGTCGCCAATGCCAGCTGCATCGACTCCGATGGCAAGCTTGTCTGGCAACAAACCTAAATCCCGTACGCGACAGATGATATTGGCGACTTCTTCAATATCATCACCAGGCCGCTCGACCATTGTTAAATCGCCGTCTTTTTCAAAATCCAACAGAGCAGGCGCAATGTCTTTGCGTCGATCAAGAACGATACGGTGAGCCCATGCGTGAGACCAATGCAACCACATGCGCGTTTCGCGCTCACGCCCTATCATCGTAAGTCCGAGCAAATCGTCCAAACCACCGCCGTCAATTCCGAAAACAGCTACTTCGCTGCGATCCAAAATTTCATCCAATGACATGCATTTACGTGCTTGCGCCTCCCAAAAATCAGCGCCGCCCCATCTGTCCGAACGGAGGTTGAGTCCTATCTCGACGTTTAGATGTTTGGCAAGAAATTGTTGGTATGTGCCATCCGTTTTGCTTTGATTCTTTTTAAGGTTATCTGTCAGCCATTCGGCACTAACTGACTTGCCAATATTAGGGTTAGATATATAGAAATTCGCAGGATCTAGATAAGCCTTAGACTTGATCATCGCTTCTGGAAATTCGTACAACACTGGCAGTGACTTACTATCGACAATTTTTCCGTCGCGAACGTCCCTGAAATACCCAAGCTTGTCTTTGAACACGCCTGCTGGCGGTTCATCGCTTTGAGTTGTCAGGTAAATTACCCAACCCTCTTCACGCGATACCTGTCCGCCTAACGCCTCCATGAACATTGACTCAGCATTCGCACGTTTGCCAAAAAGCCAGTGCTCATCAACCAGAACTTTCCCAGACTTTTTTCCGGAAACCGTATCAGTATCAGCAGCGACCACCTTAAGAGACGCCCTAGTCACTCGGTGCGTTATCGTTCTCAAGTGATCTTGAATCTGGAACAACGCCGTCAATTCGTCGTCAGCGCGAACCATCGCAGCAGCAGGCTTGAAGCTGTTGTCAGCGACCTCCTTTGTTGGAGCAAGGATTAAATGCTCCTCTTCTTCACGCCAGCACAAAATAACTGCAGTCAACATGATCCCTGCAGCGATCGTGGACTTTGTATTCTTTTTGCTGATCAACAGAAAGAATTCTCTAATGAGCTGCTTGCCTGTCTCAGCGTCGTACGCTCCAAAGATTGCCGAAACAAAATCAAACACAAACTGATCACCGCACTCGCCGAATGTTGGCTTGCCGGGAAGATCAACAACGCGCAATTCCTTGAATATTGCCAAAGCCTGCGCAGCCTGGTCAGCAAATATTGGCGGCGGAATTATTGACCTACCCTCTACCAGCCTACTTTCCCAATCGGGGCAAGCCGTAGTCCATTCCATAATTAGACCTTCTTACCGCCGGCCGCCACCAGTTTTGGTGGGGCCGATGGCGCAAACCGACTAGCAACCTTATTTGCATTCTCGGCCTGCTGATCTTTTTTGCCGCCTTCGCCAAGCTTTTTATGCATGAATGGCAAAAGTGCTTTTGCAGAATCGACACGCATGCGCAAATCGACCCCGCTTAAATTCATCACTTCCATTAAAAACAACTTTGGATCGGTGTGCTCGGCAATTTCGATGTCATCCGGATCGGCTTCCGACGGGTCCGCTGCCGCCTGTTTTGACGCCCGCGCCTTTATAGCGGTTGTGTACAAAACCACATCTTCATCTTTAACAAGACGTGAACCGGCTTGTGAAGCCGTCTTAGCGCTGTAACCAGCCGCTAAAGCCGCGTCCTTATTGGTTTTGCCAGCCATAACAGCATCGGCAAAAGCCTTCTTTTTGCCTGTTAATGCCATTAACATTTCCTTCAGGGGAGAAATAATCTGTACATGCCTTCACTGGCGGTCTAGAGCCTGAAAGGTTGTAGAGATTCGACCCGCCCCACCCTATTGATTAACCAGCGTGAACATCCAACCGTTAAAGCATTGCTGCTTCTTCGCGTTGCTTGTCCCTGTTGTGGTGTGTGGCACAAAGTGATTGCCAGTTGTTTCTATCCCAGAACAAGGTCATGTCGCCTCGGTGTGGGGTCTTGTGATCGACTACTGTGGCCACTACTACATGGCCTTCGCGCTCGCAGTACACACACAAAGGATGCTTGGCGAGATAACCTTCTCTCGCCTGCTGCCACTTGTATCCATACCCGCGCTGTGTGCTGCTCTGCTTGTCCGTACGCCATGAGCCTGGCTGTATGACTGCAATCCGGTTGCCCTGCGTTGCAATACGTGGCTTTAATGTCGTTAGCTTCACGCCGTAGCCGAACCCATCGGCTGCGCGATAACTGGCACTCCAACATCTTCAGATACGCCATTTCGCATGATCGAAGCAATAGCCGTAAGGTCATCAGCAGTTAGGGCAAGAGTAAGAGTCACCCCAAATACGCTATTCCGCTCAGTCACAACCTTTACGTCACCCATAACCTTCGACGCAGACAAACCCATATGTGTGCAAAAGGCTCTACCAAACGTGCATCCGGTTTCAACTTTGATGCCCATACAAACCCCTTATGAGTACTTCAGCAACCGCCCGCGCCTGGGAAGAAACCGCCGAAGCGGAGGAGACCGGCCTTCTAAACGTCGGTTACTGCAGCCAGATACCCGCCTCTGTGCTGCGCTGGCGCCCTACCCGCTTCAACAAACCCAGAAAGCAAAAAACCCCGCTGATTGAGCGAGGCTGTGTGTTGGTGCTGGGCTACAGCGTCCCAGCTGCCGTAAGCAAATGGCGGGTAGCCATTCCGGCTGATTTCCAAATTCATTGCGGTCGTAGGCTAATTGACTCGATTAAGGGTTCGCCAGTCCCACGCTACTCGCTGCCTTATGGCCCCATCCGCGATAAGCCCGACCTTCAGATGTAAAAAAGCCCCGCGACCGTTAGGAGGCGAGGCTTTAAATTTGTTTTACTATTATCGAGAGTGCATTGAGATCGCAGCAACTGTAAGCTGGGCCGCAATTGCATCCACATCAGCAATTGGGTTATCAGCAAAGGCAACCGAACTTATATGTGCTCTTATTCTTTCGAACATTGCAACCGTACGTGCAGCGTACGCGGTATCCCCAGGACTATCTCGATACCTTTGAATCGATTCATTTATGTTTGTCACTGAAATCTCCTTATGTGTATGGAAACTCAGTATGACAGAAATGCAAAAAGCCTCGAACCGATAACGGAGCGAGGCTAATATTTTCGATTTATCCAGTCCTATAGTGGAAAGTGACAAATCTCTGGGCGACAGAAGACACCCCGTGCACAGATATTAGCCGAACTGTGTAGCGGTTGCAATATTATTTTTAAGCTTTGTTGTTAATTCTTTTTCGGCATCTTCAAGCGTTGCCAGGTAGTCAGCTGATCCGAACTTCCATTGCGTCGTGATACCGCACTTCTTGTGAATCGCCCACGAGTGCAGCGCGCGCAGACCGTCGATCATTACATCCGTCGCCTCACCTATTTTCATGTCGGCTTTGCGTTGCTCCGCGTAAACGTCTGACTGATAACCCGCTGCGTCATTGTCATCCGCTCCGCCGTGCAGCTTCATCCGCGATGCGCTTAAGTCGCGGTCATCCCCACTCATGTACAGCTTCCAGCATTCTAGGCACACGTTCAGGCCGTCCGGCTTAACGAACTGGCTTGGCTGCACATCTTCTTTGCGTACGCGTCTCAACATTTCTTACTCCCTTAATCGCTTCTGTTTTGCTAATGCCTGTTGGCGCTTTATTTCTGCTGGAAATTCATATGTCCTTGCCGGGTCGCGATACGCTCGCTCTGGCAGTGCTTTACTTCGCTCTTTGTTCTCTCGCACAAATGCAAGTGCAAGGCGGTCTATCTTGGCGAAGTCGCTTTTCATGTCCGCGCACACCACAAGATGATGGCTATATCGATAGCGAGGATTCCCATCACCATCCAGAATGCAATCATGCCGACTCCTTTGTAATTGTTAGAACAACTCCCAAACCACTTTCTTGCAGCACCTTCACGTTCGCTTGGCCATACGCTACAAGGCAAATTGGCGCACCACTGTTGAATGCTGCACGGCGTCCGTCGACATAGTGAAAATGCGGCCGTCCTTTGACAAAAAGAATCGCATCAGCTTTGCCCCAGATGCATTCGTAAAACATTGCGGTTTCGGTGCGCGCAGGAATCAAAGCGATTCCGTTGCCGTGCTGTGCCATCTTGCGCAGCCACTTGACGGCCTCACGTCCGAAGGGTGGGTTCAGCCATACACGCCCATTCCATTCGAATGCGAGACCGTCATCGTTCAAGTCGTAATGCCATGCGGCGGTATTCCAAGGGCGAACGATTGGTGCGCACGGGTCTAGATCGAAGTCACCAAGCGGTGCAAGCAACTCAGGTGGCGTCAACCACTCGTCATTTTTCATCGCCGCAGATTGATGGCTGGACATGCTCACGCGGCCACCTTCATCAATTCTTCTTTAATCTGGAAATCGACAATCATTTGTCGGGCGTAGTCAGCAGTCATGTTTAAGGTGACGGCTTTCATTCTTTTGAGGCAGGCGCGGCACGCTTCTGTGTCGGCTTGGAATATCGGCATGTCGTATGTCAACTTGTTGGCCAACTGGCGCAGCGGATCCAAACCCAGATCAATTCCGATACGTTCTTGATGCATCTGGTAGGCGTCGACCACGCCCATGATGGCGATCGGTGTTTCGTACCAGTGACCGTCGACGGCATCCTTGAATATCGGTTTGCCGCACGTTGTCACGTCGATGGTGCCGGCGGTTTCTAGCTGGTTAAGGATGGCCTCCAGCGGATTGAATACGGCCGCCACCCTCCACAACTGATTTTTCAGCAATTGTTCGCCTGGTGGCTTTGGGCGGTATGCCTTGCGTGGCTTGCGGTTGCTGCTCATGATTTGGCTGCCATCGATAGAACTGACAATTGCAGGACTACGGCGCCGACGCAGTACATGACCATGCGAAAATCCTTCGACACAAAGGCGTTGCTGATCGCGTTGGCAGCAAACAAACCCGTGCATATCCACATAAAGACATTCGGGTTGGTGAATGGGTTGAGGTAATGCATCAGGTTTCCTTGATGTCGATGTTGTGAACGGTTTTCATCAGGTGCCGCTTGATCTTGTAGGCTTCGGTCAATGCGCCTTTTTTGTCCTCAACCACTGTTTTGCCAGCGGCTGTGACGTACTGAAAATCGGCGCTGTAGGTCAAGGCGCGTTTCTTTTTGCCAGCAACCACTGCGCCCGGCGCCAGTACAAAGCTGACTTGTCGTGTGAGTTCGCGGATCGTTCCGGCGATCTGCATCTGCTGTAGCACCCAGAAGCGATTTGCCTCCGCTGCGCTGTCGAATTTTTCGCCAGCAATCTCAACCCTGCGATTGCCGTATTTGGCTTTTGCTTTGAATTTGGCTATGCGGATCATGATGTCGCTCCGGTTAATCCGCGGTTAGCAGAAAGCAGTGCTTTTGCAGCTGACAAATCCGGTTTTGATTTCGGGGCGTCCTGCTCAGTTGGCGCGGCGATGCGTGACATGCCCTTGATCGGCGGCACTCCGCCGTTTTCCTTTGCTGCCGTCATGCGTTCGCGCAGCATGTACATCGATTCACCTACCAGAGGCTTCATGCCCATGCGCTCGCATTCCTTGAGCGTTGCCTGATCGTTTGAGCGCCAGCCGCTTCCGTCGCCCTTGCCCTTGCTGCTGAAGCCCATTTTCTTTTCGTTCCGGCACCAGTTGCGCCATGTCGCGTCCCAATCGGTTTTGCACGCCTTGTTGCCGCTGGCAGCGATCCAGTGGTCTTTAAACATGGCGCCAATCTCGCGAATCTCGTCTGGTGTCCAGTCAGGATTGATCTCGTTCGCCGCCTTTGCATGCTTGGCTAACAAAACAAAATCTGCGGTTAAGCGAGTGCCACGAGCGCCCTGACGTTTCTTTGATGATTCAATTGATGGTTCCTTGATGGTTATGGGTGCGAAATCTGCGGGGGTATCCCGCAAATTCTGCGGGGGTGGGGGTGCAGATTTTGTAGGGGGTGGGTGCGGATTCTGCGGGGGTGCGGATTCTGCGGGGGTGCATAAACTGCGGGGGTCGATGTTATAGACCGTGCTGCGCCCTGCTCGCATGTCGCGTTTGAGGATTCCATCTACTTCCATTTGCGCTACATGCTGCTGAATCGTGCGCTCACCCATGCTGCATTTCTGCATCAGAACGGCAACAGACGGATAGCAGCGGCCTTCGTCATTGGCGTTGTCGCACAGCGCGAGCAAAACCATCTTGCGGCCAGCTGGCATGTCCATCTTCCACGCTTGGGTCATTAATGCGATGCTCACTGCCCTACTCCTAAAATATTCAATGCGCCGGCCAGCAATTCAGCTTCTGTGCCGTACTTGGCCTCAAACGGTTTGCGATGCCCATGGATAGAGAGGCGCCCCAGCGGGTCGGTATCGTCTTGCTGGTGGTGTGGCGCGCACAGTGGCAGGACGTTGCGGTGGCAGCCTGGCTTTGTGCGTCCGTCTATGTGGTGGATTGATACATGCGTGTTGATGCGGCCATCGATGCGGCATGCAACGCAGCCAACAACTTCCGCCAGTTGATTCCAGAATTGCTTTTCTGCCGCCGTGACCGCGAGCTGACGGCTTTTCAAACCCGAGGTGCGGGCTTTGAATCCGTTTGAGAGAGTCGAATCACCCATAGGGCGTGTGCGTGACTTAAATCCTGAGTGCTTCATATCGGCACCCTGCCAAACAGATCTACTTGTGTCGATACTTCAATTCCACGCGCAGCATTTGCAGCTTTGCGCCATGCAGAACGAAATGCTTCTGCCTCAAGCCCAGTAATTTCTTTCGCTATCGTGCCGAAGTTGTCATGCCCAGGGCAGTAGTCGATAGTGTCGCTAAACGATCCTAAATATCTCAGCCTAAAATTCATGCAACCATCACGAACAGCACACGCACGGCATAGTGGCGCGTCACATGTGTGAACTTTGCGGTATCGGAGTGGAACGTGGGATGACCCGAGCAGCACAAGATTGGGCGCTTCCTTTGCCATTTGTCCGCGCATACGCTCCCAGCCGAGATGGTGGTCGCACAGAAGATCTGCTTTAGCACCGCAAAATATGCATTTTTTTGCAGTCATGCCGCAAACCTCGTTTCATTCGGGTTCGCACGAAAGCGCACGCCCAGATTGCCGCCGAATGCGTAGACATGCTCCATGTAGTAAGCAAACCCGGCAACGGTTAATTGCGTTGTGCTACCGATCAGGACGCGCTCTTCGTCTGGGGTCTGTGCCCACTTGACGTAGCCTTCTTTGCAGTGGTTTTGGTCAAAGAACTCGGGCAGGAATTCTTTTTTAAAGTATTCGTGCCAGACTTCAGGGCTGAAGCGCTTGCCGTCGATCACCGCTTGCTCTGAAATATCCTTGAGCGGCCCCACCCACATGAGCGCGTTTTGATCTGGCTTGCGCGCCTTGACCTGTTCGCGCACGATGATCTCCAGCGGCTTGGACGTATCCAGCGGCGCGCCTGACAGAATTGCCATGGCGGTCGCACGCTGCTGCTCACCAATCAGGCGAATAGTGCGTGTTTCGAAAGGCCGTCTAAGCCCTCTCACTGCAGCAAATCCAGTTGAACTTGCACTTCAAAAATCTTCGACGGTATGACGCACTTGCCAGAGATTGTGCAAAAGCGTTTTGTTGCAGGCATCAAGCGTTTTTGAGTGCGCAGCTTGTTGACGACGCGCGCCATGCTTGATTTATCGATGCCGGAGGTTAACTCCATCAACTCGCACAAGGAATAATCCTGCCCAGCCTTAACCACAGCCATGACGCGCTCGTTCTGGCTCTCTGTAAATTGCTGCACATGGTTGTAAAAGCAATCGATTGAAGTCTGTGCGACGTTGGTTTTCATCCTCACTCCTTAATAGCGACTCTGAACACTGCGGAAATCGTTACTGCCTGGACGGCTACCCAATGGATTCAGGTAGTGACTTTTATTTAGCTCACGGCGAATTGGTGCGTCACGTGGCGGGACTATTTCCAGCACAGGCAAATGCACTTTGCGGATTTCGCGGATTGATTTCGGTGTGAGAGACCACTTGTCATCTAGCGACTCCACCTGGAGATTTTGTCTGCGGCTCTTTAGAACGATAGGTACACGCGATGGCGATACCTTCCCTGTCAGCGCAATGCGTATTTCATCAAGCGATGCCGCTTTTACCTGAAACAGATAATCAAGAACGATGCGCGCCTCAGTGCCAACATTTGGAAATTTCATTTGGCGTCCTTGCAATAAATGCTGAACATCAAGGCCATCAGTTCCTGCGTCGTTTTGCACATCTCATCGCTGATCGATTTCAGGTCTGCGCGTTCGCGGGTGTCGATCTCGCCATCTTTGGATGCATCGGCGAATTTTTGTGAGAGGCGGCCAATTTCGGAATTGAGTTCCATGAACTTGGCGAGTAGATCGTCGTTATCGATGTGGTCTATATCTGGCAACTTGACGAACGTACCGCCTGATAGTGTGGAGATCTCTTCTGCAAAGTGTGTGGTCTTGCTGATGTCCTGCAGGCGCAATGCCTGGCGCACTGTGAAGCCCTGATCTTTTCGCTCGTACACGCGGTTATCCAATGAGGATTCCGACATATCCATCAACATTGCTGTATCAGCGATGCCGGCGACCTTAATCATTTCTTGGAAAGCTTTACGAAGAGTCACAGCGCGTCCTTTTTTCCTGTGGTTTTACTTATGTGCAACGTTGGCTACACTGCATTGCATGAACACAACAACAAATTTCCCGGGAAACTCAAAAAGCCATACGGATATGGACTTTTTGGAAAATCAAATGACGCCAGCAGGCTTGCTGCATCTCTCAGCGTGTAGCTTTTTCAATCCGTCTACGATTAAGTACGACGTTTGCTTTCCGCGACTGCCCCCTAAAAGAGCTGCGATAAGCGATTGCGAACAGGGCACTGACTCAGCCAGTTGGCTTTGTGTGAGTCCCGAGGAGAGTAATTCTTCGATGAGTTCTTTAGGTTCCATGATCTCGATTATCACGTATGTGTTTGCATCAGTCAACACCAACGTGATTAATATTTCAATTACATTTGTGATATGGAAAAACTAGAAACTTTGGCACAGCGGATCGCGTGGGCAAGAACACGACTTGGTATGACGCAAGAATCTCTTGCGTTAGCGGCTGGCGTATCGCAATCAACAATCGGAAATTTAGAGTCAGGAATTCGCTTTTCAGCGAGGAAAATCACCGAAATAGCTGATGTTTTGGAGGTTAGCGCCTCATGGCTTGCGACTGGCGATGAAGGCAAATTCGCGGCATTCAGGAAGGCAGATGTAAAATTTGAAGCCGACGCTTCAGATGTAATGTCGGATGAATATTCACCAACAAAGAAAATCGCCTATGTCATGCAAGAGGATGAGGTAAGAATCCCGCAATATGACGTAGCTGGATCAATGGGGAGAGGACTCATATTGGACGGAATGGCAGGGGAAATAAGGGGATGGAACGTCGACCATGAGTGGCTGCGTCTCAATGTGAGACACCATACTGGCGTAAAAAATCTGTGCATCGTGACCGGCTTCGGCCCATCTATGAAGCCGCTATTTAATCCCGGCGATCCTCTTTTGTTAGATCGTGGTGTTAAGACGTTTGACCATGAGGACACGATCTATTTTTTTAGAGTCGGTAATTACGGATTTATAAAGACCGTGCAGCGCATACCAAAGATGGACGGTGGCACGATATATCGGGCAAAGTCGAAAAATCCAGATTATGACCCGTTTGATATTGTCGACGGCATGGACTTTGAAGTGTTTGGTAAAGTTCTGACCGTCTGGAAAAGCGAACAATATTAAAACGGGGATAGATATGGCATTAAAAGATTGCAAGGAATGCGGCAAAACAGTAAGCACCGAGGCTAAATCATGCCCTCATTGCGGGGCTAAACCACCAGCAAAAACCAGCGTTATTACATGGCTCGTTGGGATTTTCATGGTCATAGTAATATTTAATTTCATTTCAAATCAGGCTGATCGACGCGAAGCCGATGCGAAGAAACCCACACAAACTCCCGCCGAATTAGCAGAATCAGAAAAAGCTGATCGCGAAATACAAGCGGCTATTATCGGCTTACGTAGCATCAAGGCCGCGACAAAGAACCCAGCTTCGTTCGATCTAACCAGCTTTGTAATTTATCCGGGCGGCTCTACCTGCTACGAATATCGCGCAACAAATTCATTTAATGCCATTGTTCCCGGGCGCGCTGTATTCGATGCTGATAAAGGGGCATTGTTGGCGCAAAGTTCTGATGGCAATAAATTTGTCTCAGCATGGAATGTTATCTGCACGAAACCCGGCGGCAACGAAAGAAGTGGAGGGTTAAAAGCGCTAGGCGCTTATTAAGCCTATGCCACCTTGGAAGGGTGGAAAACACTAAAACAAAAACATATTGAGAATTCCATAATGACAAAGAATGAGCGCTTGATGTTACTCAAGTTAGGTCGAATGAATGTGCAACTGCAATACAGCATTAACGTTATCGCGCTGACGATAGCTGACGCGGATGCTAAAAAAAAGATACAAGAGTCGATGGAAATTGTTCAAACAATTCACAATGAGCTAGTGGATGTTATGGAAAAGGAGTGGGAAAGTGAGTAATGTAGATATGACTCTTCTCGACCGCCTAGAACGTAAGATTGACAGATCAGGCGAACCGCCGGATGATGGCGGCATGGAAGCTCGAATAGCTAAGCTCGAAGAATTTGCCACGGACGCTCGAGATCGTATGGTGAGAATTGAGGTAAAACTCGATACATTCGCCGATACCTTCGCGAATAAGGCTGATTTGCACAAAGAAATTAGCGCTCAAACATGGCGCCTGGTCACATTTGTGTGTGGATTCGCCACAGCGCTCGTTGCTGCGGTTTATTTTATCGCTAAAAACACAGCTTAAACCAGCGTTCCATCCGCCCCGCTCAAACCGCAGGGCTTTTTTACGCCCTCAACTATCCGCTTCGGCGGTTTTTTTTCGACCTAATTTTCCCGAATTGTAAATTTCTATCATTTTAATCACGTATGTGTTTACTTGTTTAAACACATATGTAATACTGCGCCATCGAATCAGCTAACAGCAGGCAAACGAAATGACAACAGCACAAACAAATCGCCGCACTTCAATTGCCACAATCCGGCGCCGTCTTGAAAAATTAGAGTTGGAGCACCTGCGCACGCATGCGGCTGAACTGGCCAATCTTGTAGAGATGCTGCAATCCGCCCTTACCTCTGCCGAATTTCAGGCCGACATGTGGCGCGAGGATTGTTTGCGTCTGGTGCAGGACGCCTTGCCATCAGATTCAGCAATTGGATTGGCAGTCGATGGTTCGCTGCACCTTGTTCCTGCCACCAATGGAGCAGCCGCAGCATGAAGCCTCCATTCCAGCGCATCCCAACCAAGAGCCGCGGTACCGCATTCCCTTTCATCGTGTTGTCGCTTGTCGCTGTTGGCACGGCTAGCTTGGCTTTCCTGCTGGGTGCGTCATGAAAAGCAGCATACGACGCATTCGCCGCATGCTTGGCGGCCACTTCTGGGATGCCGCCGTCGCAACGCCGGTGTATGCCAGCCAGGTTGTCAGCGACGAAGAGGTCGAACAGTTCATCGCGAACATCGCCGCAACCGGTTTCTATGACGACGCCACCGGCCAGCTGGTACCGGCCTCGCGTGAGCGTCGTGAAGGCGCATGCGATTGGGTCGAGCGCAGCACAGAAATGGATCCGGTTGCCCGTACCGAATTCTTGCTCTGGGCCCGCGACACCGCGCAATGCACTTTGTACGGCCACCTTTCCCCTTCCGATAAATACCCGCTGATTCTCGGCAACCAAGCCAATTAAGGAGCTGATATGAAAACGCTACGCAAGCATTTGCCCACCGCCCTCTTCATCATTGGATTGATTGCCATTCTTGGCTTTGTCGGTGAAACGCCCCTTGAGCGCATGGAATCAACAGCGCACGTCCGCGAAACGATGGAAGCGGCCAAGCAAGCAGAGTTGACGCGCCACCAACCCGACGACTGGCAGCGGCATATGGACTGGGCTGAGCAGTTCGTGCCTAAAGCCCCACAGATTGCGCTCAAATAATCATGGCGCGCAAATCATTAACCACCTTTGAGTGGAACGAAGAAGGCGAACGACTGTTCGGCGCAGATCGTGGCGAATGGAAATTCGTTTGCCCGTTCTGCGAGACCGTTGCATCGATCGCGGATTACCGCAGCCTGAATGCCAAGCCTAAACAAATCGGGCGCCAGTGCATCGGCACCTTGATCCCAGAGATTCGCGAACTGGGTAGTAAGGCAACAGGCCCATGCAACTACAAAGCCGACAACTGCGCGCCGGTCCGGATTCTGGATGATGGCGAATCTGAATGCGCCTTCGACTTCGCTCAACCACAAGAGGTAATTGAATGACGATGCGCCCCGATATTTTGACCGTGTCTGGTCGCTACTTTGATTTTCTGACGCCTGAGCAGAACGTGATCGATATTGCCGACATCGCGCACGGCCTGTCGCACACATGCCGTTTTGCTGGCCATTGCAAGGTTTTCTATTCAGTCGCCCAGCATTCGGTACTGGTCAGCGAGATCGTACCGCCATCGATGGCACTGCATGCACTGCTACATGACGCAGCCGAGGCATTTATCGGCGACGTGACCCGCCCGCTCAAGGCTCTGCTGCCTGAGTACAAGGTTATCGAACGACGCATTGAGCAAGCCATCTTTGCAGCATTCGATTTGCCGATGATCATGCCGCCAGAAATCAAGCACGCGGACATGGTGCTACTCAACAGCGAACAACATGACTTGATGCCATCACATGACGATCAGTGGGCATGCATCGACGGCGTTGATCGCCTGCCATTCCGCATCATCCCGCTCGCACCTGAAGCCGCACGTCAGCTTTTTCTCGACCGCTTTGCCGAATTAACCGCAATCCCACTGAAAGAAATTGATCATGTTCTTTAAAAACCTACAGATTTACCGCTTGCCAGCCCGATGGGCGATCACTGCCGAGCAATTGGAATTTAGCCTTTTGCCGCATGAATTCAAGCCGTGCAGCAGTCTCGACATGCAGAGCCAAGGCTGGGTATCGCCACGCGACAACGGCGCATTGGTGCATTCGCTGAACAAGCAAATCCTGCTCACCATGGGCACCGAGAAAAAGCTGTTGCCGACATCGGTAATCAACCAGGTCACCAGAATCAAAGCTGCAGAGATCGAAGAACAGCAAGGATTCAAACCCGGCCGCAAGCAAATGAAGGAAATCAAGGAAGACGTCACCGACGAACTTCTGCCGCGCGCATTCAGCGCATGGCGCCAAACCCAAGTGTGGATTGACCCGGTCAACGGCTGGCTGGTGGTTGACGCCGGCAGCCCTGCAAAAGCTGACGAAGTACTGAAGCTGCTGATCAAGTCGGTGGAAAAACTGCCTATGGAAGCCTTGCGCGTCGTGCAATCCCCTATCGCGGCAATGACGGCGTGGTTGTCATCGGACGAAGCGCCCGCTGGCTTCACCGTCGATCAGGACACCGAATTGCGCTCAAATGGCGAAGGCAAGGCAACCGTCCGCTACGTGCGCCACACGATTGAGGCTGACGACGCGCAGCGCCACATCGCCAGCGGCAAGCAATGTACACGCCTGGCAATGACATGGGCAGACAAGATTTCCTTTGTGCTGACCGAATCGCTCACGATCAAGCGCGTAGCACCGCTGGACGTGATCAAAGAAAACGCCGACACCACCGCGCAAAACGACGATGAGCGCTTTGATAGTGACGTTGCGCTGATGACTGTCGAACTGGCGCGCATGCTGGCCGATCTGGTCGAGGCACTTGGCGGCGAGGTGAAACGTGCTAACTGAAGCCCAATTTCTAAAAGAAGTCGACACGCACGTCATGGAAGTGTTGCGAGACGACGGCGTGTATCGACATATCCGTTTTCGTGAACCAGGCACGATGATGCAGCACTTCGACCTGATCACTTGGCCGGGCTATCTTTGTTACTGCGGCGACATGGGCACATTCGTGTTCACAAGACTGGAAGACATGTTTCAGTTTTTTCGTACGGATCGCCGCGGAAGCGATCGTCTGTACATCAATAAAAGCTACTGGTCAGAAAAACTGATCGCCGTAGATGGGCATCGCGACGGCGGTAAGGCAAAGGAATTCAGCGCCGACTTGTTCAAAAATGCCGTGAACCGCTATCGCATTGACTGGATACGCACGACGAAGGAACGCGGCTGGCTCGACAAGGAGCAGCGCCGTGAGCTATGGGAAGACGTAGATAACACTGTCCTCTATCGTCTTGTCGATGGCGAGCATTACGCCATGACTGCGGCCTATGAGTTCACGCATCGTGTTGGCGGTCACGAATTTTCATTTCAAGACCTGTGGGATCACACATTAACCGAATACACGCATCGCTTCGTATGGTGCTGCTACGCGCTGGCATGGGG
>LNFM01005301.1_pt1 | contig 22519 bp, 17 predicted proteins | sample 596031 | NCBI WGS metagenome assembly LNFM01 (sample SAMN04254537, study PRJNA301005) | activated carbon metagenome | isolation source: dual media filters at the Ann Arbor, Michigan drinking water treatment plant | place: USA: Ann Arbor | reverse complement strand
AAGTCCGTGAACCTGAAAATAGTTCTTGCCCAGATCAATCGCTATTCTGATAAACTTCGACATGGACGGCCTCCCTCTTTGTGGCGCTCCGGCGCCACGTTTTGGCACTTGATGCCGTTCAGGTGGGGCCGTCCACAACATCATTGCGAGCGCCGCGAAGCAATCCATTCTTCCTTTATGCCGTGAGATGGATTGCTTCGCTGCGCTCGCAACGACGGATGAATACGACTTCGCGTTCTCGCGGCGCATCGCGCCCGAAGTTTTGCATTTCGTTTCACCCTCCTGAAAACTGAGGGCGCAGGGAAGACCGGGTGCACGCTGCACCCGCGGTCTCGCGTGCATTTGCGCACTTAAAAACGCGCACACGAGCATACAGGTTCAGCGGGAGCATCCCGGCCTTCCCTGCGCAGTGGCTTTACAGCTTACTTCGTGCTCTCCCCAGCGAACGGCTCTTTTGCCACTGTCATTCCCGAGAAGCTTGCTTCCCAGGAACTTGACGCCAGCACCGCGACGTCAGGACCACACGACTTCACCGTACGCAGTTGCCACACTCGTCAGTCATGGCATCCGCGTCCACCGCGACCTGTCCCAACGTTCGTGACGATGGCCGACGCCCCCCTATCGGGACAGGATGGCGGAAATCATAGTTCTGATTTGCCCGACAGGTTAAGCGGAATGTTTTTGCGCGAAGGACTGGACCACCCAAATCACCTTGATCCATTTGATGAAATCGGCGTATTCGCGCAACGGCCACTAACGGGATTTGGTAGCTGCAGCTTTCCGTGTGTAGCTTGAGCGTCTATCTCGACGACCACAGTTACAGGTGAGGTGCGCCGGGCCGTGACCGCACCGACAGCGCTTATCCTTGCCAGAGTTTTCGGTAACAGTGCAGACTTCTGGCTGAACGTGCAGCGCCGCAGCGATTTGTGGGAAGCGATGCACTCGCCGCGCGAGCTTGAGCGCATCAAGCGTGCTCGTCGGCTTGTATCGGCCGCGTAGCCGAGCTAGCGCTCGCTGCCAAACAGCGTCCGCGCATTGCCGTGCGCAATCTGCGCTGCGATCTTTGGCGGCAATTGCGCGAGCCAGGCGCGGTAGCCGGCCATGATCTCGCCGTAGCTCTCCCAGCGCTGGTTGACCCAGGTATCGGAGCCGATCAGGAAGCGGTCGGGATAGCGTTCGAACAGGGCGCGCCAATCCCCGGTCAGTTTTCCACTGCCGTCGGTGATGCCGCCGCGGTAGGAGAGTTCGCCCCAGAGCTTTGGATATTTCGCGAGCATCTCCGCGACACGGTCGGTCGAAAGCCCGAAGCCGGTATGTGCCCAGATGATGCGGGCGCGCGGATTGTGCCGCATCAGGATCTCGACGGCGATGTCATCGGCGTGGGCGTGCAGATAGAGGTCGTTGTCGACGGCGAAGTCGACGGTCTTCTTCACCCACTCGTTTTCCGCCGCCCTGCCCGAGATGTGGAACTCGCCGATGCCGCGGTAGTAGCCGCGCTTGAATTCGTCCTGCACGAGGTCGAAAATAAAGGGATCGCCGAACCAGGTCTGGATATCGGCGCGCACGCGATACGGCCGGATGAAGGGGACGATCTGCAGCCCCGGCGGCTTGGCTTCCATCAGCGCGTGCGTCCCGGTGTTCGGGCGGCTGGTGGCGAGGATGCCGGTGATGCGGTGCTTCCGGAACAGCGCCAGCACCTCGTCGACGCTGTAGAGCGGCTTCGGCTCCCAGTTGTAATGCATATGAGCGTCGAATATCTCGATCGGCTCGTCGGCCTTGACCCGATCGGCCGCGCCGACTGTGCACACGAATGCGACCAGCAAGGCGATGCATCGCCAGGTGGACACGATCCCGCGCCCGGCGATCATCATTCGGCCGCGACGACGTGCGGCCGCTCGCCCTCGCCGGTCTCTTCCAGCTGCGGTTCCAGCTTGCGCCGCAGGCGGCGGTCGATGCGGTCGAGATAGATATAGATCACCGGCGTGATGTAGAGCGTCAGCAGTTGCGACAGGCAGAGGCCGCCGACCACGGCGACGCCGAGCGGCTGGCGCAATTCGGCGCCGGCGCCGGCACCCAGCGCAATCGGCAACGTGCCGAAGATCGCCGCAAACGTCGTCATCATGATGGGCCGGAAACGCAGCAGCGCCGCTTCGCGGATCGCATGCTCGGCGCTCAAGCCCACGCGGCGGCGCTCCAGCGCAAAGTCCACCATCATGATGGCGTTCTTCTTGACGATGCCGACCAGCATCACGATGCCGATCATCGCGATCACGGACATCTCCATCCCGAACGCCATCAGCGTCAGGATCGCGCCGATGCCGGCCGACGGCAGGCCGGAGATGATGGTAATCGGGTGGATGAAGCTCTCGTAGAGAATGCCGAGAATGACGAAGGCTGCGAACACGGCGGCGAGGATCAGGACGCCCTGCCCGCGCAGCGAATCCTGGAACACCTGCGCGGTACCGGAAAAACCGGTCGCGATCGTCGCCGGCAGGTTTGAACTCTGCTCCAGCTTGGTGATCTCGTCGACCGCGTAGCCCAGCGAATTGCCGGGCGCGAGGTTGAACGAGATCGTCACCGCCGGCTGCTGCGCCTGGTGGTTGATCTGCAGCGGGCCGACCGACGGAACCAGTTTCGCCACCGCCGATAGCGGGATTGTCTGGTTGTTCTGGGTTTTCATGTAGATCTTGGACAGATCGGACGGATCGGCCCGGAACTGCGGCTGCACTTCCAGGATGATCTGGTAGTCGTTAGACGGCATGTAGATGGTGCCGACCTGCCGCGAGCCGTAGGCGTTATAGAGCTGGTTGCGAACCTGATCGACCGTGACGCCGTAGACCGCCGCCTTCTCGCGGTCGATATCGACCGTCATCTGCGGGTTCTTGATGTAGAGATCGGTGGTGACGTCGAGCAGGCCCGGCAGCTTCTCGATCTTGTCGCGCATCTCGGGTGCCAGCCGGTACAGTGACTCGGTGTCACCGCTCTGCATCACATACTGATACTGGCTCTTTGAGATCCGGCCGCCGATATTGAGGTTCTGGATCGGCTGGAAGAACGCCTGCATGCCCGGGATCTGGCGGGCCTGGGCGCGCAGCCGCGCGATGATCACGTTGAGGCTGTCGCGCTCCTTTTTCGGCTTCAGCGCGATGAACAGGCGTCCGTAGTTCGCGGTGGTGTTGGGGCCCCCGGCGCCGACGGTGGAGTTGATGTACTCGATCGCCGGATCGGATTTCAGCACCTCGACCAGCGCCTGCTGCCGCTCCTTCATCGCGTCGAAGGAGGTGTCCGTAGCAGCCTCGGTGACACCGATCAGGAATCCGGTGTCCTCCTGCGGGAAGAAGCCCTTCGGCACGATCATGTAGAGGTAGACGGTGCCGCCGATGGTGGCCAGCGTCACCATCAGCATCAGGAATTTTCGGGCCAGCACCCAGTCGAGCGTCCACTCATAGGCGCGCAGCCATGAATCGAACATCGCCTCGAAGGCGCGCAGCACGAAATTTGGCCGCTTGGTCGCGTCGTGCGCCCGCAGCACCCGCGCGCACAGCATCGGCGTCAGCGTCAGCGACACGAATCCGGACACGATGATCGCGACCGATATCGTGACCGCGAATTCGCGGAAGACGCGGCCGACGATCCCCCCCATCAGCAGCACCGGGATGAACACGGCGATCAGCGAGAAGGTGATCGAGATGATCGTAAAGCCGATCTCGCGCGCGCCCTTCAGCGCCGCCTCGAACGGCCGCATGCCGTTCTCGATATGGCGGACGATGTTTTCCAGCATGACGATGGCGTCGTCGACCACGAAGCCGACCGACAGCGTCAGCGCCAGCAGCGTCATGTTGTTGATGGAATAGTCGAGCGCGTACATCACCGCACAGGTACCGAACAGCGAAATCGGAACCGCCAGCGCCGGAATGAAGGTGGCGGACGCCGAGCGCAGGAACAGGAAGATCACCAGGATGACCAGCCCGATCGCGATCAGGAGCGTTTCCTGGACGTCGGCGACCGCCTGACGGATGGAAACCGAACGGTCCATCAGCACGTTGATCGAGACCGACGGCGGGATCTGCGCCCGCAGTACCGGCAGTTTGGCCAGAATGGAATCGACCACTGCCACCGTGTTGGCGTCCGGCTGCTTCTGGATGCCGAGCACGATGGAACGGTCGCCGTTCAGCCAGCTTGCGATCCGCTCGTTCTCGACGCTGTCATAGATCCGCGCGACTTCCTCCAGCTTGACCGGAGAGCCGTTGCGCCAGGCCACCACGATCTGGCGATAGTCCATCGCCTTGTCCATCTGGCCGGAGGCCTGCAGCGCGACGTCCTGTTTCGGTCCGTTCAGCGTGCCGACCGGGGTCGAGGAGTTGGCGGCCGAAACCGCAGCGCGGATGTCCTCGAGCGAAAGCCCGCGCGCCGCCGCTGCTTCCGGATCGGCCTGGACGCGGATGGCGAATTTCTGTGCGCCGTAGACGCTGACCTGGGCCACGCCCGGAATCTGCGACAGCGTCTGGCCGATGGTGATCTCGCCATATTCGTTGACCGCCGACAGCGGCAGCGTGGATGAGCCAAGTACCACGAACAGCACCGGGAACTCGGCCGGGTTCACCTTGCGGAAACTCGGCGGAATCCGCATCTCGATCGGCAACCGCCGCTGCGCAATCGTCAGCGCGGTCTGCACGTCGAGCGCGGCGGAATCGATGTTGCGATTGAGATCGAACTGGATGGTGATCTGGCTGGTGCCCTGGGAGGAGTTCGACGACATCGACGAGATGCCCGCGATGGTCGAGAGCTGGCGCTCGATGACGCCGGCCACCGACGACGCCATGGTGTCCGCGCTCGCGCCCGGCAAGGTCGCGGTCACGGCAATGGTCGGGAAATCGACCCGCGGCAACGCCGACACCGGCAGCAGGCGGAAGCCGAAGATGCCGAACGCAATGATCGACGCCGTGATCAGCGTCGTCATGACCGGCCGTCGGATGCAGAGTTCGGACAGGGTCATCGGCTATGCCCCAGCCTTTTTTGTGCGCGCCTCGACCCGCGTTCCGTCCGACAGCAGCAATTGTCCGTCGACCACCACGGTCTCGCCGCCGGCCAGACCTTCCGAAATCACCGAGATGCCCTGCGAGGTGCGGTCGACCGTGACTGGCTGGAGCTTGGCGACACCATCCTTGACTGCGAAGACGAAGTTGCCGCTCTGGCTGCGCTGCACGGCGACCGTCGGCACCACGATGGAATCTTCGTTGCGGATGACCAGCTTGGTCGCGACCAGGGTTCCCGGCCACAAGGTCTCATTCTTGTTGTCCATGATGCCGCGCACGGTGACCATGCCGGTCGTAGCGTCCACCGTGTTTTCCACCATCGCGACCTTGCCGGTCTCGGAACGCTGATGGCCCGGGATGGTCGCGGTGACGCTGGAGACCCCTTTAGCCATTGACTCGCGCAGATCGACCAGCACGCGCTGCGGAACCGCGAAGGTGACATAGACCGGCGCCATCTGGTTGATGACGGCGAGTGGGGTCGTATCCGCCGGGCGCACGAAATTTCCGACCTTCACATTGGCCACGCTGATCCGCCCCGAAAACGGCGCGCGGATCATGGTGTAGCTTTTCTGGACCTTCAGATTATCGAGCGCAGCCTGATTGGCCTTGATGGAGCCCGCCAGGATATCGGACTGCGTCCTGGCGTTATCGACGTTGACCTGCGTGGTGGCGCCCTTGCCGACGAGATCGGTGAAGCGACGGAGGTCGCGCTGGGCGCCCTCGAGCTGCGCCTGGTCCCTGGCCAGGACACCCTCGGCCTGTTCGATCTGGGCGTCGATCTGTCGGCTGTCGAGCGTGAACAGCAAATCGCCTTCGTTGACCCTGGCGCCGTCCTCGAAATGCACCGCGACGATCGTGGTTTCCAGCCGTGATTTCAGCGCCACGCTGGAGATCGGCGTGACCGTTCCGTTGGCATCGACGTCGACCGGCACGGACTTGCGCTCCGCCTTGGCCAGTTCGACCGAGACCGTCCGCGGGCGTTGCGGCCCCTGGGCATTGGTTGAGCCACCCATCCACGAGGTACGGGTGACAAAACCGGCCGCCGCGAGGATCGCAATGGCGCCGACAACGAGTATCAAGCTACGCTTTTTCATGGTTTTTCATGTTCGCCGGTCCTCAAGGGACGGGACGGCTCGTACAGCCCCTTGACGGCGACTTTTGCGCCTTATTTCTAGACGGTTACCACAGCCTCGCTGCACATGGTATGCCACTGCCGTGAAATGTGTAGTTACAATTCCGGAAGCATTTGATGCGCATCGCAACCTGGAACGTTAACTCGATCCGGCAGCGGCTCGACCACCTCCTCACCTGGCTCAGGGACTGCTCGCCGGACGTCGTCTGCCTGCAGGAAATCAAATGCATGGACGAGGCGTTCCCGCGGCTGGAAATCGAGGCGCTCGGCTACAACGTGGTCACCCACGGCCAAAAGACCTTCAACGGCGTCGCGCTGCTGTCTAAACTGCCGTTCGACGAAACCAAGTCGGGGCTGGCCGGCGATGACGAAGACGCGCACGCCCGGTTCCTGGAGGGTGTCGTCACCCTGAAAGGCGGCGTGATGCGCATCGCCTGCCTTTATCTGCCCAATGGGAACCCGCCGGATACGGACAAGTATCCTTATAAGCTCAAGTGGATGTCACGGCTTTTTGACTACGCGAACGAGCGCCTCAAGGCTGAAGAGCCGCTGGTGCTGGCAGGCGACTTCAACGTCATTCCCGCGGCCGCCGACGTCTACAACCCCGCCGCCTGGGCCAATGACGCGCTGTTCCGCCCGGAAACCCGGGAGGCGTTCCAGTCCCTGCTCGGCCTCGGCCTGACGGACGCGCTGCGTGCCGTCACGGACGCGCCTGGCCAATACACGTTCTGGGACTACCAGGCCGGCGCCTGGCAGAAGAATTGGGGTATCCGGATCGACCACCTGCTGCTGTCGCCGCAGGCCAGCGACCGCCTGACCCATGTCGGCGTGGACAGCTACGTGCGCGCCTGGGAGAAGCCGTCGGACCACGTGCCGGTCTGGGCGGATTTCGATTTCGAGAAGGCGTAGAGGGCGTGAAGTCTGCAGGTGGGCAAAAGCGCAGCGTGCCCACCACCCTACCGACCGATGCGGCCCGTCAGTCCTTCTTGCCCTGCACCCAGTGCTCGAGCATCTGCAGCGCCATGGTGCGGTCTTCGTCGTTCGCCTTGGCGATCGCCCGGTTGTAGCTTTCGCGAATCCAAGCCTCGTCGGGCGCGGCGCCATCGCGCGCCAGGGTCAGCCACATCAGGCCGCGGGCGCGCTGCGGCGGCATCCGGTCGCCATTGAACAACATCTGGCCAAGCATCGCCTGCGCCTGATGCTGGCCCTTCTGGGCGGCAAGGCCGAGCCAGCGTGCGCCGTAGCGGAAATCATCCCGCGAAGCGTCCGGGGTCTTCAGGTAGAGCCGTGCCAGATCGTACTGCGCGTCGGCGTTGCCGAAATAGGACGCGGCATAGGAGAACATCTCCCGTGCCCGGTCGGTGTCCGCCTTGATCTTGGAATTGGGAATGCCGTTGAGATAGTAGCGGCCCAGCGCCACGAAGGCGTTGGCGACGATCGAGGCCTGCGGGGCCGACGGGCTGTCCTCGGCATGCTGATTGGCGATGCGGCTGAAATACTCAAAGGCGCGCAGGTCGTCCTGGATGACGCCGTCGCCGTTGGCGTACATCCGCCCCAGTTTCCACTGCGCCACCGGATGGCCACCTTCGGCGGCGTATTGCAGCGAATTGAGCGAGGGCTCAGTCCCCGCGGTCGCGGCCGCCGCGGTCGCCGGCGGAACGGCCGTCTTCTTCAAGGCCTGGGAATTGAGGGCCTGCGAGGCAGGCTGGTTAATGCCCGGCAGCGGCGCGTCCGGCTTGGCCGGCGCACCGTCGAACGCGAACACTGGACCCGCCAACGGCATGGTCCCCAACACCAACGTAAGAATGATACGCCTAGATGTCCGCATAGCATTGTTTCTCGTGCGCACCGCCCGGATGGGTTACAGCCCCATCCACAGCCGGCCCAACTTGTTGGGCATATTTCCACAGCGCACCCGACGTGTGGTTAGTCTGTCGGGGCGTCCATTTGGTTTTACGTTCGGCGAGTTCGGAATCGGTCAATTTTACGTTAAGAGTGCCGACCTCGGCGTCGATCTCGATAATGTCGCCATCCTGCAACAGGCCGATCGGCCCGCCGACCGCCGCCTCCGGCCCGACATGGCCGATGCAGAAGCCGCGGGTGGCGCCTGAAAACCGGCCATCGGTGATCAGGGCGACCTTGCCGCCCATGCCCTGCCCGGTCAGCGCCGCTGTCGTGGAAAGCATTTCCCGCATTCCGGGACCACCGCGCGGCCCCTCGTAGCGGATAACGATGACCTCGCCTTCCTTGTAGGTCTTCTTCTGAACCGACTCGAAAGCGTCTTCCTCGCGGTCAAAGCAGCGCGCCGGACCGGTGAATTTCAGCTTCGACATTCCCGCGACCTTCACGATCGCACCCTCCGGAGCGAGATTACCCTTCAGACCGACCACTCCGCCCGTGACGGTGATCGGCTTGTCGGCGGACCGCACGACATCCTGGTGCGGATTCCATTTCACGCTCTTGAGGTTTTCGGCGATCGTACGGCCCGTAACGGTTAGGCAATCTCCGTGCAGGTGGCCATTGTCGAGCAGCGTCTTCATCAGAAGCGGTATGCCACCAACTTCAAACATGTCTTTGGCAACATAACGGCCCCCTGGCTTCAAATCCGCGACATATGGTGTCTTTTTGAAGATTTCGGCCACGTCGAATAAGTCAAACTTGATGCCGCACTCATGGGCGATGGCGGGTAGGTGCAGTGCAGCATTGGTCGATCCGCCCGACGCCGCGACGACGGCGGCAGCATTCTCCAGCGCCTTGCGGGTGACGATGTCGCGCGGACGGATATTGGCCGAGATAAGGTCCACGACCTTCTCGCCGGCGGCAGAGCAGAACGCGTCACGGATCTCATAGGGCGCCGGCGCCCCGGCGGAATAGGGCAGCGCCAGCCCGATCGCCTCGGATACCGTCGCCATGGTGTTGGCGGTGAATTGTGCACCGCACGCGCCGGCGGACGGGCACGCCACCCGCTCGATTTCGTCGAGATCTTCGTCCGACATTTCGCCGACGGAGTGCTTGCCGACGGCCTCGAACATGTCCTGCACGGTGACCTGCTGGCCACGGAAAGTGCCGGGCAGGATCGAGCCGCCATAGATGAAGATCGAAGGCACGTTGAGCCGGACCATCGCCATCATCATGCCCGGCAGCGACTTGTCGCAGCCGGCAAGGCCGACCAGCGCGTCATAGGCATGGCCCCGGACGGTCAGTTCGACCGAATCGGCGATGCATTCGCGGGACGGCAGCGACGAACGCATCCCGTCATGGCCCATGGCGATGCCGTCGGTAACCGTGATGGTGCAGAACTCGCGCGGGGTGCCGCCAGCGGCCGCAACGCCCTTCTTGACTGCCTGCGCCTGGCGCATCAGCGAGATGTTGCAGGGGGCGGCCTCGTTCCAGCACGACGCCACGCCGACGAAGGGCTGGTGGATCTGCTGGGTGGTCAGGCCCATCGCGTAGAGATAGGACCGATGGGGCGCACGCTCCGGCCCCTCCGTCACGTGGCGGCTCGGCAACCTCTTCTTGATGTCGGTCTTGGCGTCCATTCGCTCAACCTGTTTCCCCAGCCATCTCCTCAACGGTCCGGGGAAAGAACCGGTTCCCCTTCGCCTTCGCGGAGCCACTGCGGCCATCAGCAACGATTAGAATGATTTCACGGAGGGGTGTGGCTAAAAAGCGGCGTGAGTACAAACCGGGGGCAAAACAGGCCAAATGTTCGAGCACTGTTGCGACCGCGCAACAATCGTGGCGTCGCGGCCACCATTTTTGGTCCTGATGAAGGCAGCGGCCAGATCTAGGCCCGACTGTCCGACGCTCACAGTGCCCAAATTGCCCGGCACCACACAACCTAACGGCGGAAGCTCGACATTTGCTCCCTCTCGCGTCTATGCGCAGGATTCGGCGCGCACGGAGAGCAACCGAATCATATTCGGCGGCGCGATGCGATTCGCGGCGGTGAACTTGTCGATCACCCGGCCGCGACCATGCAGACAGCTGCACATACGGCGCCTGACATCAAACGTGTTCGGAAGGCAATCGCGTCATTTCTGTGCGACGTGCACTTTTTGCGCGCGTTTCCGTCACGCGACGACACCATCTGCGTCACGTTCGGCGCAGCCGCGTTCATCCAGATCTCGCGATAGAACAAGATCGTAGGCGTCTTTTCGCGTCCTGTTCGATCGCTGACAGAATGCGGCAGAGGCAGCGAAGCACTGATCAAACGTTCGCCTTACGCGTCACAATAGTGCCCCTGCTCCGCGCAAAACCGCCGCGCGCTTGTCCAGCCCCGGACCCCTTTTGCTGTTTTTTCTTGCAGGGCGGGTGAAGGATCACACCTCACGTCTCGCCCGCGCGCATCACCGAAGATTCCCAAAACTCAGTGGTGAGACGTTCTAGTCCGTGAGGTCTGAGTAAGAGGTTTAAATAATGGCACGATTCAATCTGAACGGCTTGTTCAACAATGACCGCTTCGAAGACTTCTTCGCCCGGTTCACGGGAGGTGGCTCCGACCATGACCATATGAATGGGACATCGGCTAACAACGTTCTCTTCTCGGGCGCCAAGGAAGACACGCTCGCCGGCATGGCAGGCAACGACACGCTCAACGCCGGCTCCGGCGATGACAAGGTGTGGGGCGGTTCGGGCAACGACAACCTCGCCGGCGGCTCCGGCGCCGATCTTCTGGTCGGCGGCTTCGGCGCCGACCGGATGGACGGCGGCACCGGCAACGACACGTTGCTGAGCCGCTCGGACTCTGGCGAGATGGTCGCCGCCCAGGACGGCACGACGCAGATCTTTGCGGACGAAACTGCCGCGTTCACGGCGGTCAACGATACGCTCACCGGCGGTCGTGGTGCCGACACCTTCCGCTTCGAACTGCAGGTCAACGCCAAGGACGAGATCGTCGCCAAGCATGTCAACGACGACGGAACGATCGACTGGGTCGGCGTCACCGGCGAGAACAACGCCACCCACGACCACTGGGTCGACGGATTCGGCAACGACGTGATCCGCGACTTCAACCGCTCCCAGGGCGACAAAATCGAAATCTCGGCGCACACCGGCGAGGTCCAGTCAATCGAACACAAGGACAGCAATGGCGACGGCCGGAACGATTACAGCGTGATCACCGTCATCAGCCAGCAGGGCAATGCCGGCGCGCATGACGAAGACCTGCTCGGCACCATCACCGTTTACGGCAACCTTGTTAAGGCAAGCGACATCGTCACTGACCAGACCGTGTACGGCGCCTACGAGAAGGTCGACTCGCTCGCCGACGGCGTCCACTTCCAGCTGGAAGATGACGGCGTGCTGGCCGGTGGCGGATCCGACGGTGGCCATCACAACGAAGCGACCATGGCCAGCATGTACATGTAAGCCGAAACCAACAACACAATCACACTTGCAAGGGCCGGTCTCCTGCCCTTGCATTTTTTGTGCGCGCAGTCAGCGCTTCCATTCTGATATAATCAGAACCAACAATGCCCTAGTTTGACTTTTGCCTGACGTACCGGCCGGGCGCGGGCTCGATCACCGGGAACGTCGCGTTGCCCGCTTCCTTCGGCGCCTTAACGGTGCCGCTGGAATGGGCTTTCATCCAGCCATCCCAGTCTGGCCACCAGCTTCCCGGCTTTTGTTCGGCACGCTCGAGCCAGTTGTCCGCGTCGCTGCTCAGATCATCGTTGACCCAATAATTTCGTTTCTTCTTGGCCGGCGGATTGATCACGCCCGCAACGTGGCCGCTGGCGGCGAGCACGAAGCGCGCGTCTTTTCCCATGATGTCCTTGGAGCGAAACGCGCTGCGCCACGGCACGATGTGGTCCTCGCGCGAGGCAAGAATGAAGAGCGGCACCTTCACCTTCGAGAGGTCGATCCGTTCGCCGCATTGGGTGGTCGCGCCGGGGTCCTTGATCTTGTTTTCGACATAGGTGTTGCGCGCGTACCAGCAGTACATCGGCCCCGGCAGGCTGACGCTGTCGGAATCCCAGTAGAGCAGATCGAACGCGTCGGGCGGCGCGCCCTTCAGGTAACTTTCGACGACATAGCGCCAGATCAAATCGTTGGCGCGCAGCGTTCCGAAGGTAAAGGCCAGTTCCTTGCCGGGCATAATGCCGCCCATTCCGATGGTTGCTTCGCGCATGGCCAGTGAATTCTGGTCGATCAGCAGGCCGATTTCTCCGGTGTCGGAGAAATCCACCATCGTCGTCAGCAAGGTTATCGTTGCGAGCTTGTTTTCCTCGGCGCGCGCCGCGAGGACCCCCGCGGCGCAGCTCAGGATGGTTCCGCCGACGCAAAAGCCGAGCGCGTGAACCTGATCGACCTTGGCGATGTCGCGCACCACCTCGATGCTCTTGAGTACCCCGAGGTTCAGGTAGTCGTCCCAGGTCAGTTGCTGGATCGCGGGGACTGCGCTGCGCCAGGAAATCAGGAAGACCTGATGTCCCTGAGCGACGGCATACTCGACAAACGAGTTGCCCGCGCCGAGATCGAGCAGATAGTATTTGTTGATACAGGGCGGCACGATCAGAAGCGGCGTCTTCTCGACCTCCGCCGTTTGCGGGGTGTACTGGATGAGCTGAATCAGCTCGTTCTCAAACACGACCGATCCGGGCGTTACCGCCAGATTGCCGCCGACCTCGAAGGCGGATTCGTCGACCCGGGTAATGCGCCCCTTCTGCAGATCCTCGATCAGGTTCTGCATCCCGGCCACCAGGCTTCCCGAACGTGTCTGGATCGCCGTTCGAATGACTTCCGGATTGGTCACAGGGAAATTGGACGGACTCATCGCATCGATGAACTGCCGCGCGTAGAAGCGAAGCTGAAGCTTCGATTTTTCGTCGACTTGTGCTTCATCGACGAACTCAGCCAGTTGCTTTGAAGTCGCAAGATAGGATTCCTTGACCAGTTCGTAGTACGGCGAGTGTTGCCAGGCCTCGTCCTGGAACCGCCGTTCCAGAGCCGACCGCCGGGAACCGTCCGCAGATGGTTCGCTGAGGAAGCCTTTCCAGAAGTCCATGACCGGAGACCAGAACTGCCGTTGCATGTTTGAGGTGAAGGCAAACGGCCATGTCTCGCGCGCGGGAGGCTTGCTCTCGATACCCATGGCGCTGGCCAGCGCATCGTCAAACTGTTTTACCGACTGCTGCCCGGCACGCATCAGGCTCTCGAGATAGGCCGAGGTGCCATCTGGGGATGGTGAATTGGTCATATGGACCTCCCGGAACGGCTCCTTATGCTGGTCGTTGCTGCGCCAGAGAGCCTCTTGGTGCAGAGTATCGCTCCAACCCGCGGCGATCGGCAAACAAAAATGTTTGGTGCACGCGCGGCATGCTGCTTGACATGGGTCAACGAAGAGCCTGCCCGCGCTACCAGGCAGCGAAGGCTCGCGGTGCTAGTCCACCTTGACGTTGGCGGCCTTGATCATCGGCCACCATTTCGCGATTTCGGCCTTCTGCCAGGCACCAAGCGCGTCAGGCGTGAGTTTGTCCTTTGGCGGCATCTGCAAGCCGAGGTTTTCTAGCTGCTTGCGCACGGCCGGATCGTTCAGCGCATCGAGGGTCGCGGCGTTCAGCTTTGCGACAATGTCTTTCGGCGTACCCTTGGGCACCCAGAGGCCGGACCACAGCGTCATGTGGAACCCGGGAAGCCCCGCCTCGTCCACGGTCGGAATGTCGGAAGCGGATTCAACGCGCTTGCTGTCGGTGATCGCGTAGGCGCGGATATTGCCCGCGCGCACCTGCGGAAGCGAGTTCGAGGTCTGGTCGACGATCAGATCGATCTGGCCGGCGACGAGATCGTTCATCGCAGGTCCGGTGCCGCGATAGGGAACATATTGCAGCTTGATGCCGGTGATGTTCTCCAAATACAGCCCGGCGATGTGGCTTCCGGAACCGGCGCCCGCGGTGCCGGCCGTCGGTGCCGACGGCTGCGCTTTCAGCCAGCCGAGAAATTCCTTCAGCGATTTCGCAGGCACCGCGTTCTTGCTGACGATGATCATCGGGTTGCTCGGCAGCAGCGCGACCGGCTCGAGATCGGTGACGAGGTCGTAGCCGAGCTTGTTGTAGACCGCGCCATTGGCGACGTGGGTGCCGAGATGGCCGAAGCTGATGGTATAGCCGTCAGGGGCTGCGCGCACCGCACGGCCGACCCCGACCGATCCGCCCGCCCCCGTCACGTTCTCTACCAGGAGCTGCTCCCCGAGCGAGACCTTCATGCGCTCGGCGAGAATCCGGGCCATCGCATCCGACGGACCGCCGGCGGAGAACGGAACGATGATGGTGATGGGACGCGATGGGAAGTTTTGGGCAAATGCAGAGCCGGAAAATGCCAGAGCAGCAAATATGGCCAGAACCATTCTTCGCATCATAACCTCCCCAAGCACCCGCCCACTCGTCATTGCGAGGAGCGAAGCGACGAAGCAATCCAAACTTCCGTCGGAGCGAGATGGATTGCTTCGCTGCGCTCTGACGGCCGCTAGAGGTTCGCGTAGTCGATCGGCTGGTGACGATCGAGCTTACGCGTGACCGGCGGCAACGGGTATTTAAGTCCTGTGGCGCAATTGAACAGCATCACGCGATCATTTTTCGTCACGCGTCCATCGGCGAGGCTTTGCTGGTAGGCCGCGTAGGTCGCTGCTCCTTCGGGACACAGTAACAAGCCCTCCTCGCGCGCCACTTCGTTGAGTGCAGCAGAAATCTTCTCATCCGAGACCGCGATCGCGAAACCCTTGCTCTCGCGGACCGCGCGCAGGATCAGAAAATCTCCGACCGCCTGCGGCACGCGAATGCCGGACGCGATGGTGTGGGCATCTTCCCAGCGCGGCGCGTGCTCGGTGCCTGCTTCAAAAGCACGCACCATCGGTGCGCAGCCTGATGCCTGCACCGCCACCATCCGCGGGCGCTTCGAACCGATGAAGCCGATCGCTTCCAGCTCGGCAAAGGCCTTCCACATGCCGATCAAACCAGTGCCGCCGCCGGTCGGATAGAAGATCACGTCGGGCACGTCCCAGCCGAGCTGCTCGGCGAGTTCCAGCCCCATCGTCTTCTTGCCCTCGATCCGGTACGGCTCCTTCAGCGTCGAGGTATCGAACCAGCCGGCCTTGGCCTTGCCCTCGCCGACGATCTTGCCGCAATCGTCGATCAGGCCATTGACGCGGTAGACGGTGGCGCCCTGCAGTTCGATCTCGCTGACGTTCACCTCCGGCGTATCGGCCGGGCAGAAGATCGTGGTCTTGATGCCGCAGGAAGTGGCATAGGCCGCCAGCGCCGCGCCGGCATTGCCGTTGGTCGGCATCGCCATGTGCCTGATGCCGAGCGCCTTGCCCATCGACACCGCCATCACGAGGCCACGGGCCTTGAACGAGCCGGTGGGAAGGCGTCCCTCGTCCTTCACGATGATCTCGCCGCCGCCGAGTTTTCCGGCAAGCTTCGGCAGCCGGATCAGCGGCGTCGTCACTTCGCCAAGGCTGACGATGTCGGTGACCTTCCGCACCGGCAGCATTTCGCGGTAGCGCCACATGTCGGCGGGTCGCTCTGCCAGCGCTTCCTTGGTCAGCGCCTTCTTCACGCCCGCGAGGTCATAGCGCACCAGCAGCGGCTTGCCGGCCTTGGAAAGGTTGTGGATCTGGTCGGCAGGATAATGATCGCCCTCCATCGCGCATTCGAGATGGGTGACGAACGTCGGGCGCTCGATGGTCAGGTTGTCGTTGTCTTTCACAACTGTTCTTTCCGGGTTGGCTTGTCCTTGCCGGGCTTGACCCGGCAATCCATCTCCTTCGCAAGACTCTTGTGAAGCGTGATGGATGCGCGGGTCAAGCCCGCGCATGACGGTTGGGGACTAGACTAGATATTCAGCACGCGGCCATAGGCATCCAGCACGGCTTCCTTCATCATCTCCGACAGGGTTGGATGCGGGAATACCGTGTGCATCAATTCTTCCTCGGTGGTTTCCAGGTTCATGGCGACCACGTAGCCCTGGATCAACTCGGTCACTTCGGCGCCGATCATGTGTGCGCCGAGCAACTGCCCGGTCTTCTTGTCGAAGATCACCTTGACCAGGCCCTGGTCCTCGCCGAGCGCAATCGCCTTGCCGTTGCCGACGAACGGGAAGCGGCCGACGCGGATTTCGCGGCCGCCCTCCTTTGCTCGCGCTTCGGTAAGCCCCACAGAGGCGACCTGCGGGTGGCAATAGGTGCAGCCGGGAATGAGGTTCTTGTCCATGGCGTGCGGGTGAAGTCCCTTGATGGCCTCGATGCAGACCACGCCTTCGTGCTCGGCCTTGTGCGCCAGCATCGGCGGACCCGCGACGTCGCCGATGGCGTAGATGCCGGGGACATTGGTCTTGCCGTAGCCGTCGATCACGACGCAGCCGCGATCGGTCTTGACGCCGAGTTTCTCGAGGCCAAGGCCCTCGATGTTGCCGACCACACCGACCGCCGAGATCACCCGCTCGAACTCGACCGTCTGCGGCTTCTTGCCGTCGTCGATGGTGGCGACGACGCTGTCGGCCTTCTTCTCGAGTTTCGTCACCTTGGTGTTCGAGAGGATCTTGATGCCCTGCTTTTCAAAGCGTTTGCGCGCGAGGCCTGCGATCTCGGCGTCCTCGACGGGCAGGATCTGGGGCAGCACCTCGACCACGGTGACGTCGGTGCCCATGGTGTGAAAGAACGACGCGAACTCGATGCCGATCGCGCCGGAACCGACTACCAGCAGCGATTTCGGCATCCGCTCCGGCACCATCGCCTCGAAATAGGTCCAGACCAGCTTCTTGTCGGGCTCGAGCCCGGGCAGCACGCGCGGCCGGGCGCCGGTGGCCAGGATGATGTGCTTGGCCTGGTAGGCACCCTCGCCCAGCGCGCCCTTCGGCGCTTCGGCGGCGGACTTCTTCACGGTGACCTTGCCGGGGGCGTCGATCGACGCGTCGCCCCAGATCACCGTGACCTTGTTCTTCTTCATCAGGAAGCCGACGCCGTCATTGAGGCGTTTCGAGACGCCGCGCGAACGCGCCACCACGGCCTTCGGATCGAACGAGACGTTTTCGGCGGAAAGCCCGTAATCCTTGGCGTGCTGCATGTAGTGGTAGATCTCGGCGGACCGTAAGAGCGCTTTGGTCGGGATGCAGCCCCAGTTCAGGCAGATGCCGCCGAGATAGGATTTTTCGACGATCGCGGTCTTGAAGCCGAGCTGGGCGGCGCGGATCGCGGTGACGTAGCCGCCGGGGCCGGAACCGATGATGATGACGTCGAAGGATGTGTCGGCCATGTTATGCACTCGTTGCCATCGTGCGACACAGCTCTTTCGTCATTGCGAGGAGCCCTTGCGACGAAGCAATCCACCTTGTCGCCGGTGAGATGGATTGCTTCGCTGCGCTCGCAATGACAGTGCGGGTTTACCCTCGTCTCACACCATCATCATCACGGGGTTTTCGACCAGCCGCCTGAACGCCCCGATCAATTCGGCCCCCAGCGCGCCGTCGATGGCGCGGTGATCGCAGGACAGCGTCACGCTCATGATGTGCGCAGCTTCGATCTTGCCGTTGCGCACCACCGCACGCTCCTCGCTGGCGCCGACCGCGAGGATGGTCGACTGCGGCGGGTTGATGACCGCGGTGAAGTGGCTGATGCCGAACATGCCGAGGTTGGAAACCGACGACGTGCCGCCCTGATATTCCTGCGGCTTGAGTTTTCGCGTACGCGCGCGGGCCGCCAGGTCCTTCATCTCGTTGGAAATGGTCGACAGCGACTTGCTCTCGGCGTTGCGGATGATCGGCGTGATCAGCCCGCCGGGCATGGCGACGGCGACGGCGATGTCGGAATGCTTGTGCTTGACCATGCCGGCCTCGGTCCAGCTGACATTGCAGTCCGGCACCTGCTGCAACGCGACCGCGAGCGCCTTGATGACGAAGTCGTTGACCGAGAGCTTGTAGAGCGGCTTCTTCTCCTTGTCCTTCGGTGCGGCGGCATTGATCTGCTCGCGCGCGTCGAGCAGCCGGCCGATGTCGCAGTCGATGGTGAGGTAGAAGGTCGGAACGCTCTGCGTCGCCGCCGTCAGGCGCTGCGCGATGGTGCGGCGCATGCCGTCGTGCGGCACGATCTCGTAGGAGCCTTCCTCGAACAGCGAAAGAATTTGTTTGTCCGACATCGCGGGCGCGATCGCAGGCGCTGCACCGGGGGCCGCGGCCGGAGCTTTCAGGCCCTTGCCCGACTTGGCGTCCTCGACGTCGCGGGCGATGATGCGGCCATGCGGGCCGGAGCCGTCAATGCGCGCAATATCGATGCCGGCTTCCTTGGCGAGGCGGCGGGCGAGCGGCGACGAGAAGACGCGCGCATGGCCATTGGCTTGCGCAGCGGAAGCCGCCGCTTGCGGCGCGGCTGCCTGCGTTGGCCCGGTTGCCGCAGGTTTTGGCGCGGATGCGGCTTGAGGCGCTGGTGCGGCCGCCGGCTTCGCGACGGGGGCTTCGGCGGCCTTCGGTGCGGGCGCGGCCCCCGCGGCCTTCACATCCTCGCCGTCGCCGGCCATCACCGCGATGATATCGTTGACCGGGACATCCTGCGTACCTTCGGGCACGAGGATTTTCGCGATCGTACCCTCGTCGACGGCTTCGACTTCCATCGTCGCCTTGTCGGTCTCGATCTCCGCGATCACGTCGCCGGACTTGACCTTGTCGCCCTCTTTCTTGAGCCACTTGGCAAGGTTGCCCTTTTCCATCGTCGGCGACAGCGCGGGCATCAAAATGTTGATCGGCATTGTCAGTGACCTTGTTGCGACCGTGGCGTGGTGGAGCCCATATCGGTCGGCCGGTTGATTTCGGCTTCGAACATGTCGACGATACGCGTCAGCGCCTCGTCCTCGGTGTAGCCGCTCTCGCGCGCATAGGCGCGGGCAGCGTGGCGCGCGATATCGACCAGAAGCATGCCCCACATGTCGGGCTCCTCGAACGCGCGCTGGAAGGCGATCGAGAGCCCGCCGTCGACCACGAACGCCCGCAGGATCTCGATGGCATCCTCGCGGCCGATCACGTCAGGCGGCAGCGGTTGTTCGTTGGGACCGGCCATGAGCTTTACCTGGGCTTACCGATAGGAAACGGCCTTGGCGGCCGCGACCACCTCGGCCACGTTGGGCAACGCGAGCTTTTCGAGGTTGGCGGCATAGGGCATCGGCACGTCCTTGCCGGACACCCGCGCCACCGGCGCGTCGAGGTAATCGAAGGCGTGTTCCATGATGCGGGCGGCGATCTCGGCGCCGACACCGCTCTGCTGCCACCCCTCCTCCACCGTCACCGCGCGTCCCGTCTTCTTCACCGAGGCGATGATGGTTTCGGTATCCATCGGGCGCAGCGTGCGCAGGTCGATCACCTCGGCCTCGATGCCTTCCTTCGCCAGTTCGTCGGCAGCCTTCAGCGCATAGGTCATGCCGTTCGACCAGGAGATCAGCGTGACGTCCTTGCCGGTCCGCACGATCCGCGCCTTGCCGATCGGGATCACGTAGTCGTCGAGCTTCGGCACCTCGCCGGTGTGGCCGTAGAGCACTTCGTTTTCGAGGAAGATCACCGGGTTGGGATCGCGGATCGCGGCCTTCAGCAGTCCCTTGTAGTCGGCCGCCGAGAACGGCGCGATCACCTTGAGGCCGGGAATCTGCGAGTACCACGCCGAGTAGTCCTGGCTGTGCTGGGCGGCGACGCGGGCGGCGGCGCCGTTCGGCCCGCGGAACACGATCGAACAGCCCATCTGGCCGCCCGACATGTACAGCGTCTTGGCCGCGGAGTTGATGATCTGGTCGATCGCCTGCATGGCGAAATTGAAGGTCATGAATTCGACGATCGGCTTCAGCCCCGACATCGCCGCGCCGACGCCGACACCGGCAAAGCCGTGCTCGGTGATCGGGGTATCGATCACGCGCCGGGCGCCGAACTCCTGCAGCAGGCCCTGCGTGACCTTGTAGGCGCCCTGATATTCAGCGACTTCCTCGCCCATGACGAACACGTCGCCATCGCGCCGCATCTCCTCCGCCATCGCGTCACGCAAGGCTTCGCGGATGGTCTGGGTGATCATCTCGGTGCCGGGAGGGACTTCCGGATCGGGCTCGGCAACAGGGGCCGGGCCGGGCCGGGTCGGCGGCGCCGAGATCATCGGCTTGCCCTCGCCCACCGGCGAGCGGGATTCCTCGACTTCCTTTTGCACGCTGGGCGACGGTGCCGCCGCAGGCGCCTTGCCGAGATCGGCGGCGCTTTCACCATCGGCCAGGATGGTCGCGATCGGTGTGTTGACCGCCACGTCGGCAGTGCCTTCGGGGATCAAAATCCTGCCGAGGGTGCCCTCATCGGTCGCCTCGACTTCCATCGTAGCCTTGTCGGTCTCGATCTCGGCGATGACATCGCCCGACTTGATCGTCTCGCCTTCCTTTTTCAGCCACTTCGCAAGGTTGCCCTTTTCCATGGTCGGCGAAAGCGCAGGCATCAGCACTTGAATGGGCATATCGGCTCCCGAAATCACTTTTAGTTCGTTTGAGCATGATCTTTCCGGAAAGCCGGCTTCCACTTTTCCGGATCATGCTCGAGATTGTTCTGCGCGTGGTTGGAAATCAGCGGTAGACGTCGGTCCAGAGTTCGGAGGGATCGGGCTCGGGATCGCGCTGGGCGAAATCCGCCGAGGCGTTGACGATCTCGCGCACCTCGGCGTCGATGGCCTTCAATTCCTGTTCGCTGACCTTGGCCGCCAGCAGGCGGTTGCGGACCTGCTCGATCGGGTCCTGATCGGTGCGGATCTTCTCGACCTCTTCGCGGGTCCGGTACTTGGCCGGGTCGGACATCGAATGGCCGCGGTAGCGGTAGGTCTGCATTTCCAGGATGAACGGCCCGTTGCCGCCGCGGCACCAGGCGACCGCCTCGTCGCCGGCCGCCTTGACGGCGCGGACGTCCATGCCATCGATCTGCTTGCCCGGAATGTTGAAGGAGATGCCCCGCTTGGAGAAATCGGTTTGCGCCGAGGAGCGCGTTACCGACGTGCCCATGGCGTAGCGGTTGTTCTCGATCACGTAAATCACCGGGAGCTTCCACAGCTCCGCCATATTGAAGCTCTCGTAGACCTGCCCCTGGTTGGAAGCGCCGTCGCCGAAATAGGCGACGCTGACGAAGTCATTGCCGCGGTAGCGGTTGGCGAACGCCAGACCGGTCCCGAGCGAGACCTGGGCGCCGACGATGCCGTGGCCGCCGTAGAAATTCTTCTCCATGCTGAACATGTGCATGGAGCCGCCCTTGCCCTTGGAATAGCCGCCGCGGCGTCCGGTGAGTTCGGCCATGACGCCGTTGGCTTCCATCCCGCAGGCCAGCATGTGGCCGTGATCGCGGTACCCGGTTATGACCTGATCGCCCTTCTTCAGGGCCATCTGCATCCCGACCACAACGGCCTCCTGGCCGATGTAGAGATGGCAGAAGCCGCCGATGGCGCCCATGCCGTAGAGCTGGCCGGCCTTCTCCTCAAAGCGCCGGATCAACAGCATGTCCCGGAGCGCGGCCAGCTCCTGGGTCTTGGTGAATTCCGGTGGCGATCCGCTTGCCTTCTGCCCTGATTCCTTGTCGACGCTTTTCTTGGGTACGGCCATGGCAAATCCGGATGAAAGAGACAGTCAGCCCTCTCTATCCCAACTCAAACCGCCGTGAAAGGATTGCCTGCGCTAAGGAAAATAATGCTATGCCGCAGTGCAGCGCGGCGCGACATTTTCGAAACTGATTTTGCGGTTTTTTGAAATTTGCAGACCGCGTGCGGACATCATGCCGCAACCGAAAAACTAGTTCGGCTTCAGCGTCCGGATCAGGTCCCGCGGATTGGCATAGTCGAGCTGGAAACGCGCACGCTCGTCCAGCATGTCGGGGTCGACCCGGTCCAAACGGAGCAGCGAAACGCGCTGCTCGCCCTGCGCCCGCTCCCGCTTCAGCCGCGCCAGTTCCGACGTCAGCGCGATGATCTCCTGATCGAGTTCCTGGCGCGCATTCAGCCCGTATTTCCCGGTATAGGCGTTGACGCTGAAATAGCCGACCATCAGCGCCGCCACCGTGTAGAGGGCGAGCCCGGTCAGCAGCGATTTCAGTCGGGTACGGGAGACCATGCGGGCCAAGATGCGACGGCCGGGTTAATGGAATCCTAACGAGGAGAACACGAATAGCTCCCCGTCATTGCGAGGAGCGCCAGCGACGAAGCAATCCATCTATCCGTTCTGCCGCGCTATGGATTGCTCACATGGGGAATGTGTGTGTCAAGGATGAGCAGTTACCTTTTTGTTCGACTGCGGCCACCTTTCCGTCCCGACCGCGGGCTTTGCAGGATGACGCGCGCAGATCAAGTCAAGGCCGACCCGTTAGGGTC
>LNFM01005300.1_pt1 | contig 22520 bp, 19 predicted proteins | sample 596031 | NCBI WGS metagenome assembly LNFM01 (sample SAMN04254537, study PRJNA301005) | activated carbon metagenome | isolation source: dual media filters at the Ann Arbor, Michigan drinking water treatment plant | place: USA: Ann Arbor | reverse complement strand
CCGACATGGGCCCACCAGAAGCCACGCTGGACGGGGGAGTGGGTGTCCTCGGGCTCGTCAGAGTGCTTGTGATGGTTGCGGTGATGCGAGGCCCACCAGAGGACGCCCTGCTGAGCGCTCGACATCGCGAGGAGCGCGAGGATGAACTGGAAGGCGCGGCTGGTCTTGTAGGTCCGGTGCGCGAAGTACCGGTGGTAGCCCCCGGTGATGGCGAACATGCGGACGAGGTAGCTGCCGACGAGCCACCAGAAGGCGCCCCAGCTCCAGCCGACGGCGATGGCCCCGACGATGGCGGCTACATGTACCCCCCAGAACGGCAGGTGGTAAACGAGGCGCTGTCCGAGGGTACGACCGGAGTGCACGAACGCAGGATGCGGCACTTCGACGAGAAGCATCGTCAGCATCGCTGCACGACGGCGCGCGCCGACATGACAGGATCGTGTTCAGCCCGGTAACGACAGCGTCACCGCGAGTCCTCCGCCCGGCCGGTTCGCGAGCGTGATGCGGCCGCCGTGGGCCTCGGTGATCTCGCGCGCCAGGGCCAGGCCGAGGCCCGTGCCGCCGCGCTTCGTCGAGTAGAAGGGCAAGAGGGCGTGCGAGAGGACCGCCTCGGTCATGCCCGGGCCGCGATCGGCGACCTCGAGCGTGGTGGTGGCGCCCGTGCGGCGAATACGCAGGGAAACGTCGCCTCCCGGGGAGCCAGACTCGTGGGCGTTCCGCAGGAGATTCACGAGGGCCTGCTCGAGCTGCGCGGGATCGAGGCGCGTGGGCTCGGGTGGGAGGTCGCCCTCGACCGTGAAGGTGATCTGCGTGCGCAGGCGGTCGACGAGCGTGGGCCACGAGACCGCCTCGAGCCGCGGCGATGGAAGCTTCGCGAAGCGGGCGTAGCCGAGGATGAACTGCTCGAGGTGCTTCGCCCGCTCCGCGATCGTCGCGAAGACCTGGTCCAGCCGCTCCGGCTTCCCGAGGCGCACGAGCTCGGCCCCGGAGTGAGCGAGCGACGCGATGGGCGCGAGCGAGTTGTTGAGCTCGTGGCTGATCACGCGGATGACCTTCTTCCACGTGCGCACCTCCTCGCGGTGCAGCTCCACCGTGAGCTGGCGGAGGACGAACAGCTCGTGCGGGCGGCCGTTGAGACGGAACCCGTTGCGCGCGAGGTAGAAGATCTCCTCGTCCTCCTCGTCGCGCTGCACCACGAACAGCCCGTCGCCGCCCCGCTCGACAGCCTCACGAAAGGGAGCCGGCGCCGCCGCCAGGAGATCGGCGAGGAGGAGGCCCTCCATCCGCCGGCCACTGCCCAGCAACTGACGCGCGGCGAGATTGCCGTAGACCAGGCGGCCGCGCGGATCGACGAGGAGCATCGCGACGGGCGTGTGCTGCACCATGGTGTCGAGGAGCAGCTCGCGGTGCACCAGAGACTCGCGCTGGCGGCGGAGGGTCTCGCCGAGAGCGTTGTGAGCGGCCACGAGATCGCCGAGCTCGTCGTTACCGGGCCACGCGAGCGAGAAGGCGAAGTCGCCATCGCGGTAACTCGTGACGGTGCCGGCGAGCGCGCGGAACATGGAGCTCGCGCGACCGACCACGCCGAGGATGACCCACAGCGTGAGCGGCAGCGCGATGGACAGGACGATCACCGCGGCAAGCCAGGTGCGCTCGATCGCCGCCCCCAGGTACAGCGTGCCGACCACGGTCACGATGACGAGCGCACACACGACGAGCGTGAGTCGCCAGGTCAGCGAGGTGCGGCGAGCCCTCATCGGAGCGCGTTCACGTGTAAGCAGCGCGGCGGATCCATACCGTTCACTCGCGCGGGATCGCGAGCTTGTCCATGCGTCGATAGAGGGCCTGGCGCGACAAGCCTAGCTCGGCCGCCGCCTGGGCGATCACGCCCCCGGCGCGGGTGAGGGCCGCTTCGATCGCGGCTCGATCGGGCTCGTCGTCGACGCTGGCGGGCGCGGGCGCGGGTCCGACGAGGCCGAGGTCGGCGGCGGTGATATCGGGGCCCGTCGCGAGCAAGGCGGCACGCTGCAGCGCGTTCTTCAGCTCGCGGACGTTGCCCGGCCACGAATGTCGGCGCAGGGCCTCCCGCGCGTCGGGGGCGAGCCGCTTGCCGGGTTCGAGGAAGTGCTGCGCGAGCGGGATCACGTCGTCGATGCGCTCGGCGAGGGGCGGGACGCGGACCTCGATCGTGTTGAGGCGGTAGTAGAGGTCCTCGCGGAAGGTGCCGGCGCGGATCATCGCGGGGAGGTCGGCGTTGGTCGCGCTGATCACGCGGACCTTCACCTGGCGCTCCTTGTTGGAGCCGAGGCGTTCGAAGCGTCCGGTCTCGAGGACGCGTAGCAGCTTCATCTGGCCGTTCGAGGACAGGTTGCCGATCTCGTCGAGGAAGAGCGTGCCGCCGTCGGCGGACTCGAACTTGCCTTCGCGCGCGCGCGAGGCGCCGGTGTAGGCCCCGATCTCGGCGCCGAAGAGCTCGGCCTCGAGGAGCTCGCTCGGGAGAGCGCCGCAGTTGAGGGTGACAAACGGGCCATCCTTCACGGACGAGTTCGCCTGCACGATCTCGGCGACCTTCTCCTTGCCGGAACCATTGGCGCCGGTGATCAGCACGGGGACATCCGCGCGCGCCACCTGACACGCGAGGGCGATCACGCGCTCGGTGGCCGGATCGGCGAACACCGCGTCGCGCAGGTCGTAGCGCTCGGCCAGCTCGGTGCGCCGCCGGGACTCGCCCGCCTTCCGACGCGCCAGCTCGCGCCGGGCCTCGGAGAGCTCGAGGAGGTTTTGCACGGCGGTGAGGAGCTTGCGGTCATCCCACGGCTTCGCCAGGTAGTCGGCGGCGCCCGCCTTCACCAGCTCGACGGCGGCCTCGAGCTGCGTCCACGCGGTCAGGAGGATCACCGGCAGGTCAGGGAACGAGCCGCGGATGGCCTTGAACAGCGCGATGCCCTCCTCGCCGGACGTGGTGTCGGCGCGGAAGTTCATGTCCTGGATCACGACATCGACGGGCTCGCGCGCGAGCACGGCCAGGCCCGACGCCGGCGAATCGGCGCGCACGGTGCGCAGATCCACGAGCGAGAACAGCACCTCGAGCGCCGTGGCGACCGCGGGGTTGTCGTCGATGACGAGGACGGTGGGCATGGACGCGCTCAGAGGCTACACGCTCCGGGTGGCGACAGCGGGGGGGATGGAGGAGGCGCGCACCGCCGGGCCGAGCACCGCGATCTGACCGAGGGCCCAGAGCAGCCCCGCTCCGATCGGCAGGTACATCGCCGAGAGTCGGTCGACGCCGTACGTGTCCATGAGCCACATGTTCACGCCGTAGGCGAGCGCCATCCCGACGATGATGCCCATGGTCGCGAGGATGAAGTTCTCGAGCTGGAAGTAGCGACGAATGTCCCGCTTCGTCGCGCCGAGCGCGCGCCGCACGCCGATCTGGCGCGTGCGCTGCTGCACCCAGAAGGACGCGAGCCCGACGACGCCGAGCGCGGTGATGACGAGCAAGGCGATCGACACCCCGAGGAGGAGCCGGGCCATCGCCTGGTCCTGCTCGAAGTACTTCGCCCGGACCTGCGCGAAGGTCTGACGCTCGAGAATGATGCGGCGTGGATCGACGCCGTCGAGCTTCGCGTCGACCTGCGCGAGGATCTCCTGCTTGCGATCGGGGGCGACCCGGAGCAGGTAGTTGCCGCCCATGTTGAAGGGCACGGTCACGGGCAAGATCATCGAGTAGGGCCGCTGGTCGATGCCGTTCGCGTCGTTCGGCCGCACGATGTGATCGACGACCCCGACGATGACCGGCGGCGTGGAGCCCATCACGTAGACCGGCTTCCCGAGCGGGCTCTGGCCCGGGTAGAGCTTCTCCGCCGTCGCGCTCGTGACGATCACCGCTGCGATCCCCTTCGTCTCGCTCTGCACGTCATCGAACGGCACGTACTCGTCGGAGTTGAAGTTGCGCCCCGCGACGAGCTTCAGGCCGAGGGTCTCGACGATGTCGCCGGTGGCCATGTACATGCCGGCGTTGACCGGCGCGTCGCGGTCGTCGGGCTTCGTCGAGATCGAGGAATTCCACGATGACCCTCCGAACGGGATCATGTTGATCGAGATGGCGGACTTCACGCCCGGGATCGTCCGGAGGGCGGCGAGGTCTTGCTCGGTGATCGCCTGCGCGTCGGCGCGCTCACCGATGCCGGTGAGCTGCACCCGGAGCAGCTCGTTCTCCGCGACGCCGCTCGGGCGATCCATGCGCGAGAGCCGGTCACGAATGAGGAACACCGCGTTGCAGACGATCGCGCAGGTGAGGGCGATCTCGAGGACGATCAGCGCGGCCGCGGTGCGATGCCGGCGCAGCGTCGAGAGGATGGGCATGAAGTGCATCAGTGGCTCTTGAGCTGGAGGGCGGGCGTGACCTGGCACCCACGCCAGGCAGGGAGGACACCGGCGAGCAGGCTGGTGATGACCGCCAGCCCGAACGTGGCGAGCAGCATCTGGGTGTCGAGCTCGGCGAGGGCGGCGTACGGCGTCGGCTGGTGACGCACGGCCCACAGGCCGAGCCACGCGAGCAGGAGGCCGAGGACCCCGCCGACGATGCCGATCATGCCGGCCTCGACGAGGAGCTGCGTGAAGATGGACTTCTTCGAGGCGCCGAGGGCGCGACGCACGCCGATCTCGGGAGACCGGCGCATGAACTTCGTGAGCAAGAGGCCCACGGTATTGATCAGGCACACGAGGAGGAAGCCGAGCGAGATCCACATCTGCAGGCGCGCGTCGTTCGGCACGACCTGGTTGTGCTCGAGCCACTCCATCACGTTGCGCAGGCGCACGTTCGGCGGCCGGTGATAGCGGCCCGCCTCCTTCTCGGCCCGCGAGTACGCGGTGAGGTACTCGTAGTAGTCGGCGCGCTTGGCCTCGGTGCTGAGCTCGACCCAGAGCTGGATCCATTCGCAGGGCGCGCCGAGGGCCTCGGGATCCTGGTGCGAGTTCCAGCAGTTCATGCTGCCGTTGCGGCCGAACTTCAGCTCGCGTGACGTCGAGAACGGGGCGTACAGCAGCTCCTTCACGCCGTAGGCGCCGGTGTTGAGATCGAAGAAGTGCGGCGTCGGGAACCACGTGTCGGTCACGCCGACCACGCGCATCTCGTTGCTCTCGACGCGAATCGTACGGCCGACCACGTCGGTGGTGCCGAACACCTTCTCGGCGAGCGGCTTTGCCAGGACCACGACCCGGGCCTTGGCGTCATCGTCCTCGGCGGTCCACGGTCCACCCGCGACGAACGGCACGTCGAACATCGGGAAGAAGTCGGCGGACGCCCACCGCGCCTCGACGTTGAACGGATCGACGCCGACCTGCTGCGATTCGATGGCCGCCCCGCCACCCGTCATCAGGACCTGTCGCTCGGCCTGCTTCGCACGCACGAGCGTCTCGGCGTCCTGCCGCGTCGACTGGTAGAGGGGCTCTTCGCCCTCCTTGTAGCCATCGACGGGCCGCGGATCGAGCTGCACGTAGTAGAGCTGGTCGCTCTTGCCGGGGATGGGATCCGCGGAGAGGACGTGGAGCACGGTCAGCGTGGTCATGCTCGCGCCGACGCCGAACGCGATCGCGAGGATCATGAGAATCGTCAGCGCGACGTTCCGGCGCAGACTGCGTCGCGCCAGATCGAGGTAGTAGCCGATCACGAGGCCTTGGCCTCCGCCGCCTTCGGCTTTACCAGCGCCGGGCCGCGCTCGAGATCCGTGGCCACGCCGTCGACGATGTGGACATTGCGCTGGGCCCGGGCCGCGATCTCCGGATCGTGCGTGACGATGATGACGATCGTCCCCGAGGCGTTGAGCTCCTCGAGGAGCTGCATCACCTCGCGCGCCATCTGCGAGTCGAGGTTGCCCGTCGGTTCGTCGGCGAGGAGCAGCTTCGGGTCGCCGGCGATGGCCCGGGCGATCGCCACGCGCTGCTGCTGACCACCCGAGAGCTCCGCCGGATAGTGCTTCACGCGCGACGCGAGCCCCACGCGCTCGAGGGCGCTCTCGATTCGCTTCCTCCGCTCGGCGCGACCGAACCCGCGGTAGCGCAGCGGCACGTCGACGTTGTCGAAGAGGTTGAGGTCCGGGATCAGGTTGAACGACTGGAAGACGAACCCGATCTTCTCGTTGCGCAGCTTGCTGCGCGCGTTGTCGTCGAGGGCCTTCACGTCGACGCCGTCGAGCTTGTAGACCCCGCCCGTGAGCTCCTCCAGGAGGCCGGCGATGTTCAGGAATGTCGTCTTGCCCGATCCCGACGGGCCCGTGACGGCGACGAACTCGCCCTCCTTCACCTCGAGCGAGAGGTCGCGCAGCGCGTGCGTCTCGACCATCTCGGTCCGGAACACTTTCGAGACGTCCTGCATCTGGAACATGGTCATTGGCTCCTGTCGGATCCCCAGGGGCTGGATCCGGTCGACACGTCAGTCCGCAATTCGAACCCGCTGGGCGTCGCCGAAGGCGTCCGCACCGGTCACGACGATCCGCTCGCCCACCTGCGCCCCCGAGAGCAGCTCGACGGCGTCGAGGCTGATCGCCCCCGTCGTGATCTTGCGGCGCTCGGCCACGCCATCGACGACGAAGTATGCGTAGTTGCCGCCGCCGCTCTCGAGGAACTGGCCGCGCTCCACCTTCATCACGTGCTTGCGCTCCTCGATCAGGATGCGCGCGGTGAGGCGCTGGTTCTGGCGCAGCCCCGCGGGCCGATCGGGACCGAACTCGATCCGCGTGGCCACGTTGCCGTCGACGACCTCGGGCGAGACGGAGCGGACCTTGCCGCTGACCGTCGTCGTGCCGTTGCGGATCTCCGCGACCATCCCGGTGGTGAGGTCGCGCGCGAAGCTATCGGGGACGCGGATCTCGAGCTCGAATGCCCCGAGGTCGACGACGCTCACGACCGGTGCGTTCGCGGCCACGCTCGCGCGCTGCGCCACCAGCAACTGACCGACCTGCCCGTCGACGGGCGACACGATCTCGAGCGACGCCACCTGGCGCTGGAGCTCGCGCACCACCTCGCGCTGCCGATCCAGCCCCTGCCGCGCGGTGCCGAGATCGAAGGCGAGCTCCTTGCCCGCCAGGCCCGCCTCCGTCTTCGCGTGCGAGACGGCGATCTCCGCCTTGCGGAGCGCGTCCTCGGAGCGCCGCAGCTCGAGCTCGGGGATCACCCCCTTCTCGAACATCTGCTTGTTGATCTCGACCTCGCGCGCCGCCGCCTGACGGTCGACCTCCGCCTGCGCGACGAGCTTGTGCGCGTTCGCCTTGCCGTGCTCGATGTCGAGGCCCGCGCGACCGACGCTCGCCTCGAGGCCCGCCAGCGTCGCTTGCTCCTGCGTCAGCCGGCTCTGCAGCTCCGGGCTCGTGACGGTCGCGAGCGGCTGGCCCTTCGTGACCTGATCCCCCGGCCGCACGACGAAGTCGACGGTGCCGGCGGCGATCGCGTAGAGGGTCGGGCTGTTCGCGGCGACCACACGGCCATCGGCCACGACATCGCGCACCAGGTCGCCCTGGCTCACGGCCGCGATCCGCACGCGCGACGCATCCACCGCCTTCTCCGCGGAGAACCAGCCCCGCAGCACGTACCCCGCGCCCGCGAGGACCGCGACCAGCACGAGGCCCATCGGCAGCCAGCGCTTCCACGCCGTGCTGCGCGCCGCCTTCGTGAGCGGCCGGTCCTGTCCCGAGGTGTCCTTGATCGCCATCCGCGCGACGGCTCACAGAGCAACCCGCGTGCCCCTGCAACTCCCTGCTTTTGCTGGTGCCCGGAGTGTCCGCAGCGTCCGCCGGTCGTCCGGGGCGGACACCTCGATCGGACGTGTCAACCGTCCGTCCCGCTCGAGGATCTGATGGTGTTCCCTCGCGGTCTTGGTCTCATCGCCGTGATAACGAAGGCACCGCCATGCGAGAACCTCGTCAGGCCGGGATCCGGGCTCTCATGATGCTGGGCCTCGCGGGATGCGGAGGCAGCGCGGCCCCCGCGGCCACCACTGTCACCGCGTCCGTCGCGCCAGAGCCCGTCGTGCTGCGGGCACCGCGGTGCACGTTCGATCCGATGTGGACCGTCGAGCGCGCATTCGGGGCCCCGGCCAAGTTCGCGGCGGTCCGGGGCGCCCCGGCGTTCGTGAACATCGACACCGCCACCCACGAGCTCGAGATCGAGGACGTCGAGAAGCGGCAGCTGATCGCACGGGTGAAGATCCCCATCGCCGAGGGCCTGACGCTGTTCCCCTTCGAGGCCCTGAACACGGCGGAGGGCACGCTCGTGCTCGTGGGGGCAGCGACGGCACGCGACGCAGCGATGAGCTCGGACTACGACTTCTTCGTCGTTCGCTTCAATGCCACGGGCGAGCCCTCGGTCGTGAAGCTCGAGCTGTCGCTGAAGAACACGTACACCGCGAGCATGATCGCGGTCGGCGATCACGTCGTGGTCGCCGCCGAGCGCAACGACAACATCGGCAGCAACGACGTCCAGATGTTTGTGGGCATGTTCGACCGGAGCGGCAAGCTCGTGCACGACCTCGACGAGCCGAGCACGACGTCCCTCGTGGCCCTCGGACCGACGACGTTCGCGGTCCAGGCGAGGGCGGGTAGCGGTCGCAGCATGGTGCGGGTGTTCGATACCAAGCGTCGCGCGTGGGTCGGCCCCGCCGTCCCGCTCACGAACGAGCTCGCTGACTGGATCCCGATGGACGGCCGCGCGCTCCTGGTCGCGTTCGACACCTCGGGCCGCGAGGAGGAGACCACCACCCACAAGGTCTCGCTCGCCGCACTCGACGCGACGGGGGCCTTGTCGGCGTGGCAGCCCCTCGGGATCGAGGCCGACACCGTGCGACTGGCCGCGCGCCCCGACGGCTCGACGCTGCTCTTGGCCGGCAATGATATCGACCTCCAAGTGATGGCGGTCGCGCCAGACCTGAGGGTGGAGTCGGGCGCAGCCATCCCCTCTCCCGACCCCGGCTTCGGCTTCACCCCGGTGGTCAGTGGCGACTCCCTCTACCTGGCCACGATGCGCCTCGTCGAGCGCTACCGCTGCCGGTAGGCCTCGCCAGGCGCCGCGATTCCCAGCAGCTCCGCTAGCTTCACGCGCTCTTCACGCCCCTGCACCCCGCGCCTCATGCGGCCGGGGCGTAGAACAGGCATGAACCCGCCGCGGATCGCCCTGGGCCTCGCCGCCCTCGCCACCCTCGCCACCGGCTGCGCTGCCGGCCGGCCCGCCACCACCATCCGCGGGGCCGACCTCTACGCGCATGTCGCCGAGCTCCGCCACGATGGCCGCGCCGTGGTGCAGTCGAGCGCACGGCAGGACGTGACGATTCATCGAGGTCAGTTCCTCGTCGATCCCGTCCTCGAGCAGCTCTTCGAAGTGAACCAGGTCATCCACAACTGCACCGGCGACCCGGCCACCGAGACCGACTGCACCCTCGTCCTCCTCCGCGACCAGTCGTTCACCGTGCACGAGGAGGCGCCCGCGCCCCGCGAGCGGCCGGACGAACAGGGCCGCGACCTCTCCGTCCGCACCAAGGTCGTCCTCTTCACCGGCATCACCACTGCCCTGCTCGGCTACGGCGCCGCGAAGTGCGACGCCTTCGATGGCTGCGGCACCGTGCTCGGCATCGCCGCCGGGATCGATGGCCTGATCTTCCTGGTGGCGGCCGCGTGCGCGGACGGCTGCCGCGACTAGGTTGGAGTCTCCCGCAGCGTGGGAAACCCACACACCGTCGTCGCGGATCCCGGCATTCCTGGCTCCGCGCGTGGCAATCCTCGACGCGACCCGGTGTCGTGGCCTGTCTGGGATCCGGTCCGCTACTTGCGTGGCGTGTAGTGATGTTGCGACTCCACACCCTGCTTCCGATCCTCATGCTGGGCTGTCAGGACCTCGACCCGCCCATTGACGTGGATGCCGGAGACGACTCGATCGAGGTTTCCGAGACCGCATCCGCGCTCACGGGCCCCCTCACGGCCACCGATTGGTACGACTACTTTGTTCAGGACACCTGCCGCGACGCGAATGGTGTGGCGATTTCGGGCGATCCCTACGCCTGCGCTGTTCATTCGAACCTGCTTCCGAATGAACGGGTGCGCTCGAGCTTCAAGTACTCCGATGCCAGCCGGTCGTTCGCCCTCCACGCCCTCCCGAAGCGCTCACCACGCGGCAACGTCAGCCTCGTGGTGTTCGACTCGGGCAACAACGCGAGCGGGAAGGGGATGTTCGACCTCGATGATCCGCACTGCAAGGTGCCCGGCTCGCTCTGCTACCACAGTGGCGATGTCGACATCGTCGACATCTACGAATCGCGCTGGAACACGTCGTGGGCCAACGTCGTCTCGATCATCGGCACCGCGCACATCGGCACGGGGGGATATATCGGTTTCGGAACCACGGGCCTGAGCGGAGAGGGCGCATGGCCGGATGGCTGGCTGCTCGGCACGCACACGAGCCCGGAGCCCACCACCCAGATCGGCCTCAACGTCTATCGCGACGAGAATCGCAACACCGGCACGTATCTCACCGCGTCAGTGTGGGACAAGGCGATCTGTACCGTCCCGCTGGGTACGGTGCCGGGCGTGTGCTCCGGCATGGGCTACAACCAGTGGCTGCGCGCGGATCGCGTTTACATGGGCGACGGCAAGACGTTCTCGGACGTCGTCATCAGCATGCACACCGTGGACTTCGACTCGCTGAACGCGTGCGCGGGGCACCTCGAGATGTTCCTGTTCAGCCGCGAGTACGGGCTCATGAGCCACCAGACGTGGCGACGCATTGGGTGCGATCCCTCACCCTCCGCGAACATCGGCTGCTCGGATAGTGAGCCGTCGATGGTGATCAGCCCGTTCACCTACTACTTCGGCTCGACCCCGATCACGCTGGAGCGCAAGGCGTGCGCCCGGATGATCAGCAACGGCGCCGAGTACTCGTTCGATCCCCGCGCGCTGCCGGCGCCGTCCGAGCCGACGCCGTATCCGAATGCCCGTGTTGTCGACGAGGCGGGTTATGGCAACGTGCTGCTCAATCCCCAGCTGTCGTGGCCCGATACGGCGGCTGGGGGGTGGTCCGTCGATAACGCGACGGCCTCCGAGGTGATCGCGGGACCCGCGCAGGTCGCGCGGTTCAACGACGCGGTGAGGGTCTCGTGCGTAGGGGACTGCGTGGATAGCTCGATCTATCAGGACCTCGATCTCGACTACCGCGCGCCCTCGCTCAAGGGCGCGACGGTGTCGTTCGGAGCTCGAGTCGCGCGAACCGGAGCCACCAACGGCAGCGGCCGGATCTACCTGTTGCAGTTCCGCGCGGACGGCAGCCTGATCAAGACCAAGTACGTGGCGTTCACCGCTTCGCGTGCGTGGCCGGACCCGGTCGGCACGATCGCGGCCACCCAGGACACCATCGCGAGCGACGCCCGGTTCCTCCGGTATCAGGTCAACCTCTTCACACCGGTGGTGCCATACGTGCTCGACGACCTGTTCCTGCTGCGCAACTGACGCACATCCCCTGACCACCGCCGACTGGCGGTGTCGGACATAGGTATCCTTCCAGCGCCGCGCTCCACCGCGTTCTCGCCGGTGCAGTCCAGGAGCGCCGCCAAACGGCCACCGCTAATTGAGGTCGGCGCGCTTCTCGCGCCACTCGACGAACAACGCCGAGAAGCGTGGGTCACCGTGAAGGATCTGGAGATCGGAGTCCGTCTCCATCTTCTCGGCGTGCTCGTAGTCGTGCTCGATCGCGAGGCGCACCTGATCGATCGCCTTGTCGATGTCCCCGACGGCGGCGTAGGCACACGCGCCCGAGTGGTAGATGAAGGGGTTCTCGGGCCCGAAGCGCTGGCCGGCGGTCGCGAGCGAGACCGCGAGTGAATAGTCGCCGAGCGCGTGGGCGTGGATACAGGAGTTGTTCCACGCCATCACGTAGGCCGCCCGCGCTTCGCCGGAGCCCTTGGGCGGCTCGGGCATCGCGAGCACGGCCGAGAGCAACGCGAGGGCCTGCGGGCGCTCGACGGAGAAGGACGAGTTGTAGAGGTAGGGGACGAGGGCGATGGAGGGCGGCAGGAGCTCGAGGGCTCCGTTCAGGTGGTTGGGCGCGTGGCGCGCGATCGATACACAGAGCTCGGCGATCTCCTCGGGGTCGGTCGCGTCGAGCGTGTCGCGATCGAGGAGCGCGTAGGCCTCGGGGAGCTCGTCCGGGGCGTGCTCTGCGATCTCGCCGACGACGAGGACCCGGACATCGGCTTCGTCGGTGCTGGCGCCGAGCGTCACCGCTTCGGGGATGCGGTTCTGGCGGACGAGGACGATCGCGAGGTAGCCGGTGGCGTCGGAGGCGGGGTCGAGCGCGAGGGCGCGACGCAGCAGCCGCTCGGCGATGGGCGCGGTGGTGACGGAGTCGGGGTCGTGCTCGAGGGCGACCTCGATGATCATGCCGGCGAGCTCGCGCTTGGACCACGCGGACTGACCGACCGCCCAGGCGAGGGCGCCTTCTTCGCCGTGGCGGCGGAAGCGATCAGCGAACGGATTCCCGGCGAGCACGAAGGGCTCGCCGGCGTCATCGTCGTCGTCATCCGAGCTGGCGGTGGCGCGGGCCTTCACGGCGTCGTCGACGCGTTCGTACCGTGCCCAGGCGATGGGGATGACGTCGTTGATGCGCGCGATGATCCACATGAGGAAGTGGGTCTGCTCGGCGGAGGTGGCGGGGACCGCGAAGCCTTCGACCCACATGAGGGCGGAGCGATGGCGGCGGTCGTGCACGACGTCGGCGCGCTGGAAGGGCTCGAACTCGTCGGCCCGCTCATCCTGGAACACGGAGAGCCAGAGCGCGAAGAAGGCGTTCACGACGCTCTCTTCGCCGGGGAGCGCGGGACCGGAGAGCTTGAGGGCAATGCCGAACCGCTCGCCCGTGACCTCTTCGAGGACCTCGGGGTAGCCCTCGAGGGGGAACGGGACCGCTTGCTCGAGAGGCGGGAGGCCCGCGCGCCAGTGGCTCTCCATCTCGACTTCCTGGATGTCGTCGAGCTCGAGGTCGTCGTCGTCGTCCTCGTCGTCGTCCTCGTCGTCAGCGTCGGGGGGCGTCCCCTGGACCACGCGCCCCGCGTCCGGGGCGGCGTAGATGACCTCGGCGTGCTCGTCTCCGAGGCCGCTGACCGCCTCGGTCTCGCCGGTGACCTCGTCCTCGTCGTCGTCGTCGGGGACCTCGGCGAGGGCGGCCTCTTCGAGGAACGCGACGCCGTCGACGGCCGTCTCGATCTTGAAGAGGTGGATCACCTCGAGGCCGTAGCGCGCGGCGACCGCCTCGAGGGCGAGCTTCTGGGCATCGACTTCGTGGGGGGCCGGGGGCATCCACGAGCCGGCGAGCCACTGCCGAGGTGGTGCGTCCTCATCCTCGCCGGGTCCCGCGGTCACGGAGGGCTCGTCGGGATCGGAGGCTTCCGTGACGTTGGCCGCGGCGAGGGCCGCCCAGAGCGCACGCTGCTCGGATGCATCCAGAGCGCGCGCGGCCCGGGCGATCACGATGCCGCGCGCTAGATCACTGCGGCGGGGCTCGAGGCCAGTGAGCTCCACTGCTTCCAGACTAACTCATCAGCACTCGATGATGTTCACGGCGAGGCCACCGCGCGCAGTCTCCTTGTACTTGCTGCTCATGTCGGCGCCCGTGCGCCACATGGTCTTGATGACCTTGTCGAGGGAGACCTTGTGCGTGCCGTCGCCCTGGAGCGCGAGGCGCGCGGCGTTGATCGCCTTCACCGCGCCCATCGCGTTGCGTTCGATGCACGGGACCTGGACGAGGCCGCCGATCGGATCGCAGGTGAGCCCGAGGTTGTGCTCCATCCCGATCTCGGCCGCGTTCTCCACCTGCGCGGGGGTGCCCCCCATGACCTCGGCGAGCGCGCCCGCGGCCATCGAGCAGGCCACGCCGACCTCGCCCTGGCAGCCGACCTCGGCGCCGCTGATCGAGGCGTTCTTCTTGTAGAGCGCGCCGATCGCGGCGGCCGTGAGGAGGAAGCGGAGCGTGCCCTCCTCGTCGGCGTTGGGCAGGAAGCGCCGGTAGTACATGACGACGGCGGGGATGATGCCCGCCGCCCCGTTCGTGGGCGCGGTGACGACGCGGCCACCGGCGGCGTTCTCCTCGTTCACGGCGAGGGCGAAGAGGTTCACCCAGTCCATGATGACGAGCGGATCGCTCGCCCCGGCCGGATCGCTCTTCATGCGCCGATGCAGGGCGGCCGCGCGCCGCTTGACCCGCAGGCCCCCCGGGAGGATGCCCTCCTTTTCACAGCCTCGCTTCACGCACGCATCCATCGCGTTCCAGATGAGCGCGACCCGGGCACGCACGTCGGCCTCGGGCAGGTGCGCCTTCTCGTTCTCCAGCATGAGGCTCGAGATCGAGAGGCCGTGCTCCGTGCAGAGGCGCAGCAGCTCGGCACCCGAGTTGAAGGGATAGGGCACCACGACCTGGTCGGCGGGGGTGCTGCCATCGGCGGGGGCGCCCGTGCTGTCGACGACGAAGCCGCCACCGACGGAGTAGTAGATGCGCTCGGAGATCGGGGCGCCGGCGCCGTCGAGCGCGGTGAAGCGCATCCCGTTCGAGTGCAGGGGCAGCTTCTCGCGGCGGTGGAACACGAGATCCACGTTCGGGTCGAAGCTCACCTCGTGGGCCCCGCAGAGCTTCACGCGCTTGTGCTCGGTGATCGCGTTCACGCGGGGCGCCATCGAGTCGACGTCGACGGACGAGGGGTCGTCGCCCTCGAGTCCGAGGAGGATCGCGCGATCACTGCCGTGGCCCTTGCCGGTGAAGCCCAGGGAGCCGAACAGCTCGACCTTCAGGCTCGCGGTGCGATCGAGGGCCCCGTCGTCTCGGAGTCGCTCCACGAATCGACGCGCGGCGCGCATCGGTCCGACCGTGTGGGAGCTCGACGGCCCGATGCCGATCTTGAAGATGTCGAAGACAGAGATATGCACGCGGTAGAGCCAGTGTAGCCCGCTCCCCTCAGAAGAGGATGCGAGTTCGGATGTTCGTCTCGAGCTTCGCGATGCCGCGCTTCACGTCCTGCGAGACGTCCTGCTCGAGGTCGATGATCAGGTAGCCGATGTTCGGGTCCGTCGAGAGGAGCTGCGCATGGATGTTCGCGTTGTGGTCCGAGACGATCTTGTTGATGTCGCGGAGCACGCCCGGGACGTTGCGGTGAATGTTCAGGATCCGGTGCGTGCCCTTGGCGATGGGCAGCTCGATCTGCGGGAAGTTCACGGCCCCCGTCGTGGCGCCGGCGTTGATGAGCTTCAGGAGCGCCCCGCTGACCTCGCGACCGATTGCCTCCTGCGCCTCCTCCGTCGAGCCGCCGATGTGGGGGGTGAGGATCACGTTCGGCAGGCCCCGCAGCGCGGTCTCGAACCCGTCGCTGTTCGACTCCGGCTCGTCGGGGTAGACGTCGACCGCCGCGCCGCCGATGCGACCCGAGCGAATGCCTTCGGCCAGCGCCTCGATCACGACCACGGTGCCGCGGCTCGCGTTGAGCAGGCACGCGCCGGTCTTCATGCGCGCGATCTCCTCGGGGCCCATCATGTTCTTCGTCGACGGCGTCTCGGGCACGTGGAGGGTGACGAAGTCCGAGACCTCGAGCACCTCCTCGAGCTTGCCGCACGCGCGGTTGTTGCCCATCGGCAGCTTCGCGAGGATGTCGTAGAAGACGACGCGCATGCCCATCGCTTCGGCGAGCACGCCGACCTGGCTGCCGATGTGGCCGTAGCCGACGATGCCGAGGGTCTTGCCGCGCACCTCGTGGCTGCCGACGGCGACCTTCTTCCACACGCCGGAGTGCACCTCGCGCGAGCGATCGCCCAGGTGCCGCGAGAGCATCACGATCTCGGCGATGATCAGCTCGGCGACCGAGCGCGTGTTCGAGAACGGGGCGTTGAACACCGGCACGCCGCGACCGTTCGCATGTGCGCTCGCGACCTGGTTCGTGCCGATGCAGAAGGCCCCGACGGCCAGCAGGCGCTTGGCTTCGTCGAGGACCTTCGGCGTGACCTGCGTCTTGCTCCGGATGCCCAGCACGTGGACATCGCGGCAGCGCTCCACGAGCTCGGCTTCGGGCAGCGCCGTCTTCAGCGTCTCGACGGCGAAGCCCTCCGCGCGGAACGCATCGGCGGCGACCGGATGCACGTTCTCCAGGAGGAGGATCTTGATTTCAGACTTCGGGAACGACGTCGTCGGCTGCATGCGGTCCAGGACGAACGTACTACAGTGCGCCGCATGGCAAAGGCGAAGGGCGCACCGGCCACGAAGGCACCAAAGGCCCCGAAGGAGAAGAAGGCGACCACTCCGCGCAAGCGGAAGGTCAAGGCCGAGGCCGGCTCCGTGGGCCTCACGGCGGAGGAGGTCGCGGGGGGGACCCCCACCGGGGCCGCCGCCGAGGTGGGCGCGCTCGTCCTCGCCGCCGGAGGCCAGGTCCTGGCGACCTACCGCGACCCGTTCGGCGGCCACTGGGTCGTGCTCGCCGCGCTGCCGCTCGACAAGGTGAAGCCCACGCCCTACCAGCGCGAGCTCTCGAAGGCGCACGCGGAGAAGCTCGCCGCCGTGATCCCGAAGGTCGGCCGGTTCCTCGATCCGGTGATCGCGGTCTCCGACGGAGAGGGCGGCTTCATGTCGCCAAACGGCATGCACCGCCTCTCCGCCCTCGGATCCCTCGGCGCCAAGACCGCGATCGCCCTCGTGATGCCCGAGCCGGAGATCGCGTTCCGCATCCTCGCGCTCAACACCGAGAAGGCCCACAACCTGAAGGACAAGGCCCTGGAGGTGATCCGCATGGTGCGCGCCATCGCCGCCGATCCCAGGAAGCAGGGCGTCAGCGAGCAGGATCTCGCGTTCGAGCTCGAGCAGGCGTCGCTCATCACGATCGGCATCTGCTACGAGAAGAACGGTCGCTTCTCGGGCGGCGCGTACAACTCCGTCGTCAGCAAGTGCGAGACGTTCTCGACCAAGGCCCTCGCCGACAACCTCGCGCTGCGCGAGGCCCACGCCGAGAAGCTCCTCGAGCTCGACGAGGCCGTCACCGCCGCGGTGGGCCGGCTCAAGGAGTCGGGCTTCACGAGCGGCTACCTGAAGCCGATCGTCGTCGCACGCGTGAATCCGCTGCGCTTCGTGAAGTCCGACGCGAACACGCCCCCGCCCGACTTCGACAAGACGATCGACAAGATGATCGACGGGGCGAAGAAGTTCGATCCGTCGAAGATCAAGGCGCAGGACATCGCCATCGCCGCCGCCGTCGGTGGGGGCGGCGAGGAGTAACTACTCGCTAGAAGAAGTAGTAGTGAACGCCCGCGTTGGCGGTCACCTGCCCCAGGAGCGCCACGCCGCCCGCATCCGCCGCCCCGATGACGAGGCCGCCGGTGAACGAGAGGGCCACGTTCGACGCGATGAAACAGCGGGTCTGGAACCCCGGCTCGATGAAGAGGGCGTTGGTCGAATCGTCCGGGCCATTGGCCTCGTTGGAGAAGTAGATGCTGCCACCGACACCGAAGTCGGCCACCGACGACGCGGCGAGGTGATAGTAGAACCGACCACCGATCGCGAGGCTGAAGTTGTCGTCGCCTTCCTCGTCGAAGAAGCCGAGGGCGCCACCGAAGCGGAACTTGCCCAGGTCGTACTCGACGGAGACGAGGCCGTCGGTTCCGCTGACAACCGACCCGAGGATCGGCGCGATCACGCCGACGGCGAGCTTGTTCGCCGAGCCCGGCGTGCCGGTGGCGGCCATGGTGCCGTCGGTCCCGTCATTGATGGCCACGGAGCCCGAGACGTTCGCGTCGACGGACACCGAACCTTCGACCTGCGCGAAGGCCGGCGTCGCGACGGCCGCGAGCACGAGCGTGGAGAGGATGATCTTCGTCATGGGAGCCCCTCTCAGAAGAAGTAATAGTGAACGCCAGCGATGCCGGTCACCTGACCGCCGAGGGCCACGCCGCCCGCGTCGGCCACGCCGATCGTGATGCCGCCCGTGAACGACAGGGCGACGTTGCCGCCACCGAGGAACGTGCGGATCTGGAAGCCGGGCTCGATGAAGAGGTTCGTCTGGCGATCGAGCGGCGTGTCGATGCTCGCGAGCGAGAGTCCGCCACCGATGCCGAAGTCCGACGAGAGCGTCGAGTGCACGTGGTAGTAGAAGCGGCCGCCGACGAAGATGTTGGTGTTGTCGTCGCCTTCGCCGTCGGCGAGGCCGAGGAAGCCACCGACGTGGAACATGCCGGCGTCGAAGTTCATCGACACGCCACCGCCGAGCGACGACGGCACCGCCGCGAGGCTGACTTCTGCACCTACACCGATCGACCCTTCCTGACCGCCGGCCAGGGCCGGGGTCGCGGAGGCAACCAGGAACGCTGTCACGAGGCAGAGCTTCTTCATGCGCGGACTCTCGCCAACGTCGGGATCGGGCGCAAGGCTACGAGTCATCCGCAGTGCTAGTCTCACGCGGTGCTCTCGCCCGAGATCGAGCTAGGAGATCTCGACGCCCGACACCTGGCTGGATGGTGGGGGCTCCTCGTTCCGCCCGGCGTACTGGCCCGACCAGCGTGGGCGCTCTGCGTCCTCGATGGTGAGAACCCCGTGAAGCTGATCATCTCGGGGCGCGGTTCGGTGACGCCGGCAAAGCCGAAGGCCCTCGACGAACGCGGGCTCGCGACCTTCGCCGCCGAGCATGGAGTGACCGGCGTCGTGGTGATCGAGCGCACGGTACTTGGCAAGCTCTCGGGCGAGATCGAGGCGGCGCTGCGCCTCGACCAGGATCCCCTCGAACAAGGCCTCGTCGCCTTGAAGGCGCTCAAGCGCTACGCCGGCAAGGGCGTGTGGACCGAGCCGCCGCTGCTCGACATCTTGCCCACGCCGTCGTTCGATCCGATCCAGCGGACGTTCGACCGGCTCATCCCGGATCGCTCGGCCCTCGTCGCATATGTGTTCGAGGACGATCACTCGCGCGTGCACGCGTCGATCATCGCGGTGAAGGACGGCGGCGACATCGTGGCCGCGGCCACGCATCGCGCGGTCGAAGATCTCGTCGACGAGGCCACGCTCGCGCGGACCTGGGCCGCGCAGGGTCCCCGCGCGACCCGGCCGCTGCTCGACGCGATCGAGAAGCGCTTCGCGAAGCCGAGCGTGGCCCTGTTTCTCGATCGCGCCACCTGGCGCCGCGTCCTGACCGGCCCGCCGGATCAGCTCGCTCGCGAGCTCGATGCGAAGAAGGTGATCATCGATCCGGCGCCGGCATGGCTCATGGGGCTCCTGTCGGGAGCGGCGGTGGCGGCGGTCGCCGGGCGCGCCGCGCGCGGGCTCGCGGCGATGCTGCCGAAGGGGACACGCGACATGGCGAGCGCGCTGGCCGGGAAGGCCCGTGACGTGATGAAGGAGTCCGGCGCGCATCCGTTCGCGCTGCTCGGCTTCGACCCGATCGAGCTATGGGTGCGACTCCGTGGCTTCTGGCGGGAGGACGGTCCCACACGCGGCACAGGCAAGAGCCGCCGGTAGCGTCTCGCCGCAGCGACAGGCCCAGCCGACCCAGCGCGCCGGCGTCCCGACGACGATCGCATGCGGCGCGATATCCGTGATCACGACCGCCCCCGCACCGACCATCGCGTACTCGCCGATCGTCACCCCCGCGAGCACCGTCGCATTCGCGCCGATCGTTGCCCCCCGCCTCACCAGCGTCGGCGCGTACGCTTGCTTCCGCGACACGTGGGCGCGCGGATGGAGCACGTTCGTGAAGACGCACGACGGACCGAGGAAGACATCGGCCTCCAAGGTCACGCCGTCGTAGATCGACACGTGGTTCTGCACGCGGCAGCCGTCGCCGATGCTGACGTTGCCGACGAAGCAGCCCTGGCCGAAGGAACACCGGGCGCCGATGCGAGCGCCGCCCAGCACGTGGACCCAGTGCCAGAGTCGGGTCCCGGCCCCGATCTGGGCCCCCTCATCGACGATGGCCGTCGGGTCGATCACGGGCGTGCGGGTCCGTGCTCAGCAGCGCCGCGGGGCGCCGCGGTTAGATCGATCATCCATTCAGGTATATCGTGGATGCCGTGCCGAAGCGTCCTCCGCGCGTCACGCGCGAGCTCGCTATCCCGCGCGATCTCCGTGGAGCAGGACCGACCCGCGCTCACGTCACCGAGGGCGGGAGCGAGCTGTGGCACGCCGATGTCCTCGTGCTCCTCGGCAAGCTGCCAGCGGGGTCGGTCGATCTCGTCGTCACCGACCCGCCCTACGCGATCGGCAAGGCCGCGTGGGACGAGTTCCCTTCCCTCGACGCGTATGTCGACTGGTGCGACACGTGGCTCGCGGAGGTCGCGCGCGTGCTCGCACCGCACGGCTCCGCCTACGTCTGTGGCTTCTCCGAGATCCTGGCGGACGTGAAGGCCCGCAGCGCGAAGCGGTTCGCGAGCTGCCGCTGGCTCGTCTGGTACTACAAGAACAAGGCGAACCTGGGGCGCGACTGGGGCCGGTCGCACGAGTCGATCATCCACCTGCGCGGCGAAGCGGCTCGGATCGATGTCGATGCCGTCCGCGTTCCGTACAACGGGCACACCACGCGCTACCCGGCCCGGATCCAGGCCGTGTCGTCCCAGTACGGCGGCGCGAAGGCCAAACGCGATACCTGGCAGCCGAACCCGCTGGGGGCCAAGCCGCGCGATGTCTTCGAGATCCCCGTGATCTGCAACGGGATGGAGGAGAAGACGGCCCACGCGACGCAGAAGCCGGAGGCGCTGATCGAGAAGCTGGTCCTGGCCTCGAGCCTCCCCGGTCAGCTAGTCGTCGACCCGTTCGTGGGCTCGGGGACCACGGCGGTGGTGGCCGAGAAGGCGGGGCGGCGGTGGATCGTGGGTGATGCGGAAGCTAGGTACGTCGGCCTGGTGCGAGAGCGTCTAGCGCGACGTGCGGCGGAGCCACGAAGCCGCCGGGACCCGCCGTAGCGTTGCGCACGCGGTAGGACACCTGGCGACACCTGGCTCCGTCCCGGCGCGCAGGGCACCGGTGGTAACCTGGTGACATGCGTGTGTGGGCGCTCGTTCTGATGTTGAGTGCGTGCTCGTTCGCGGGTTCTTCGCCCGGTCTCGATGACGACGGCGTCGAACCGGATAGCTCCGATGCCGACTCGACCGACGCGTCCGACGCGACCGACGGGCTCACCTGCGGCGACGTGACCTGCTCCCCGAACGCCACGTGTGATCCCGACACGGCGAGCTGCGCCTGCTCGCCCGGCTTCGTCGGTGATGGCGTCACCTGCGATGACAGAAACGAATGCGCGGACTCGAGCGCGGGCTGCCCGGCCCTGTGCGTGAACGTGATCGGCAGCTTCCAGTGTGCCGCTCCGGCCACGTGTGCAGAGCGTAAGGCCGTCGATCCAGCGGCGGTGGCCGATGGTGACTACAGGCTCTGGCTCGGTGGTGATTCCTCACGGCCGGTCGCTGTCTACTGTCACGACATGGCGAACACGCCTCGCGAGTACCTGAATGTCTCCGACACGTTCTCGCAGTACTCCGAGGGCGGCTCTAGCCCCGGTTCCGACGTTCGTACGACGTACACGCGCGTCCGGCTCCGCTTGCAGCCGCTGGGCATCGAGATCTCCGACCGGACGTTCGCCTCATCCACGGGTGAGTTGAACCACTCGAACATGGGGCCGCTGGTCACGAGCATGCCGGTCGGGGTGGCGATGGACTGCGGTGGCGGCGGGAGCAGCGAAGGGGTGGCGCGGGTCGGGGTGCCCGCGCCGTTCGCGATCGCACAGTTGTTCTCGAGGGGCGGGGCCGATCCGGGGGGCTCTGTGTCCCGGGCCGATAACGATCGGACGGTCATGCTCACGGGCGGAGGGGGATGCGGGTGGCATGGCCCCGCCCCCGACCTCTACGACCCGTACAACGACAACGCGGCCGGGAAGGTCCTGGCGCTGTCGTACGCGCCCTGACCGCTCAGGCAAGCAAGTAGCGGGTCAGCACCTTCGTCATCATCGCCGGATCGTCGGCGCCACCGAGCTCGCGGGCCGAGTGCATCGAGAGCATCGGGTTGCCGACGTCGACGGTGGGAATGCCGAGCAGGGTGGAGGTGATCGGACCGATGGTGCTACCGCACGCCAGGTCCGTCCGGTGGTTGTAGTACTGCACCGGTACGCCCTCCGCGCCGCATAGCTCGGCGAACATCGCGGCCGTGGTGGCCGTGGTCGCGTAGCGCTGGTTGGTGTTCGTCTTGATGACGGGCCCGCCGTTCAGCTGCACCTTGTGACGCGGCTCGTGCTTGCTCGCGTAGTTCGGGTGCACGGCGTGAGACATGTCCGCCGAGATGCAGGTGGAGCGCGCGCAAGCGGCGTGGAACGCCTCGCGCTCGGGGATGAGCCGTTCGAGGACGCGCGGCAGGACGGCGCTGCCTGCCCCCGCGACGCTGTCACTGCCCACCTCCTCGTGATCGAAGAGGGCGACCACCGCGATGGCCCCCCGCTCCTCGGGATGCGGATGCTGGATCAGCGCGGTGAGGGCGGCGTGGCAGCTCGCCTGGTT
>LNFM01005611.1_pt1 | contig 22530 bp, 25 predicted proteins | sample 596031 | NCBI WGS metagenome assembly LNFM01 (sample SAMN04254537, study PRJNA301005) | activated carbon metagenome | isolation source: dual media filters at the Ann Arbor, Michigan drinking water treatment plant | place: USA: Ann Arbor | reverse complement strand
CGGCACCATGCTGCTCACCGGCGCCGAGTCGGACGCCGGCTACAAGGTGGCCCTGACGGTGTGCGCCGCCCTGCGCCGGAGCGCCCTGTCGCGCGCCGCCGACCGGCCCCGCAGCGGAGCCGCGGCACGCGTCGCCGCCCTGTGAGGGATGTCATGGACACCGGCCCGCATGCCGTCCCGGGCGCCCCGCACGGTCGCCTGAGACGGGAACCCGGACGGCCGGGGGCGCACGGCATCGACGCCGCCTGCACCCCCGGCCCCCAGGGAACCGGACCGGCCCGTCGCTCCGGAGCCCCGGAGGACGGGCGTGGACGAACTACTTCGCCAGGGTGGCGAAGCGGAGGAACGTCGAGACGGCGTCCTCGAACTGGTCGGCGCAGTCGTCCTCTCCCGTGGCCACGCACGTGCGCAGCCGGTCGGAGATCAGATGCAGCCCGACCTGATCGACGGCGGCCTTCACGGCCGCGAGCTGGGTGAGCACCTTCTGGCAGTCGGCGCCCTCCTCCAGCATCCGCTGGACGCCGCGCAGCTGTCCCTCCGCTCGGCGGAGCCTCACGACGAGCTGATCGGCTCCCGGACGTGGTGCGGTGGTCGCCACGGGCTCAGTGGCCACAGCCGCAGGAACCGCCGCAGCAGCCACCGCCCCCGCCGCCGAAGCCGACCACCGACGGCGCCGCGCCGTCGCCCTTGCCCGGGCGGGCGGTGACGAAGCCCGTGAAGAGCTGCTTCGCCTCCGTGGCCCCGCACTCGGGGCAGACGCGGTCCTCGTCCCGCAGGAAGCCCTGCCGGAAGGCCTCGAAGGTGTGGTCGCACGCCACGCAGGCCAGGTCGTAGCTGGGCATGGCTAGGAGAGCCCCAGCGCCTGCTCGAGCTGCGCCTTCGGCATGGCGCCGACCGCGTGACGCGAGAGCTGGCCGTTCTCGAAGAGCCCGAGGAACGGGATCCCCTGGACGTTGTACTTCTGCGCGATCGCGCCGTGCTCGTCGACGTTCAGCTTGCCGACCACGAGGGTCTCGCCCCGCTCCTTGGCGATCTGCTCGACGACGGGGCCGATCATGCGGCACGGGCCGCACCACTCCGCCCAGAAGTCGACCAGCACGGGCTTCTCGTTCTCGAGCACCGTGCCCTGCCAGTTGTCCGCCGTGATCTCCAGAACGCTCTCGTCTGCCATCGAGCCCTACCTTTCCGTTGACGGGGCGACGGCCGCGGAGGGCGTCGCGCTGACCTTCTCCGGAGACGAGATACCCGCCTCCAGCCATCTCTCGGCGTCCATGGCCGCCATGCATCCGCTGCCGGCCGCCGTGATCGCCTGCTTGTAGATCGTGTCCTGGACGTCGCCGCAGGCGAAGACGCCCTCGACGCTCGTCCGCGTGCCGTCGGTCAGGACGTAGCCCGACTCGTCGAGGTCGATCTGCCCGGCGAAGAGGGAGGTGTTGGGGTCGTGGCCGATCGCGACGAACATGGCCGCGGCCGGGATGTCCTCGAGCTCGCCCGTGACCGTGTCGCGGACGCGCACCGCCTCCACCTTCTCGTCGCCGACGACCTCCTCGACGACGGCGTTCCAGCGGACCTTGATCTTCTCGTTCTCCAGAACGCGCGCGACCATGATGCTCGACGCGCGGAACTCCTCGCGCCGGTGCACGATCGTCACCGACGAGGCCATGCGGGCGAGGAAGAGGGCCTCCTCCATCGCGGAGTCGCCGCCCCCGACCACCACCATGGGCTTGTCGCGGAAGAAGAAGCCGTCACAGGTCGCGCACGTCGACACCCCGAAGCCGCGCAGCCGGGTCTCGCTGGGGAGGTCGAGCCAGCGCGCGGACGCGCCGGTCGAGATGATCACGCTGTTGGCGAGGTGCTGCTCCTCGTCGACCCAGACCGAGAACGGCCGGGACGAGAAGTCCACGCGCGAGACGTCGGCCGACTCGAGAACCGCACCGAAGCGCTCGGCCTGGCCGCGCATGTGCTGCATCAGCTCGGGGCCCTGGATGCCGTCCGTGAAACCGGGGAAGTTCTCCACGTCGGTCGTCAGCATCAGCTGGCCGCCGGCGCCGAAGCCCTCGGCCACATAGGGCGACAGGTTCGCCCGGGCGGCGTAGATTGCCGCGGTGTAGCCCGCCGGGCCTCCGCCGATGATGATGATGTCGTGGACGTCCTTCACGCGCACCTCCTCGTCTCCTCCGCACGCATACCCATGGGGGTATCCTAGCACCGTGTCATCCACATGCCGCCTCTGCGATGGACCCGTCGAGCCGACCGTGCTCTCGGGCATCGTCTCCCTCAAGCGCCGCCGGTCGGCGATGGCCTCCGGCCGCGTCAGCGCCATCCGCGCCGAGACCTGCGTGAACTGCGGTCACACCGAGCTGTTCGCCGAGAAGCCCGAGCGCCTCTTCTCCGACCACCACCGGGAGAAGGGCTCCTGAGCCTGGATTCGTAGGCCTAGCGCGCCGCCGTGTCGGGGGCGCGCCGGGGCAGCCAGACCAGCTTGTTGCCCACCCCGGTCGGCCGCCGGCAGGCGGCGAAGTAGCGGCGCCCCTCGGCGGCCTCGATGCGGCGGATGCGCCGCGCATCCTCGAGGGTCGCGGCGCCCCAGGCGGCGAGCATGCCCACGACCACGCCCTCGGCGGTGCCGCCCCGGCCGAGCACGCCGATCAGGAACGTCAGCATCGCCGTGCCTCCGACGGTCAGCACCACCCCCGAGAAGAACGCCCAGCGGCGCCAGTCGCGCGGTGTCGCCTCGAGCCGGCGCGGTCCGCTCGCGCGCACCGCCTGCGGCAGGCGCACCGAGGGGAGGGCGGTCTTGCGCAGCCACACCCGGAAGAGCGGGTAGCTGATGATGCCGGTGATGCCGGTGATGCCGAACGCCGCCGCGTACCAGTTCGCGTCGAGCCCCCGGGCGGTCGCGGCCTGCAGCGCGATCGAGAGCAGCAGCATCAGGCCGCCGACGCCGATCAGGGTCCACGAGAAGAGCCGGGCCAGGCTCGCGTAGCCCCAGAGCTTCTCGCCGGACTGCGTCACGCCCCCCAGGCTACTCCCACCGCGGGTCCCGCGATCGGAGCGGGGACTACACTCGGCGGGTGAGGGGCCCCGTCGCATCACGCGTCGTGGCGGTCCGGGCGCGCCTGCTCGCGCATCCCCGCTGGCGCTGGATGGCGCTGATGGTCGTGGCGAGCGGGATGATGCTCTCGGTCGTCAACGTCAGCATCGTCAACATCGCCCTGCCGGCCATGGCGGCCGACCTGGGCGTCGACGTCCCGGCCATCTCGTGGGTGGTCACCGCGTTCCTCGTCACCCAGGCCACGCTCCTCGCGCTGGCGGGGAGGGCCGGCGACCTCTACGGCCGGCGGCGGATCTTCGTGCTCGGCGTGATCGTCCTCTGCGCCGGGTCGATCCTCTGCGCCCTCGCGTGGAACGCGCCCTCGCTGGTCGCGTTCCGGATCCTCCAGGCGGTCGGGGCCTGCGCCATGGCGCCCACGGCCTACGCGTACGCCGCCGAGCTCTTCGGCCCGCGCGAGCGCGGGGTGGCGCTCGGCGTGATGGGAGGGGTGCTCGGCCTGGCGCCTGTGCTGTCGCTGAACATCGCCGGCGTGCTCGTCGGCACCCTCGGGTGGAGGAGCGTGTTCTGGTTCAGCCCGGTCATGGGGGTCTTCGTCCTCGCCGGAGCCGCCCTCGTGCTGGTCGAGGTGCGCCCGGCGGGGGCCGACCGCGACTTCGACCTGCCGGGCGCAGGGCTCGCGGCCGGCGGCCTGTTCTGCATCCTCGCGGCCCTCTCGCGCGGGGAGGCATGGGGGTGGGCGTCGCCCGCGACCCTGGGCGCGGCTGCGCTCGGCGTCGCCCTGCTCGCCCTCTTCACCCGTCACGAGGCGCGAGCCGCGAGCCCGATGATCGATCTCGCGCTGCTGCGCCGGCGCTCGCTCGCGACGGCCAACCTCGCGGCGATGGCCTCCTCGGCCGCGCTGTTCGGGGTGCTGATCCTGCTCCCCTTCTACCTCACGGCCGTGCTCGGCTTCGACCCCGTGCTGCTGGCCCTCGCCATCACCCCGATCGCCGGGTCGTTCATGGTGGTCGCGCCCCTCGCCGGCCGGGTGATCCACCGCGTCGGCTCCGACCGCCTCGCCGCCGCCGGCTTCCTCGTCTCCGCCGTCGGTGCGGCGTGGATGGCGATCGCGGCGACGGCCCAGGACTACACCGCGCTGCTGCCCGGCATCGTGGCGTTCGGCGTCGGGCTCGCGATCTCCACCTCGCCGATCACCCTGACGGCGATCCACGACGTCCCCGCCGGCCGTCTCGGCGTGGCGTCGGCCCTGCCCAACATCAGCCGCTACATCGGGGGCGCGCTCGGCGGGGCGCTGCTCGGCGCGGTGCTGCACGCGCACCTCACCACCGGGCTCGACCGGGCGCTCGGGCAGCTCTCGCCGGGGGGGCGCGACCTGGTGGCCGAGGGCTTCCGCTCGGCGGTGCTCCTCGCGGTCGCGTTCCTCCTGCTGGCGGCGGTCGCCGCCGCGAGGATGCCGCGCCTGGATCCCGACGAGGCGCCGCCGGCGGGCGCCGCCGCCCCGCTCGACGCCGCGGTGCCCCGCTGACCCCGCCGTGCGGTCAGACCGGGGTCGCCAGCCAGGCGGAGGCGGCGTCCAGATCGTCCTGACCGAGGCCGTGGCCGCGGGCCGACCAGTGCTCGGTGACGTCGGCGCCCCGCGCGCGGAGCGTCGCCACCAGGTCGCGCGCCATCTCCTCCGGGATCATCGCGTCGGCCGTGCCGCCGGCGACCAGGGCCCGGGCTCCCGAGAGGTCGAGGTCGCGCGAGGCCGGCATCGGCAGTAGGCCCCGCATCAGCACGGCCCCGTCGATCAGCCCCGGGTGCCGGATCATCAGCGCAGTGGCCGCGTTCGCGCCGTTGGAGTAGCCGACCGCGTAGACCGGCCGCCCGCCGAGCTCGAACTCGATCAGCGCCGCGCGCACCAGCGCCGCCAGCTCGTCGATCCGCTCCTCGATGTCGGGGAAGCGGAACGGATCGTCCGGCGCACGCGAGAAGAAGCGGGCCATGCCCCCCTCCGACACGCGGCCGCGTGGCGCGAGGATCGCCGCCCCGGGCGCGAGGGAGCGCCCGAGCGCGACCATCTCGCGCTCGTCGCCCCCGGTTCCGTGCAGCATCAGCAGCGACGGCAGCGCGGCGTCGCCGGGGACGAACTCGTGCCGCCACCCGGCGAGGATCGCGGCGCCCTCGTGGGGGTTGGTCACGCCGCGGCCGCCGGCCAGCCGGCGCGGGGGTCGGGCAGGGGCGTCAGCCGTGACTCCACCTCGGCGCGGTGCGGCTCCAGCCAGCTCGGCAGGATCACGCGGCTGCCCAGCTCCTCCAGGGGGAGGTCGCGGGTGAACCCGGGCCCGTCGTCGGCGATCTCGTAGAGCACCCCGCTCGGCTCACGGAAGTAGATGGAGTGGAAGTAGTAGCGGTCGATCACGCGGGTCGCCCCGACGCGGGCCTCCTGCAGCCGAACGTCCCAGAGAGGGTGCTCGGCGACGCTCGTGCCCCACGCGACGTGGTGCACCGTGCCGGCGCCCTGCAGCGAGCGCTCCGCCGGGGGAGGATCGAAGGCGATCGTGCCGCCGCGGCGCTCGCCGCGCAGCTCCCAGGTGGCCTCGTCGACGCGCTCCGCTCCGAGCACCCCCTCGAGCAGCGGCCCGCTGCGCTCCGGTGAGCCGTAGGCCCGCACGGCGACGAAGCCGCCGATGGCGTGCTCGTCCGGGATCTCGGGGTGGTGGGCGCGCAGCGGCTCGTCGGCCCCGTCGACGACCAGCTCGTGGCCGATGCCCTCGGGGTCGTCGAAGCGCAGCGCGTCGCCGTCACGCACGGCCGCGACGCCCTCCGATCCGAGCCGGTCGGCCCAGAAGCCGATCGCCTCGGCCGACGCGACGCGCGACACGATCCGGTGCACCATGCCGCGGCCCGCGCGACCGCGCGGGGCGCCCGGGTACTCGAAGAAGGTCAGCTCCGCGCCCGGCGAGCCCTGCTCGTCGGCGTAGAACAGGTGGTAGACGCCCGGATCGTCCTGGTTGACCGTCTTCGCGGTCAGCCGCAGTCCGAGCACCCGTGTGTAGAAGTCCAGGTTCCGCGGGGCGTCGCCGGTGATGGCGCTGATGTGGTGGATCCCCTCGAGCCTCATCGAAACAGTCCCCTCCGCTGATCTTTGCGTACGCAACTATAGCGTCAGGTGCTTGCACACGCAACTACATCGGCGCGGCCGCCGGGAGGCGCCGCCCCGCCCCGCATCGTGGCACGCGGCGCCGGAGCCGCTACCCTCACCGGATGGACCGCGCCGCGCTCACCTCCCTCCTGGCCGAATGGGGCCAGCCCGCCTATCGCGCCCGCCAGGCCATCGAGGCCCAGCGATCGGGCGCCGACGGATGGGGCGAGGTGAGCACCCTGCCGGCCGCGCTGCGCGCGCGGCTGGAGGAGTCGCTGCCGTTCTGGGCCCTCACGCCCGACGCGCGCGTCGAGTCGCGCGACGGCACGGTGAAGTGGGGGCTGCGGGGCGTCGACGGGGCCGTGGTGGAGGCCGTGCTGATCGCCCACGCCGAGGGCCGGCGCACCGTCTGCGTGTCGAGCCAGGTGGGCTGCGCCCTCGGGTGCAAGTTCTGCGCCACGGGCGCGATGGGCCCCGGGCGCAACCTCACGGCGTCCGAGATCGTCGACCAGGTGGTCCTGGCCGGCCGCGAGGCCGAGTCGCAGGGCGCGCGCCTCACGAACGTCGTGTTCATGGGCATGGGCGAGCCGATGCAGAACCTCGACGCCGTGCTCGACGCCTGCGGCACCATCAACCATCCCGAGGGCATCGGCATCTCGGCGCGCCGCATCGCCATCTCCACCGTGGGGTGGGTGCCGGGCATCGCGACGCTGGCCGAGCACCCGCTGCCGGTGCGCCTCGCGATCTCCCTCCACGCGGCCGACGACGCGACGCGCACGTCGCTCATGCCGATCAACACCCGCTACCCGATCGCCAGCCTCCTGGCGGCCTGCCGCCGCTACTGCGACACCACCGGCCGGCGGGTGTTCATCGAGTACCTCCTGCTGGACGGCGTCAACGACTCGACCGCTGACGCCCGCCGCCTCGCCCGTCTGCTGCGCGACGGCCGCTTCCACGTCAACCTGATCGAGTACAACGCCACCGGGGGCGCCTACACCGGCAGCTCGTACGGGCGGCGCGAGGTGTTCATGCGGGCTCTCGCCGAGCTCGGCCTCGAGGCCTCGGTGCGGCGCTCCCGCGGCGCCGACGTCGCCGCGGCCTGCGGCCAGCTGGCGCGGAGCCGCACCTAGCCGCACCACGGTCCGGTCGGGGCTGCGGGCCCCTCAGGTGGCGCAGACCGAGAGGGCGGCGAAGTACTGCTCCTCGTCCTGCATCATCCCCGGGTGCTCCGTGAGGGAGACGCCCTGCACGATGCCCTCCTTGTCGATGACGAAGGTCGCCCGCCCCGAGAAGCCGTTCTCCTCGCGGTAGACGCCGTAGGCCCGGCTCACCATGCCCTTGGGCTCGAAGTCGGCCAGCAGGATCGCGTCCGTCAGGCCCAGCTCCCGGGCGAACCTCCCCTGGACGTACCGCGAGTCGACCGAGATGCCGAGCACCTGCGCGTCGCTGTCGGCGTAGCGCTCGGTGCTCGACCGGACCTGGGTGAACTGGACCGTGCAGACCTCGCTGAACGCCAGCGTGTAGAAGACGAGCACGACGTTCCGCCTGCCCCGGAACGACGAGAGGGTGACGGCCTCGCCGTCGGGGTCCTCCAGGGTGAAGTCGGGGGCCTCCCGGCCGACCTCGATGGCCATGCGGTGCTCCTGTGTCGTGGCATCCGGACGATCAGGGACGTTAGACAGGTGCGCCCGGTGCGGGTCCGCCCTCGGGGCGCTAACGTCCCGCCCGTGCCGGCGCCCCCCGACAAGCCACGGCGGTCCGCGCGCCCGCCCGAGACCGGCTGGGAACTGGGCGCCGGGGGCCTGACCAAGGTCGCGTGGGCCGTGCTCGCCCTCCTGCTCGTCGCCCTCGGCGTGGTCCTGCTGCTCGCCGGATACATGGGATACGGCGGGATGATCCTGATCCTGGCCGCCGCGGCCGCCGTCAACCTCTTCTGAGCCTGGGCGCCGTCCCGGCACGCGAGGCCGAGGCGCTCGCGCAGGCCCTCCGGACGGCGCTCCCCGACGCCGACCCCTTCGAGGTGGGGCCCGACGACCTGGCGCGCGAGGTGGCGGCCGCCGGCGCCGACCCTGCCGACGACGCCCTCGTGTCGGCGGCGCTCGTCGCCTGGGAGTCCCTGATCCACTGACCGTTATTGGCCGTCGGTACGGTTTACCGCCCGCCCGCCCAGGGACTAGGCTCTCCGGCAACCTGACGGGAGGGTCGAATGCGCAAGCTTCTCTGGGTCCTGCTGGTCGCCATCCTGGCGCTCGGCGCGGCTGCATGCGGTGACGACGGCGACGACGAGGGCGCGGCCAGCACGCCCGGTACGTCCACCACCGCGGATCTCGGGCTGATCACGCCCGGCACGCTGACGGTCGCCAGTGACATCCCCTACCAGCCGTTCGAGTTCTTCGAGCCCGGCTCGACCGAGGCCAAGGGCTTCGACGTGGACCTGGTGAAGGCGATCGCCGGGACGCTCGGGATAACCGACGTGCAGTTCGTCGACCAGTCGTTCGACTCGATCATCCTGAGCATCAAGCAGGGCCGCTTCGACATGTCCGCCTCCTCCTGGACCATCACGCCCGAGCGGGCGGAGGAGGTCGCGTTCGGCGACCCGTACTTCAGCGCGAACCAGGCCATCCTGGTGCAGGAGGACTCCACGGTCGCGAGCCTCGACGACCTCGAGGGCCAGAAGATCGGCGCCCAGCGGGCGACCGTCGGCGCCGACCTCGCGGCCACGGTGCCCGGCGCCGAGGTGCTGCGCTACGAGTCGGCCGACGACGCCTTCAACGCGCTCGCCCAGGGCCGCGTGGACGCCGCGATCACCGACTTCCCGGTCGTCGCCTACGCCTCCGCCCAGAAGCCGAGCCTCAAGGTCGCGGCGGAGGTCCCGGGCAACCTGGCCCTCGGGCTGATGTTCCCGAAGGAGAACACCGCGCTCGTCGAGGCCTTCAACACGGGCCTCGAGACGATCAAGGCGGACGGGACCTACGACGAGATCTACGCCAGGTGGTTCGGCGAGGCGCCCGCCTCGTAGTGCTCTGACCGCCGACAGCGAGGGGCCGCGCCGTGGATGAGGTCATCCGCCAGTACTTCGACTGGGACGCGGCGCGGCCCTACCTGCCGGACCTGGCGCGTGGCTTCTGGGTCACGATCCAGATCGCGATCCTGGCGGAGATCCTATGCCTCGTGCTGGGCATGCTGCTCGCCGTCTCCCGCCAGGCCGGGCGCGGCGCGCGCAGCCGGGCCGGCCGGATCGGCGGCGCCCTCCTGCGCGGCTTCTCCGTCGCCTACATCAACTTCTTCCGGGCCGTGCCCGCGCTGCTGGTGCTGCTGCTGATGGCGGGCAGCTTCCCCTTCCTGCCGATCCCGATCGTGAGCGATCTGACGACCTTCCAGATCGCCTTCCTCGGTCTCGGCTTCGTCTACGCGGCCTACATCGCCGAGGTCTACCGCGCCGGCATCGAGTCGGTCGACCGCGGTCAGACCGAGGCGGCCCGCAGCCTCGGCATGGGCGGGGGGCAGGCGATGCGCCTGATCGTCCTCCCACAGGCCGTGCGGCGCGTGCTGCCCCCCCTGATGAACGACTTCATCGCGCTCACCAAGGACGTCGCGCTGGTCAGCGTGCTCGCGGTGCCGGACGTCGTCTCGGTGGCGCGCGACGCGCAGTCGATCACCTTCAACTCGTCCACGCTCGTGGTCGCGGCGCTCTTCTACCTCGCCTTCACCCTGCCGCTGATCTGGCTGCTCGACCGCGTCATCGCCCGCGAGAAGCGCCGCGCCGGGCGCGGGGACATCGTGACGCCGTGACCACGATCCGCGCGACCGGCCTGGTGAAGAGGTTCGGGGACAACTCCGTGCTGAACGGGGTCGACCTCGACGTGGCCGAGGGCGAGGTCGTCTGCGTCATCGGGCCCTCGGGCTCGGGCAAGTCGACCCTGCTGCGCTGCCTCAACCTGCTGGAGATCCCCACCTCGGGCCGCGTGTTCATCGGCGACGACGAGATCACGGCCGACGACGCCCCGGTCGACGCCCTGCGCCGGCGGGTGGGCATGGTCTTCCAGTCGTTCAACCTCTTCCCCCACCGCACGGTCCTCGACAACGTCGCCCTGGCGCCGATCGCGGTGCTCGGCGTCGACAAGGCCGCCGCGCACGACCGCGCCCGGGCGCTGCTCGGCCGCGTGGGCCTGGAGGACCGGGCCGGTGAGCACCCCGCCCGGCTCTCGGGCGGCCAGCAGCAGCGCGTGGCCATCGCGCGGGCGCTCGCGATGGAGCCCGAGGCGATGTTGTTCGACGAGGTCACGAGCGCTCTCGACCCGGAGCTGGTGAAGGACGTGCTCGGCGTCATGCGCTCGCTGGCCGAGGGGGGCATGACGATGGTGGTCGTCACCCACGAGATGGGCTTCGCGCGCGAGGTCGGCGACCGGGTCGTCTTCATGGACGGCGGTGTGATCGTCGAGCAGGGCGATCCGGCCCAGGTGCTCGAGGCGCCGCGGGCCGAGCGCACCAAGCGCTTCCTCTCGCGGGTGCTCTGAGCCCCTAGGCCCGCCAGGCGGCGGAGGCGTCGCGTCGCACCGCGCGGGTGATCGCGAGCGCCGCCGCCAGCCAGACCACCAGCGCCGCGATCCAGGCGACCCGTCGATCCGGGTCGAGGTCGCCGAACGAGCGGGCGGCCGCCGCCAGCGCCCCGGCCGGGAACGCGACCAGGGCGAGCAGGGCGAGCTCGGCCTCGGCCGCGCGGGCCCTCCACGCCGACCAGCCCGCGAGCGCGGCGAGCAGCAGTGCCCAGCCCGCGAGGACGCGTCCCGACAGGGGCGGCGGGGTGAACGGGAGGACGGCGTCCGCTCCCACGGGGTCCACCCACAGCGCGAGCGCCGCGGCCGCGAAGGCGATCGCCAGGATCGTCAGGCCGCCGCGCACCACCGGTCCGAGGTCGGGCGGCCCCGGCCGGACGCCCCTCCGGCGCCCGAGGAGCACGGCCGCCGCGGCGAGCGGGAAGAGGCCGAAGAGGATGACCCAGGCCCAGGCCGCGAGGCGCCCGAAGTTGAAGACGTCCAGGTGCATGAGCGTCGCCGCGAGGATCGGGACGCTGAGCGCCAGGATCCCCACCACGAGTACCCGCGCCGCCGCCCAGTCCGCTCCGGCACCCCGCCAGTAGGTCAGCGCCGAGGCGAGGTAGAACCCGCCGACCAGCGCCGCCAGCGGGGCCGGGGCGAGACCCCAGGCGAAGTAGTCGCCGGTCGCGCCCGGCACGGCGAGCAGGGCGAGCCCGCTGAGCCCCGCCGCCAGGCCGACGGCGCCGCACATCACGCGGGCGGCGGTCATCGCCGGGGGGTCGTCGCGCGCGGGCTCCCACCCGTCGAGCAGCAGCCAGACGCTCACGGCCAGGATCCACGCGGCCGCCAGCCCGAAGGCCACGACGACCGCGGCGCGGGCGCCGTCGCCCGCAGCCAGCCCGGCGAGGGACCCGGCCAGCGTCAGGACGCCCACCGCGACGGCCGCCCGGGCGAGCGGCTCCGGGATCGCCCGCGTCCGCCGTCCCGCGACGCCGACGGCGACGAGGAAGACGAACGCGGGCAGTCCGGCGAGGGTGCGCGATCCGAGGTCCACCTGGTGGAGCGCCCGCGTGAGGTCCTCGTCGTCCAGTCCGGCCGGCCCGCGCGCGACGAGCGCCAGGTGCGCGATCTGCCCGGAGGCGGCGAGCAGGAACGCCGCCGCGCCGCCGGCGATCCCCACCGCCGGCCAGCGGCCCGCCGGCGCGTCCTGAGCGCGGGGCAGCGCCCACACCGCGAGGACGAAGGCCAGGTAGCAGAGCAGGGAGGCGGCTCCGCAGAGGCCCGTCACCACCAGGAGCGCCCGGTCCCCCGAGTAGCGCCCCGCGATCTCGTCGAAGGGGCTCGAGAAGCCCGGGGACCCCAGGAGGTCGAGGTTCTCGACCCCGGCGAGCAGCACGTACGCGATGCCGGCGACGGCGCACGCCCGCCGGGCGTCGGGCGCGCGCACCCTCTACCCCGGCTCGCGCCGTGCGACGACGTCGTCGAGTGACGCCGGTCGCAGATCGAGGCCGAGCCGTCGTGCGAGGGCCGCCGCCAGCGCGTCGTCGACCCTCCCGCGGTCGGGATCGCCGCCCTCCGCGGCGATCGAGGTCGCGTCCACGTCGGGGGCGCCGCACGCGGTCATCACCCGGAACCAGTCGAGGTCGGGGTCGCGGTTGAGGGCGAGCCCGTGCGTGGTGATCCCGCCGGCGACGCGGATGCCCACGCTCCCGAGCTTGCGGCCGCCCGTGTAGAGGCCCATCGCGTCCTCGCCCGGCGCCGCGCCGGCGAGCCCCGCGGCGTCGGCCATCGCACCGACGAGCGCCTCCACGAACTCGCGCACCCGGCGACCGGCGCGGAGGTCGGCGATCACGTAGCCCACGCTCTGCCCCGGGCCGTGCCACGTCATCTGGCCCCCCCGGTCGACGGCCGCGAAGCTCGCGCCCATGCCGGCGAGCGCCGCGTCGTCGAGGAAGAGGTCCTCACGGCGCCCGTGCCGGCCGGCCGTGAACACCGGGGGATGCTCCAGCAGCCAGACGACGTCGGGCACCGCGCCCGCCGCCCGGGCCTCCGCGATCCCGCGCTGGACCTCCCAGGCCTCCTGGTATCCCATCGAGGGCGTCCGCACGAGGAGCCCGGGGCGCAGGCCGCTCACCCGGCCTCGAGGTGGCGCTCGACGATGGTGACGTCCCGCCACTCGCCCTCGCGGCGCGCGTGCGCCCGGTGCGTTCCCACGGTGTGAAACCCGGCTCCGTGCGCCAGGGCGAGGCCCGCCGCGTTCTCGGGCAGGATCATGCCGACCAGCTTCCAGTAGCCGAACGAGGGCGCGGCCTCGGTCAGCGCGTGGAGCATCGCCCGGCCGACGCCGCGCCCATGGTGGCCGCGCGCGACGTAGACCGTGTACTCGCCCACCCCGGCGTACCAGGACCGGTGCGAGAAGGGCGCGATCGCCGACCAGGCCACCACCGCCTCGTCGAGGACACCGCACCACACCGGAGCGCGCTCCGGGCGCTCGGCCAGCCAGGCCCGGCGTTCGTCCTCGCTGTGCGGGCCGGTGGCGAAGGTGGCCATGCCGCCGGAGGCGGCCTCGTCGTAGATCTCACCGATCGCGCGGGCGTCACGGCTCTCGGCGGGGCGGATCACGAGCGGCGTCGACACGGTGAGTCACTCTAGTGTTCACCCGATGCCCCATGGCGTAGTGACGGGCGCCCGCCCCCTATGGTACGAACCGGTCCCAAGGTGACGAAGAAATCCGCCCACACGGGGTGGCTGGTGAGGGCCCTCGCGGCCACCGCCCTCCTCCTCCTCGCCGCGCCCATGGCCTCGGCCGAGCAGGCCTCGTCCGATCTCCGGCGGGCCCAGTCCGGCTACCTGGACGCGGGCGACGAGCACACGTGCGCGATCCTCGCCGACCGCTCGACCCGCTGCTGGGGCAGGGGACTGGCGGGGCGTCTCGGCTACGGGTCCGAGGACAACGTCCTGAGCGGGGGAGGCGGCGGCCCGGTCGACGTCGGTGCCGCGCGCTCCGCGCGCGCCATCGTCGCGGGCGACTTCCACACGTGCGCGATCCTCGACGACGGATCGGCGCGCTGCTGGGGCTTCGGGGCGAACGGACGTCTCGGCTACGGCAACTCGGCCAACGTGCTCTCGCCCGCGACGGCGCCGGCCATCGACCTCGGGGCGGGCCGCACCGCCACCGCGATCACCGCGGGCGCCTCGCACACGTGCGTCATCCTCGACACCGGCGCCGTCCGCTGCTGGGGCAACGGGGTCTCCGGGCGGCTCGGCTACGGCGACCAGCGCTCGATCGGCGACGACGAGACCCCCGCCGCCGTCGGCACGGTCGACATCGGCGCCGGGCGCACCGCCGTCGCGATCTCCGCCGGCGACTTCCACACCTGCGTGGTCCGCGACGACGCGCAGCTGGTCTGCTGGGGCTTCGGCTCGGGCGGCCAGCTCGGCTACGGAGGCACGTCGGACGTCGGCGACGACGAGACCCCGGGCGCGGCCGGTCCGGTCAACCTCGGCCCTCGCCGCGTGCGCGCGGTGTCGGGCGGCAAGGGCCACACCTGCGCGGTCCTGGACGACGGATCGGCGCGGTGCTGGGGCTTCGGCGCCGACGGGCGGCTCGGCTACGGGGGCACCGCCTCGATCACCAGCGCCGTCGCCGCCACCTCGATCAACCTCGGGAGCGGCCGCACGGCGGTCGCCATCGCGGCCGGCGAGGCCCACTCCTGCGCGATCCTCGACACCGGCGCCGTCCGCTGCTGGGGCTTCGGAGGCAACGGCCGGCTCGGCACCGGCGCCACCGACTCGATCGGCAACGACCCGGGGGAGACCCCCGCGAGCGTGGCGCCCGTGGATCTCGGCCCGGGCCGAATGGGCCGCGCGCTGACCGTCGGCTTCTCGCACACCTGCGCGCTCCTCGACGACGGCACGGTCCGCTGCTGGGGCTTCGGGGGCAGCGGGCGGCTCGGTTACGGCGACGAGGACAGCGTCGGCGACAGCCCCGCGCGGAGCGTGCTGCTGGCCGGGCCCGTCCCCCTGGGCGGCGCAGTCGCGCCGACCGTCGCCGACCTGTCGCTCGGGCTGTCGGCGAGCGCGGGGTCGATCCCGGTCGGCGGCGCCGTCTCGCTCACGGTCTCGCTCGTCAACCGCGGACCGGACGCGACCGACGGCGTGACGGTCGGCATGCCCGCGCCCGCCGGGCTCGTCTACCGCGCGGCCACGGCCTCCCAGGGCGCCTTCGCCGGCCCCACCGGCCTCTGGAGCGTCGGCGCGCTGCCCCCCGGCGGCTCGGCCGCCCTCACGGTCTCCGTCACGGCTGATTCGCCGGGCACGCGCACCGTCGCGGCGGAGGTCGCCTCGTCGGCCGTGCTCGATCCGACCTCGACCCCCGGCAACGGCGCGCCCGAGGACGACCGCGCGGCCGTGACCCTGGTCGTGCCCGGCATCGCCGCCCCGGCTCCGACCGTTCGCAGGCTGCCGCGCAAGCTGGGCGTGAAGGTGGTCCGCGTGCCCAGGCGCGGCCTCGCCAAGCAGCTGGTCGTGACGGGGGCGCTCACGTTGCCCGCCGGGACGCCCCGCCTACGCTGCGCGGGCAAGGTGCGGGTGCGCGCTCTCGTCGGAAAGCGCGCCGTCGCGTCGTCGACCGTGGCCCTGCGCGCGCGTCGCGGCACCTGCGTCTACGCCCGCACCCTGCGCCCGAAGAAGACGGGCTCGGCGAGGGTGGTCCGGGTCAACGCCACCTTCCTCGGAACCGCGCTGATGCGGCCGCGCGCCTCGAAGGCGGTCCAGGTCCGCATCAGGTAGGCCGCTCGCGGATCAGGGGACCGGGGAGATGACCCCCACGTCGCCCGGCCGGTCCGCCAGCACGATGCGCAGATCGACCCGGCGGCCGTCGCGCAGCACCGTCAGGGGGAGCGTGTCCCCCACGGCGCGCGACGAGACGGCCCGGCTGACGTCGGCCATGTCCTCCACCGGCCGGCCGTCGACCGCCACGATCAGGTCCCCGCCGCGCGGCACGTCGGTGTCGAGCGGCGTCGTCGCGGCCTTCAGGCCGGAGGCGCGCGCGGGGCCGCGCTCGTCCACCTCGATGACCGCGACCCCGCGTACGTCGCCGATGCCGAGCGCCTCGGCGATCGCGGGCGTCACCGACCGGCCGGTCACCCCCAGCCAGGCGTGCTCCGCGCGGCCGCGGGCGATGATCGCGTCGGCGACCGGCCGGATCGTGTCGATCGGGACGGCGAACCCGATGCCGTTGCTCCCGCCGCTCTCGGTGGCGATCTGCGAGTTGATCCCGAGGACGCGCCCGTCGCGGTCGAGCAGCGGGCCACCCGAGTTGCCGGTGTTGATCGCCGCGTCGGTCTGGATGACGTTCTGGATCTCGAAGCCGTTCGGCGCCGTGATGATCCGCTTCAGCGCCGAGACGATTCCGGTGGTCGCCGTCCGCTCCAGGCCGAAGGGGTTGCCGATCGCGATGACGGGGTCGCCCACCACCAGGTCCGCGCTGCGGCCGAGCGGCAGGGGCGCGACGTCGGAGGGCAGGTCGGCCACGAGCAGCACGGCGAGGTCGGTGCTCTCGTCGGTGCCGAGCACGCGCGCCTCGGTCTCGGTGCCGTCGTCGAAGGTCACCGTCGCGGTGTCGGCGTCGTCGATCACGTGGGCGTTGGTCAGCACCCGCCCCCGGCGGTCCACGAGGAATCCCGACCCCAGCCGCCCGCCCTGGACGTCGATGGCCGCCTCCGCCTCGCGCGCCACGGTCACCTTCACCACGGCGGGCGCACTCTCGGCGACGACGCCCTGGATCGTCGGGGCGTCCGCGCCGCCGGCCGCCGGGCCGTCCGTGGCGACCGGGCGCGGGGGGCTCGCCACCGATGCGGGGAGGGGGCTCGGGTCGCCCGCGACGACGGTCGTGTCGCCGCCGAGGTTGCCGGTCAGCGCTGCCCCGCCCAGTGCGACGACGCCCCCGACGATCGCCGGCAGGAGGCCGGCCGCGATCCACGCCGGCAGCCGGCGGCGCGGGGGCTCGGGCGAGAAGGGGTTGCTCCCGGAGGGTCCGTAGGGCGGCACGCACGACAGGGTAGCGCCCGATCTTTAAGGCTCGGGGAAGGCGCGACTCGCCGCCTCCGGGCGCCGCTACCATCCCGTCACGGCGCGGGGAGGTAGCCATGTCCGACCGCATCCTGGTGGTCGAGGACGAGCAGTCCATCAGAACGATCGTCGAGTACGCGCTCCGGGACGCGGGCTTCTCGGTGACCGGCGTCGGCCGGGGCGACGAGGCGCTCGACGTGATCGAGCGCGAGCCGATCGACCTGGTCGTGCTCGACGTGATGCTCCCGGGCCTCGACGGTCTCGAGGTCTGCAAGCGCATCCGCGCCGAGCGCAACATCCCGATCATCATGCTGTCGGCCCGGGGCGAGGAGCTCGACAAGGTCCTCGGCCTCGAGCTCGGCGCCGACGACTACGTCACCAAGCCCTTCTCCCCGCGTGAGCTCGTGTCGCGCGTGAAGGCCAACCTGCGCCGAGCCCGGCTCGAGCCCGACCGCTCCGCCCCGCTGCGCGTGGGCGACCTGGAGATCGACGCGGTCTCCCGCACGGTCACGCGCGGGGGCGAGGAGCTCGAGCTGACGTTCTCCGAGTTCGAGATCCTCCACAAGCTCGCGAGCTCCCCCCGGCGCGTCTTCACGCGCGAGGAGCTGATGAACCACCTGTGGAAGGGGACCTTCTACGGCGATCTGCGCAGCGTCGACGTGCACGTGCGCCACCTCCGCCAGAAGGTCGAGCTCGACGACTCGGCACCGGTCCTGATCCGCACCGTGCGCGGCGTCGGCTACGCGTTCGGCGGGGAGGACGCGAAAGGGTGACCCCTCGCCGCGTCTCCGGCCTGCAGGGGTGGCTCGTAGGTGCCCTGCTCGCCGTGGGCATGGCGGCCAGCCTGGCGGTGCTGCTCACCGTGCTGCCGACGCTGGAGTCGAGCGTCTCGAGCGATCGCGCCAAGCGCGAGGTGGGCGAGCTGGGACAGGCGCTCGGCCGCATCGGCGCCGACTCCGGCCTGAGCGCGCCGGTCGATCCGGCCGACGTGCAGGACCTTGCCGCCCGGATCCGGGAGGAGACCGGCGCCGAGGTGCTGGTCCGCCTCGGGGCGACGGGGCTCTTCACCGAGCCGATCGCGGTGTTCCAGCCGCGGAACCCCGAGGTCCTGACGCGCGTCGGCTCCATCACGCAGGGCCAGGGCAAGATCATCGCCGACGGCCGCATCGTGGCCGCCGCCGCCCCCGTCTTCGTCCGGGGGGCTCCTGACGGCTCGGTCATCGCGGCGTTGCCCCTGAGCGGCGTCGCCCCGGAGCTCGCGATCGTCCGCAACCGCGTGATCCTGGCCATGATCGTCGTGCTCGGGCTGGCGACCGCCGCCGGCGTGGCGATCGCGCGGGTCCTCGGCGGCCGCATCCGCCGCCTCGCCTCGACCGCCGCCACCCTGGCCGGCGGCGACCTGTCGGCCCGGTATCCCCGCGGCCGGATCGCGCCGGAGGAGATCGTGACGCTCGGCGAGAGCCTGAACGGCATGGCGGCACGCCTCCAGTCCCAGGTCGCCGAGATCACCAGCGAGCGCGACCGCGACCGCGCGATGATCGGCTCGCTGGCCGAGGGGGTGCTCGCCGTGGCGCCCGACGGGACCGTCGCCGTGGCCAACGACGCAGCCAACCGGCTGCTCGGGCTCCCCGAGGGCGCCGAGTCGGCGCGCCTCGACGCCCTGCCGCCGCCGATCCTCGACGCCGTCATCGCCGCCCGGCGCCCGGAGGCGCCGCCGGTCGACCGCCGCCAGGTGGTGCTGCCCGGCGGCGTCGAGCTGGAGCTGCACGTCGCCCGCCTCGCCGACGACCTCGACGCCGGCACGGTCATCACGCTCCGCGACGTCACCGAGCAGCGGCAGCTGGAGCGGGCCCGTCGCGACCTGGTGGCCAACGTCTCCCACGAGCTGAAGACGCCGATCGCCGCCCTCAAGGGGTTCCTCGAGCTGCTCGAGGACGGGGTGGACGAGCGCCACCGGCAGGAGTTCCTCGCGGCGATGAGTCAGGAGACCGGGCGCCTGGAGCGCCTGGTCGAGGAGCAGCTGCAGCTCGCCCGGCTCGACGCCGGCGCGCTCCCGGTCGACCGCCAGGAGGTCGACCTCGGCGAGCTCGCCCGGGTGGTGGCCGCCCCGCGGGTGCCCCTCGCCGCCCGCGAGGGCGTGACGCTCGCCGTGCGGCCGGCCCCCTCCGCCGTGGTGGTCGAGGTCGACCCGGCCAGGGTGGAGCAGATCCTCCTGATCCTGCTCGACAACGCGCTGCGCCATACGCCGGCCGGGGGGCGGGTGGAGGTGGTGGTGGATCGCGACGGGCCGGACGCGACGATGGCGGTGGTGGACACCGGCGAGGGCATCCCGGTCGAGGATCAGGCCTTCGTCTTCGATCGCTTCTACCGGGGCGACCCCTCGCGCGAGGGCCGCAGCGCCGGCCTCGGCCTCGCCATCGCGCGCGGTCTGGCCGAGGCCCACCGCGGCTCCATCGCGCTCTCGTCGGAGGTCGGCCGCGGCAGCACCTTCACGCTCCGGCTCCCGCTCGAGCGCGCCGCCGCCGAGGAGGCGCCCGTGCCCGACCTCTCCGGGACGGCGTCGTCGGCCGGTCCCGCCGGGTAGCCTTCCCGTCGTGAGCGCGACCCCCACCGTCCTCGTCACCGGCGCGGGCCGCGGCATCGGCCGTTCGGTCGTCGAGCTCTTCAGCGACTCGGCCTGGCGGGTCGTGGCCGGCGTCCGCGACGTCGCCGCCGCGCAGGAGGCCTACGCCGGCCGCGAGAACGTCCACGTGGTCCACCTCGACGTGCGCGACGCCGCGTCGGTGCGCGCCGGCGTCGCCGCGGCCGAGGAGCTGGCCGGCGGCGCGCTGACATGCCTGGTCAGCAACGCCGGCTACGCGGTGCTCGGCGCCGTGGAGGACGCCGACCTCGAGGTGGTGCGGGAGATGTTCGACACGAACTTCTTCGGGGCGGCCGCCGTCGTCCAGGCCGCGCTGCCCGCGATGCGCGAGGCCGGTCGCGGCTCGGTGGTGTTCGTCTCGTCGATCGGGGCCCGTCTCTCGAACCCGCTGCTCGGCATGTACCACGCCTCCAAGTACGCGCTCTCGGCGATGGCCGAGGCCCTGGCGATCGAGTGCCGTGCGTTCGGCATCCGGGTGGTGGCCATCGAGCCCGGGATGGTCGACACCGACTTCCCGAAGGCGACGCGGCCCACCGGGGCCCTCAGCCGCGGGGAGGGCCCGTACCTGCCCCTGCTGGCCGAGCTGCGCCAGGGCTTCGGCGCGTGGCGTGAGCGCAACCCCACCAGCCCGGACGTCGTGGCGATGCCGGTGCTCGGCGCCGCCGAGAGCCCCGAGGGGCCGTTCCGGATACCGGTGGGCGACGACGCCATGCTCCTGGCGCGCGCCCGGGAGACCATCACCGACGACTCGGCCTGGCAGGACGAGCTGCTCGGGTTCCTGCAGATCGACTGGCCCCGGCGGACGGCGGCGCCTCCGCCGTGACCCGGGTGGTGGTCGCCCCGGCGCCCTTCAAGGGGGCGCTGCCGGCCTCCGCGGCGGCGCGGGCGATCGCCGCGGGCGTGCGCCTGGTGCTGCCGGGAGCCGAGACGGTGGTGCTCCCGGTCGCCGACGGCGGCGAGGGGACGATGGAGGCGCTCGTGGCGGCCACGGGCGGCCGCCGCCGGACCGCGCGCGTCGCCGACCCCCTGGGTCGCCCGGCGGACGCGGGCCTCGGCGAGCTGGCGGGCGGGGTCGCCGTGGTCGAGCTGGCCCAGGCCTCGGGCTACGAGCGCCTGACCGACCGCGAGCGGGATCCCGAGGCGACCTCCACGCGGGGGACCGGCGAGCTGATCCGGGCGGCGCTCGACCTCGGCGTGCGCCGGATCATCGTGGGTCTGGGCGGCAGCGCCACCACCGACGGCGGCCTCGGGCTGGCGGCGGCCCTCGGCGTCCGCGCCCTCGACGCCGACGGGCGTGTGCTGGAGGGCCGCGGGTCGGATCTGGCGCGGGTCGCCTCGCTCGACCTGTCCGGGCGCGACCCGCGCATCGACGACACCGCGATCCAGGTCGCCTGCGACGTGGACAACCCCTTCCACGGACCCGACGGCGCGGCGTGCGTCTTCGGACCGCAGAAGGGCGCGACGCCCGAGGGGGTCGCCCGGCTCGACCGCGGCCTCGCGAACCTGGCCGGCGTCGTGCGCGCCACCACCGGCATCGACCTCCAGGCCCTGCCGGGCGCCGGCGCCGCCGGCGGCGCGGCGGGGGGCCTCGCGGCCCTGCTCGGCGCCGAGCTGACCCCGGGTGCGCCCCTGGTGCTCGACGCTCTCGGGTTCCCGGGGCGCCTCGTGGGGGCCGGCCTCTGCATCACCGGGGAGGGCCGCCTGGACGAGACGAGCGGAGGAGGAAAGGCGCCGCTCGCCGTCGCGGCCGCGTGCGCCGCGGCCGGGGTGCCGTGCGTCGCTCTCTGCGGCGAGGTCGCCCTCGGGCCCGGCGCGGTGCGGCGCATGGGCTTCGCCGCCGCGCTGGCGATCGGGCGCGCGATCCGCCCCCTGCCGGACGCGCTCGAGGCGACCGAGGCCGACCTGGCCGCCGCCGCCGCGGCCGCCGCCGGCCTCTGGGCGACGGGGCGCGCCGCCGCCCGGGGCTGAGCCTGAATCCGGCGACCTCGCGGCGACCGCAGGGGTCACCCTGGTGGTGCGACGCCGAATCCCCCCTGACGCGGGGCTCTCACGCCCCGCATCCACGATCTCCGCCGGATTCAGGCTGAGTCAGCGGCAAGCCCGGGTCACGGACGCGTCCAGCAGGGTGCGCTCGCCCTGGGAGATGACCAGGCGGTAGGCGCCGTTCCCGCGAGCCCTCACCGGGAGGGTCGCCTCGATCCCCGCGGACGCCGGGTCGATCCGGGCGGCAGAGCGGTCGGCGGCGCCGTCGGGCGTCGTCGTGACCACCGTCGCGCGGCTCGTCCCGTGGACCCCCAGCGCGTACACGCGGAAGCCCAGGTACTCGTCGGCGGTGTCGCACCGGGTCATCGTCCCTCCCGCACCGGCCAGGATCGGCGACGGGGCGGTGCCCGTCGCGTCGCCCGAGATGGCGCCGACCAGCGTGATCGACTCGACGAACGCATCCGGGTCGGGCAGCACGATGCGCTGGGCGGTGGCCGTCCGCCCGTCGATCGCGGTGTGCAGCGCGATGGACTTCAGCAGGAAGCGCCCCCCCCGGTCGGTGCGCCCGGCGGCGAAGGCCCGCTGGGACGCGACGACCGTCCGCGCCGCCTCGCGGTGGAGCATCGCCACGCGGATGCCGAGGCGCTTCATCCGCCGCCCCTCGGCAGACGTGGGCCGGGTCGCCTGGAGGCTGCGCACGACGGCCGCCGACCGCACGCGCAGCCGCTCGCCGGCCGGCACCACCTCGGGGACGCCTGCGCCGCCCGACAGCAGCATCGACAGCGTGAGCACCTCGCCGACCCGGTCGAGGCGATCGACCGCCCGCAGCGCCCGCTGGACCTGCTGGTCGCCGGGGCTCGGCGCGGCCGAGCCGTGGCTCGCCGTGGCGAGGAGCGCGCCGGCCGCGCAGGCTCCGGCTGCGAGGCCTCTGAGCGTCGGCGCTGTCGGAAAGCGGTACACGTCCGTCAGTAAATCTCCCGGAGGGCGCCGGGGCCAGGCTGCGGCCTAGCCGTCCCGCATCGCGAGCCCGGTGCAGGTCCGCCGCGACCACCCTGACCTCAGGCGCCCGCAGGACCGACGAATAGGTGGCGACCGTCCCTTCGGGGAGTACCCCGGT
>LNFM01005297.1_pt1 | contig 22539 bp, 22 predicted proteins | sample 596031 | NCBI WGS metagenome assembly LNFM01 (sample SAMN04254537, study PRJNA301005) | activated carbon metagenome | isolation source: dual media filters at the Ann Arbor, Michigan drinking water treatment plant | place: USA: Ann Arbor | reverse complement strand
TGGCCAAGCATTATCCGGCGGTGAAGTGGGACAAGTACCACATCGACATCCTGTCGGCGAACTTCGTGCTGCATCCCGACTGGTTCGATGTCGTGGTCGCCTCCAACCTGTTCGGCGACATCCTGTCCGACCTCGGCCCGGCCTGCACCGGCACCATCGGCATCGCGCCCTCGGGCAACATCAACGCCGACCGCAAGTTCCCCTCGCTGTTCGAGCCGGTGCACGGCTCGGCGCCGGACATCGCCGGCAAGGGCGTGGCCAACCCGATCGGCGCGATCTGGTCGGGCGCGATGATGCTCGACCACCTGGGCTATCCGCAGGCGGGCGATGCGATCGTCAAGGCGATCGAGAAGGTGCTCGAGCCGGGCAGCGGCGCGCCGCGCACCCGCGACATCGGCGGCACCGCCGGCACCGTCGACCTCGGCAAGGCGATCGCCGAAGCGCTCTGAGCCTTTCGTGCAGCCGCCGGGCCACCGCCACTGGTCCATCCTCCCGCTGACCGTCATCACCGTCACCACGCTGGTCCAGGTGGTGACGGTGATGGTCGGCAACAGCATGGTGGTGATCGCCCCGGCGATGGCCACCCTGCTGCAGGTCGATCCTGCGCTGATCGGCTTCCAGGTCAGCTTCGTCTACGGCGGCGCGATGTTCGCGGTGATCTACGGAGGCCGCCTGGTGCAGCGCTTCGGCGCCTGCCGCACCCAGCAGATCTGCGTCGGCATGTCGGCGATCGGCGCGCTGCTGGCGATGGTGCCCAACCTGTGGCTGCTGCCGATCGCCTCGATCCTGATGGGCGTGGGCACGGGGCCCGCGACGCCCGCGGCGAGCCACCTGCTCAACCGCTTCACCGACCCGGCCAACCGAAACCTGATCTTCTCGCTCAAGCAGAGCGGGGTTCCGCTGGGCGTGGTGGCCGCTGCCTTCGTGATGCCGCCATTGACGATTGCATGGGGCGCATCCTGGGCATTCCTGGCGATCGCCCTGATCGCGCTCGCCGTGCTGGTGCTGCTGCAGCCGCTGTGCAGCGCCTGGGATGACGACCGCGTTCCGGGCACCCGGCTGATCCAGGATCCGCTGGGCGGCGTGCCCGTGGTCTGGCGCCATCCGATCCTGCGCTGGCTCGCGCTGTCGGCGTTCTTCTACGCGTTCTGCCAGCTCTGCGTGACCTCGTTCGCAGTCACCATGCTGGTGACCGAGATCGGCTTCGGCCTGGTGCAGGCCGGGATGCTGCTGTCGCTGATCCAGTTGTCCGGCGTGTGCTCGCGGATCGTGTTCGGGCTGCTCGCGGACCGCATCGGCAGCGCATTGAGCACCCTTGCGATGGTGGGGTGCGTCACTGCCGTGATGTGCCTGGTCACCGTGTTCCTGTCGCCGGGCTGGCCGCGCACCGGGCTCTACCTGATGCTGGTCTGCCTGGGCGCCTCGGCGGTCGGATGGACCGGCATGTTCATCGCCGAGGTCGCACGGGTCGCGCCCAGGGGCCAGGTCGGCCTGGCCACCAGCGGCGCCATCGCGTTCAACTTCCTCGGCATCCTGTGCGGCCCGGCGCTGTTCGCGCTCGCCTACAAGGGCATCGGCAGCTATGCGCAGACCTTCGGCCTGCTGGTGTTCGTCGCACTGGCCGGCGTCATGATGATCCGCAAGGCGCAGGTCAACGAACGGCGGATGACCGCCGGCGTCACCTGACCTGCCAGCGTCCGTCGCGCTCCAGCGCACGCCCGTCACGTTCGAGTTTCAGCAGGTGCGCATGCAGCGAACGCCGCGCGACCGGATGCAGCTTCTCGGGTGTGTCGGCATACACGCGCGCCACCAGTGCGTCGAGCGTCGAACCCTCGGGGCCGGCGATCGCTGCCAGCGCGTCGACCACCTTCGCCTCTCGCCCGAGCCGGTGCCTGACCAGCTGGCGCACGGCCGCATGGGCATCGACCATCAGGTAGCCATGGCCCGGTGCCATCGCCTCGATGTCGAGCGACAGCAGGCCTTCGAGCGATGCCAGGTAGGCCGACATGTCGCCGTCCGGCGGCGAGATCACCACGGTCGAGCCCTGCATGATGTGGTCGCCGGTGAACAGCAGCCGTTCCTCTTCGAGGTACCAGCACAGGTGGTTCGAGGCATGGCCGGGCGTATGCACCGCACGCAGGGTGCTGCCCCCCACCTGCACCCGTTCGCCGTGCGCGAACACGCGGTCGGGCCTGAATGTCTGGTCCTGGTTCGAATGCGGCGGCGGCGGCATGCCGATCACCGTCGCGCCGGTGGCCGCCTTTAGCGCGGCCGCCGCAGGCGAATGATCGAGGTGGGTGTGGGTGCAGAGTATCCAGCGCAATCGCTGCCCGACCTGCTCCAGCAGTGCCTCGACATGGCCGTCGATCGCCGGGCCGGGATCGATCACCGCCAGGTCGCCGGACTCCGCATCGCCGACCACGTAGCTGTTGGTGCCCGGGCCGGTCATCATCCCGGGGTTCGGGGCGACCAGCCGGCGCACGCGCCGAGACAGCGCGGTCACCACGCCGGGCCTGGTCTCGCTGACGATCGCTTCCGAACCCGACGGATTCACCCACTGCGCCTCGTCGTAGCCGGGCTCGCCGGGCAGGATGCGCAGCACTTCGCCGCCGCGGCGGATCACCCACGGCAACTGCGCCCGGATGTCGCCGCGCGAACGCACGCCTTCCAGTGCCGCTGCGGTGGTCGCGTACCCGGCCAGCATCTCGAGCGTCTTGATGGTGGGGAAGCGCAGCATCAGCTCGCCGCGCGACTGCATCGCCAGCGCATCGGACGGCGTGATCCAGAGCTGGCTCACGCTCTCGATGTCGTCATGCAGGCTGGCCTGGTTCTCGGGCACGGCCGCGACGAAGAAGCGGGTGTCGTAGCGCTTCTTCTCGGACACCGGCGTGATCCAGTGGCTGAGGTAGGCGATGCGGTCGGTGGCCAGGTGCAGCGACTCGGCCGCGCAGACGTCCGAGAGGGTGCGCTTGCGGTCGTGCACCGCATGCCGGTGTTCCGCGAAGCGGGTCTCTTCCAGCGAGGGCTTCAGGTCGAGCAGGTGCCCGGCCGGCTCGTAGCCGAGCAGCAGGCCTGCTTCCTCGAAGGTCTCCCGGATGGCGGCGACGTAGTACGCGAGGCCGCCGCGCTCGAGCGACAGCCGCGCGCTCGCCGCCGCATCGTCGAGGCCGACGCAGCGTGAGGCGATCTCGGGTGCGCCGTCGGTCGCATCGACGCCACCGCCCGGGAACACGAAGGCCCCGGCCATGAAGTCGAGGTGGGGGCTGCGCTGGAGCAGGAGCACTTCAGGGCCGCGCGCGGTGTCGCGCAGCAGCACCAGCGTCGCGGCCGGGCGAGGCACGGCCGGCGCGCGCGCGGTGGTGGCGGCAGCGCCGGGAGGATGAGCCGATGTCGTCATTGCGGGTCCGTCATTGCTGTTGCACAGCCATCGAAAAGAACGCCGACAGCTGGGTGAGGCTGGTGCGCACATGCACCACCGCAGGCCCGTCGAAGGCGAGTGCCTCGGCCACCCGTGCGTCGACGGTATCGGCCGCATCGATGGTGAAGGCTGCCGCGCCGAACGACGCGCCCCAGCGGGCGAAATCCGGATTGTGCAGCCGGGTGCCGGAGATGCGTCCCGGGAAGCGCTTCTCCTGGTGCAGCCGGATGGTGCCGTAGGAGCCGTTGTCCGCGATGAAGATCTTCGGCTTCGCACCGTACTGGACGGCGGTGGCCAGTTCATTGCCGGTCATCATCACGCAGCCATCGCCGACCAGCGCCACCACCTGTCGGCCGGGGAAGCGCAGCGACCAGGCCATCGCGCCGGGCACGCCCATGCCCATCGCACCCGCCATCGTGCCCGACATCCGGCGCTCGCCACGGAACATGAAGTAGCGCTGCGTCCAGGTGTTGAAGTTCCCGGCATCGACCACCAGCACGCCGTCATCGGCCATCTGCCGCTCGAGCGCGGCCACCACATGCCCGAACGACACGCCGTCGGCCGGCGTCGCAGGATCGAACCGCCGGATCTTCCGCAGGTATGCCTGCAGCGATGCCACCCAGTCTTCGCGCGGGTCGGGCCGTGCCGGCAGGTGCCGGGCGAGCGCCTCGAGGAAGTCCACCGGGTCGGCGATGCAGCGCAGTTGCGGCTGGTAGACACGGGCGGCCACTTCCGCGTCCGGATAGACGTGGATCATCGGCTGCTCCGGCACCGGCGAGCGCGGGAAGGTGAAGCCCTGGGTCGGCACGTCGCCCAGGTCGGTGCCCACCGCGAGCAGCAGGTCGGAACGCCTGAGCACCGCGATCTGCTCGGCCGGGATCTTGAAGCCGAGTTGCGCCGCGTAGAGTCGGTCGGCGTTGGGGAAGATGTCCTGCTGGCGGAACTCCACCACCACGGGCACGCCGAAGCCCTGCGCCACGGCCGACAGCGCGCTGCGGCCACGCGGCGTGTTGAGCAGGGTGCCGGCGATCAGCAGCGGCCGTTCGGCCGCGGCCAGCTGCGCGGCCACCGCGCGCACGGTGTCCGGATCGACCGACAGGCCCGCGCGCGCGGCCACGCCGGCATCGAATGCGCCGGCCTCCCCTTCGAACACGTCTTCCGGCACCGCGATCACCACCGGACCGGGCCGCCCCGCAGTGGCGATGTCGATCGCACGGGCGACGGTCTCGAGCAGCTTCGAGGGATCGTCGACCTGCGTCGACCATTTCGCCAGGTCGCCGAAGGTCTGGCGATAGTCGACCTCCTGGAACGCATGCCGGCCGAGCTCGTCGCGCGACACCTGGCCGCAGATCATCACGAGCGGCAGCGCGTCATGCATCGCCGAGTGGATGGCGATGGAACCGTTGGTCGCGCCCGGGCCGCGGCTCACCAGGAACAGGCCCGGCCTGCGCGTGGCCTGCGCGTCGGCCAGCGCCGCGAACCCCGCGCCGGCCTCGTGGCGGCAGACCACGAGGTCGACCGGCGAATCGATCAATGCATCGAGCAGCGGCAGGTAGCTTTCGCCAGGCACGCAGAACGCACGGTCGATGCCACGCGCTGCAAGCAGTTCGACCAGGGCGCGTGCGACCGGGACAGTCGGCGCGCCCATCAGGTGTTCCACGCGCCGATGACCAGCCGCACCTTGCCGCTGATGCCGGGCTTGCCGCCGCTGTCGAACGGGATCTGCACCTGCACCTTGCCCTCCTTCAGCTTGCGGTAGGAAAGCTCGGTGGTGGCCACGCCGATCGAGTCGCTCTGCCAGCTGTACTTCACGCTCCAGTCGCCGCCGGCGGCCGCGGGCGGAACCATCTCGACGATCGCGGTATCCCGGAACAGGTAGCCCCCCTCGTAGTGCTGGTCGGGCCAGAACACCTTCTCGACCTGGTAGTCGGGCACGCGCACGCCGATCGTCATCGCGTAGGCGAGCGACGGACGTTCCTGGTCGACGCGCGCGCGGTTGGCCAGGAACACCGTCGACAGGTAGATCGAACGCCGGTCCTTCTTCGCCGGCTCGGTCAGCTCGGCATGCGTGCGGCAGGCAGGCGAATCTTCCTCGGACGTGCGACGGCTCAGGTACCAGCGCTTCCCACGCGGACCGGTCAGCAGTTCCACCTGGTAGAGCGCCTGCACCTTGCGTCCTTCAAGGTCGGGAGGAACGGCCACGCCGGCGACATCCACCCAGATGTCGACACGCACGTCGCCGAACAGGAAGCGGGTGAGGTTCTGGTAGGCCTCCTCGCTGTTGACGATGCCGAACGGACCCGAATGCGCACGATAGGCATAGCCGACCGCAGCCGGTACCGTGGGCTTGCCACTGTCGTCGACACCCCAGACCGTCGCGTTCTCGATGCGTACCAGCCCGTCGCTGCCATGCCCGGCGAACGCCCGCGACAATCCCCGGCCGGCTTCGTAGTCGCCGCGGTTGGTGCCGACCATGCAGAACATGCGCGAGGCCGGGAACGCCTTGTCCGGCATGAAGTCGACCCGGCCGGTGGCCTTGAATACCGCCTTCAGGTCGAGGAAGCCGGCCATGCGTTCGCGGTTGAACGTGTTCATCTCGTTCAACGACAGCCAGGACGGCGTGTTGAAGCCGGCCAGGTCGATGCCGTTGTGCGGCGTGGCGTAGGTGAACACCTTGTCCACGGAGGCGCGCGCCGCGGCATCGCCCAGCTTGCGGTTCTGCAGGAAGGCGCGCACGACCAGCCCGCCCATCGAATGCGCGACCAGGTAGCAGCGGAACGTCGCCGGATCGAAGCCCGTGCCGCGGCGTTCGCAGACCAGCGCCTTCACCTTCAGCACGAGGTCGCTCAGGCCACGGGCATAGGTCTCGATATCCTTCGCCTTGCCGTCGCCGAGCAGGTCCGAGCCATCGTCGTAGTAGCGGTAGATCACGATCGACTGCTGCGGGATGCCCTTTGCAGACGTGCCGTCCGCGCCCACCCGTGGCTTCCAGTCGGGGTCGAGGATGTCGAGCCCGTTCTCGTAGACCGTGCGGTAGCCGTAGTCGGCCGCCAGCCGAAGCACGGGCGATTCGAACACGAACTTCTTCGCTGGCGAGGACTTCTCGATGTTCGCGCGGTAGACGGTCGAGCCGAGGTTGAAGCCGCAGAACGGGTCCGCCGCCGTCTCGTTGCGTTCGTCCTCGGTCATCGCATAGCCGCGCACGTAGATGATCGGATGGCCTGCCGGGTCCATGGCTTCCTCGCTGCGCGAAAGAGATCAGGCGATGTTGCACCCCGCCCACGTACCTTGCAATCGCCGGTACCCTCAGCCCCCGCTGCGCCGCCTGCGCGCGCGCCAGGCCCATACCACCTTCAGGTACCAGACGCCGGACACCACGGCATAGGTGAGCAGGCCGATGACGACGGCGAGGATCGAAAGCCCGACCGCGAGCGGCTTGCCCACGCCGGTGACATGCCGCCATGCCCGTGCCAGCGCTGTCTCCCCCGGGCGCACCTCAGGCCCGGCCTCCGGTTCGTCCGCCGCCGGCGGCGGACGGTCGGGCTCGCCCAGCACGAAGGTGCCGAGGCGCCACGCGACGAAATAGACCGGACCGAAGGTGATCGGGTTGGTCACCAGCGTGCTGGCGATCGCCGTGGGCACGTTTGCGCGCAGCACGACCGCGGCCCCGGCGGCCAGCGGGATCTGGGCGATCGGCACCAGCAGGCCGAAGAAGACCCCGAGCGACATGCCGAGCGCAACGCCGCGCCGGCTCATCCGCCAGAGCCGGGGATCGTACAGGGCGGGGCCCAGCCAGCGCAGCCAGCGGCTGCGGCGCAGCACGTCCGGCGCCGGCAGCATGCGCCTCAATCGTTCGAACATTCTGTGCTCGGCGCTCCGTGGCCTGCGACAGGATCCGGATGCTGCCACGGCCAGGGATGGGACCGGTATGGTGTACCGTCCGCAGTGTCGTGTACACCCCCCTCCCCCTCAAGTGCGATGGCCACCCATGACCGATCCGATCCGGGAAGCGAAGCTCGACCTCACCTGTGCGCTGCGCTGGGCCGCACGGCTGGACCTGCATGAAGGGGTATGCAACCACTTCAGCATCGCGGTTCCCGGCCATGACGACCGGTTCCTGATCAACCCGCAGGGCCTGCACTGGCTCGAGGTGACGCCGGCCGACATCGTCACCGTGGACATCGACGGCACGCTCATCGAGGGTCGGCATCGGGTGGAGCCGACGGCGTTCTACATCCATTCGCGCATCCACCGGGCGAAACCCAGCGCCCGGGTGGTGCTGCACACCCACATGCCCTACGCGACCACGCTCACCGGCATCCTTCCCGGCCGGATGGAATGGGTCAGCCAGCAATCAACCAAGTTCTTCAACCGTGTCGCCTACGAGGATGCGTACAACGGGCTGGCGACGGATCCGGCGGAAGGCGACCGGATGGCCGCCGCCTTCCTTGAGGCTGACGTACTGTTCCTCGCCAACCATGGCGTGATCGTCTGCGGACCCGACATGGCGCTGGCGTTCGACGATCTCTACTATCTGGAGCGCGCCTGCATGCTTCAGGTGCTCGGGCGCGGCACCGGTCAGGCTCCCCGGATGATCCCGATTGAGGTCGTCAAGCTGACGGCCCAGCAGATGATCCAGGACCGCCAGCAGGCACCCCTGCATTTCGCGGCCCTGCGCCGGCTGCTGGACCGGGACGATCCAGGTTGGTCATCGTTCCAATGAACCGGAGGACCGGCTCCCCGTACGAGAATGGGATGCCTTTCCGCAACTGAATCCTGAAGACTGGAACCCGAGGAGGAACACCATGCAAGCGCCGAAACTGAAAAAAATGGCGAACAAGGGCCTGACCCTCGCAGCGGCGGCATCGCTGACGCTGATGGTCGGCTGCGCGAACCTCACCCCCGGCCAGAAGGGCGCCGGCGTAGGTGCCGCCGCGGGCGGCGTGGTGGGCAGCATCCTGACCGGCGGCAGCACCCTGGGTACCGTCGGTGGCGCGGCCGCGGGCGCGATCATCGGCAACGAGGTTGCCCGCAAGCGGTAGATCCGCCAGCCCCTCGCGTCCGCCAGCGCGGGCAGGGGGCAGCGTTCAACCGCGCGTCTGGTAGACGTAAGCCTGCTGGCGCACCTTCGAATCGGCGAGCCGCTCGCGCTCGGCGGCGTCGAGATTGGGGTCGAGGGCAGGATCGGGCGCCCTGTCCCACCAGCGCGCGCGTGCCTTGCGCTGGTCTTCGGCCAGGTGCGGCCGCTGCGCATGCAGTTCACGGATGAACTGGGTCATCTCGGACACGTACTCGATCTGCTTCTTCATGGGTTTCGCCTGCCGGGGTTCCGTGGCCGTATTGTCCCCGCAACCGCGGCATCCTGCACGCGCGCGGCGATCATTGCGCGATCCAGTTGATCTCGCGGGCGGTGAGCCGGCCGATCAGCACCTGGTGCAGGCCGTCCGGCTGGTCGGCGCGCAGGCTGCCGATCGGGATGCGTCCGCCCATGATCTCCGCATAGACCTGGGGCAGCGATGGCATCCGCTGCGGCTCGGCATAGCCGTCCGGGAACAGCGGCATGTTGGAGACGCGGTCGTACTTGTCGGTCGCGCCGAGGGTATGCAGCATCTCGTGCACGATGATCACGTTGTTCGCACTGCTCATCTCGTCGTTCGCGAAGATGTTGACCAGCCCGATCAGGCCCTTCTCCAGCCCGGTGGAATGCGGAAGCCGGGGCGACTTGCGATCGTCGTGGTACAGCAGGAACAGTCGGACATGCGCGCGCGCGCCCGTGTAGGTGTCGTTGCGCCAGGCCCAGAAGCGGAAGTTGAGGCTCCACCAGATCGCGCTGGCGATGCTGCCCGGCGGGGGCGGCTGCGGCGGCAGTGAGCGCACGCGCGGGGCGAGCCTCAGTTCGATCGGATCGTTCACCGCGACGCCGTAGGCGCGGGCCTGCTCGCGCATGAACTCGGCCATCGGCTGGAATCGCTGGAGATCGATCCGGCCCAGGTACTGCTCGGACCGCTCGGAGCCGTCTGCATTGATCGGATACAGCACCACGATCACCGGGTTCTTCCAGTCGGTGGCGTCGCGCTGGGCGAGCCACGCCCCCTGTGCAACGGTCGCCAGGATGAACAGCAGCACTCCGATCCGTATCGCTTTCCACATCGTGCGTGGTTCCCGCTGCGGGAACACTCCCGCCAACGTACACTTTCGGCAGGAATCCCTGACAATTGAGGCCTGCTGCGGAGACAGGTACCGCAGGAACGGCCCGGAACCGACGAGGAACGTCCATGACCGCCGCCAATCCGCCCGACACGGCTGCAGCACCCGCCGTGCGCGCCACCACCCGCCTTCGCCAGCTGCTGGCCGGCGGCCGTACCGTGTTCGTGCCGGGATGCTTCAACGCAGTCAGCGCGCGGGTGATCGAGATGACCGGATTCCCCGCGGTCTACATGACGGGCTATGGCACGTCCGTGGCACAGCTCGGCATGCCCGATGTCGGCTTCGCCACGATGACCGAGATGCACACCAACGCGCGCTGGATCGCCAATGCGGTGTCGATCCCGGTGATCGCCGACGCGGACAACGGCTACGGCAACGCGGTGAACGTGACGCGCACCGTGCGCGAATACATCCAGACCGGCGTCGCCGCCATCCACCTCGAGGACCAGTCGCTGCCCAAGCGCTGCGGCCATGTCGCCGGCCGCCAGGTGATCCCGCTCGCCGAGGCGGTCGGCAAGATCCGCGCCGCGGATGCGGTGCGCCGGCAGGTCGATCCCGATTTCGTGCTGATCGCGCGCAGCGATGCGCGCGGCGCGGTCGGGGGCTCGCTCGACGATGCGATCGCGCGCGTGAACGCCTACCTGGATGCCGGCGCCGATCTCGGCTTCGTCGAAGGACCGACCTCGGTGGCCGAGGTCGAGCGCATCTGCCGCGAAGTGCGCGGACCGGTGTTCTACAACATGACCGGCGTGTCGCCGCGCTTCACGCTGCAGCAGATGAACGACTACGGCATGGCGATGACGATCACCGCCAACACGATGCTGCGTGCAGCGCTCACCGCGATGTACGACGTGGCGGTGGCGATGCGCGACGACGGCCCGATGGCCGAGGCCGCGCTGATGGAACGCATCGCCAGCCATCCGGTGGGCGACCTGCACAAGTTCTCGGGGCTGGATGCGATCCGCAAGCTGGAAGAGGCCTACATGCCAGCGGAGGAACTGGCGAAGTACGAGGGCACGATCGGCTACCGGCCCAAGGCCTGATGGCTGCGCTCAGCGCAGCAGCCCGTCGCCGATCAGGCGCACCCCGATCGACCACCAGCTGCGGTCGATCTCGCGGCTGCCGACCTGGCGGCCGATGACCGCGTCGACCTGCACCTTCTCCTTCACGACCCAGAAGCGGAACCCGCCCTGCCAGGACGGGCTGCCGCGGTCGCTGCCGTACACCTCGGCAGCCAGCAGCAGTTCCTGGTCGCCGCGCCGGAACAGCCGCGTTTCGCTGCCCACGCCCCACAGCGCGATCGTGCGCTGCGTCTCGCGGTCGCGCTTGATGCCGGCCAGCGTGAGCAGCACGAACGCCTCGTCGGCGAAGGCGATGCTGGTCACGTTGTAGGCGTAGGCCGACGCAAGCGCCGAGGGCCCCGACGCTGCGGAAGATCCGCTGACCCGCGCGGTGGCCCCCGCGGCGAAGCCGGTGCCGATGCCGGTATCCAGGCTGCGCAGCAGCGTCTTGACCTGCACCAGTGCATTGCCGTTCCAGGGCTGGCCGCCCTCCGATGGCAGGCGATTGAGGCCGGCGCTGATCTCGAGGTTGCCGCCCGGGTTGCACGCCGGCAGCGCCCAGAACTCGGTGCCGCCGCCCCTGGGACGGTGGTGCTGCACCCAGGACTCCACCTGGCAGCCGCCCGCGGGGGTGATGCGTGCGTCGTCGGTCGCATAGGGCCGGGCGGCCTGCAGCGGCGGCGAGGGCAGCAGGATGGACAGCGCAAGCGCGCCAGCCATCGCCCTCACGGTACGGTCATGCGCGCGCATTGCGCACCGGGTTGCGCAGCACGCCGATGCGCTCGATCTCGCACTCCACTTCGTGCCCGTGCTCGAGGAACCAGCTGCCCGGGCCCTGCCAGGTCATGCCGGTTCCGCCGGGACTGCCGGTCGAGACGATGTCGCCGGCCTCCAGGCCAGCGAACGAGTACCACGCGATCTGCGCGGGGATACGGTGGATCTGCTGTCCGGTGTTGCCGTCCTGCCGCGCGACGCCGTTGACCCGGGTCAGCAGCCGCAGGGCATGCGGATCGGGGATTTCGTCCTTCGTGACCACCCACGGGCCGAGCGGCGCCGCCCCGGGGAAGTTCTTGCCCACCGTGATGTTTCCTTCCCTGCGCTCCACCGCCTGGATGTCGCGCGCGGACAGGTCGTTCATGATCGTGTAGCCGAACACCACGTCGGCCCAGCGCTCCGGATCGACGCGCGCGCAATCGGCTCCGATCACCACCGCGAGTTCGGTCTCGTAGTCGAGCTTGCGCGTCCAGCGCGGCTTGCGGATCGTCTCGCCGGGACCGATCACGCAACTGGCGTTCTTGATGAACCCGCCCGGCCGTGCCGGCGCGGCGGCGGCAGCCGCCGCCGCGTCGCCGGCGGTCGCCGCATCCGCATAGTTGCGGCCGACCGCCATGATCTTTCCGGGCCGCAGCGGCGCCAGCAGCTCGACCGCATCGAGCGCGACCATGGCATCGGGCACCATGTCGCGCGCCAGCAATCCCTCGGCGATGTCGAGCGTCGCCCGGACCTGTGACAACCCCGCATCGCCTGCCCTGATGCAGTCGATCAGGCTGGCGGGCAACGCGCGCCCGCCGCTCGCGGTCAGGTCGAGCGCCTGTCCGTTCGACAGCAGCACGCCGAAATGCGGGTTGCGCATGCGCGGCGGCCGGAAGGTGAGCAATTTCACGTGGTTCTCCTGGTCAGGTTACCAACAGATACAAATCCGCTACAGACCCTTGCAACGCGGGGTGCGCCGCAGGCGGATCGGGTCGTTACTCTCCTCACGTCACATCAACCCAGGGAGAACCCGACATGTCATTCCTCAGGAAATCCGCCGTCGTTGCCGTTTCGATGCTCGTCATGCCGCTCGCCTGGGCACAATCGGCACCGTCCGTGGACCCCGAGAAGCGCGAAGACCGCCGCGAGATCCGCGAGGACCGGCGCGAAGTCCGTGAAGGCCGTGCCGAAGTGCGGCGCGACGTGCGCGACATCCAGCAGGACCGTCGCGACCTGCGCCAGGAGCGCCGGGAAGGCGACCGCGCAGGGGTGCAGGCCGAACGGCGCGAGATCCGCGACGGCAAGCGCGAACTGCATGAAGACCGTCGCGACGTGCGCGACGATCGCCGGGATGTCCGCGACGGACGGCGCGATTTCCGCAGCGAGCACGGCGGCGGCAACCGTCCTGCGCGGCCGGCGCGCAACTGACCACGCAACGGGCGCGCACCGCCCTCAGAGGTCCTCCATCGTCACCGGGAACAACGGCTCCAGCGCGTCCACCTGCATCACGTGGTACGCGCTGAAGCGGTAGGCCGTGCCGGTCTGCACCTCGGGGGGCGTGATCGGGAAGGCGACGTTGCCGGCGGTCGACAGCCTGCCGGGGAAGCCGTGGTGCAGCAGGTACTGCTTGAGCACCGTGGTCGCCGCCTTGGCGAGGTCGGTGCTGTCCGCGATCACCTCGCCGAGGATGAACACCTCGCGCGGGGGAACGGCGGGCGGCGACGGCCAGTCGACCACGCCATCGATGCCGTAGACCCGGAAGTACATCTGGTAATCCCCGGCGACGATGCTGCGCACCACCTGCTCGACCTCGGGCAGGATGGTCTTGATGCGCGCGATCGCGCGCGGGTCGGCACAGCCGGCCAGCAGCAGCGCGCGTTCGCCGACGCGGGTCGCGCCCTCGATCTTCACCGACGGCCGCGCAGCGGGTCGCCACAGCGCGCCCTCGACCCGGCAGCGGTGCGCGTCGAGCGCGACGTAGCGCGCGTGCGCCACGTCCAGCGTGCCCTCGGGCTCGCTCACCGTGAACGGATCCGCCTGCTCATACAGGCTGTGTGCCGCGACCGACAGCGGCGTCGCATGCCGGTCCGGGTTCATGCTCTCCATCGTGAAGCCGCCCTCGTCGAGCGTGCCCAGCGCCGCGTCGCGGCCGCCGGGCATGCAGGCGATCGAGCAGCACTCGATGATCTTCGCCATGTGCATCGCCGGCCCGACCGGATAGCCCAGTGCCGCCGGTATCGCCGAGAACACCGCGGTATCGCAGGCCCGGCCGGCGATCACCACGTCGGCGCCCATCGCCAGCGCGCGCTGGAACGCCTCGATGCCCATCTGCCCGACGAGGTGCGCGGCGCCGTCGACATCGGCCTCGGTCAGCGCATCGATCGCACCGATCGGCGCCACCTCGCCGCGCCGGATGGCCGCCTTCACCACGTCGCGCGGCATGTCGGCGGCGATCGATGCGAGCCGGAAGTGCAGTCCGCGTTCACGCGCGATCGACCGCAGGAGCTCGAGCGTGTGGTCCAGGTGCGGCCGCGCGCCTGCCGTGCCCGCCGAGCCGATGAGCAACGGGATGTCGTGCGCACGTGCGCCTTCGAGGACCAGGGCCAGGTCCTGCCGGGCGATGGTGTCCGAGGCGGCCATCCGTCCGCTGCCCAGGTAGTTCGGACCGGGATCGACCGAACCCATGTCGGCGCCGATCGAGTGCGGACGGCGTTCGAGGCCGGCGCGGAATGCCCGCTCGAGCACGCCATTGCCGAGTTGGCCCGAGGCCGACAGCGCGAGGAAGGGCGAGCGGCGCCCATCCTTCACCAGCCGCTCGCGCAGCCGGTCGAGGTGGGTCGGCCGGCTCACAGGACCACCCCCAGCAGCGGTCCGTGCTGCTGCGCGCCGTAGACGTCTCGGTCGCCGGGCGCCCCCGCGATGACCTTGCGCGGCAGCACGATCTTGATCGCGAACGCGGGCGCATAGGGGATCACCTCGACGCTCGCCACGGGCACGCCGTACAGCGGCGCGAGGGCCGCGGGGGTGAGCGAGGGCGAGGCCAGTGCCTGCCGGAAGCGGGCATCGTCCTCGAACATCAGGTCGAGGGACAACGTGGTCGGGCCCGCGTTCTTGCTGCGGATCACCCGTGCGCAATCGACGAGCTTCATTTCTCCTCCGGCGGCTTTACCGCACTGAACAGCCTCAACAGCAGCAGATCGTAGCCGATCTTGAGTGCCCCCCCGATGACAAGCGGCCAGCCGAAACTCGACAGGCCGAGCAGCCAGCCGGCGAACACCGGGCTCACGCCGGCGGCGAGGCAGCGCGGCACCGAGGTGAAGCTCGCCGCGGCCGCGCGCTCGTGCGGAGGCACCACGGCCATCACGTACGAGTTGCGCGCGGGCACATCCATGCTGGACGTCGAGTAGCGCAGCAGCAGCGTCAGGATTGCAAGCTCCACCGTCGGCATGAACGGCGTCAGCACCAGGAACACGTTGGCCGGCAGGTGCGTGTAGACCATCGTGTTGATGAGGCCGATGCGGCGCGCGACCCATGAAGACACCAGGAACGAACCGGCGGACAGGACGCCCGCCCAGAAGAACACCTGCCCGACCAGCGCGACCGACGCATCGAAGCGCTGGAACAGCCACAGCGCCACCAGCGACTGCACCGCGAAGCCGCTGCCGAACGAATCCACGGTGAACACCGCCGCCATGCGGTAGACGATCGGCCGCGACTCGACCAGCGGCGCGCTCGGCGCATGGCCGGGCGGCTCGACCGAGGGCGAGAGCGTGCGGTACACCCCGAGCACGACCAGCCCGAGCAGGCCGTAGAGCGCGAACATCGCCTTCAGCGCGAGGAGCCTGTCGACCGGCCACTGCCCGGACACCCATTCCGGCAGGATCGCGAACAGCGCACCGAGCGCACCGGCCAGCGCGCCGAACAGGGCATAGCGTGCGAACACGGCGGTGCGATCGCGGGCGCCGACGGTCTGCGCGACCATCGACTGCTCCAGCGGCGAGAACACCGAGGTGTCGCCGTTGGTGGGGTTGATGGTGCCCACCAGCGCCACCAGCAGCAGTGGCCAGAAGTCGCTCGACAGCGAGAACGCGAAGCCGCTGGCGGTCATCATCACCGCCGCGCCAAGCACCAGGCGGCGCTGCGCGAAGCGGTGCGCGAGCAGGCCGAGGCCGAACACCATCGCGCCGGATCCGAGCAGGGTGGCGGTGGCGATCGCGCCGACCTGCAGCGGCGAGAAGCCCAGCGCGAGCAGGTAGACCGGCAGCAGCAGGCTCACGAAACCGTCGCCGAATGCGCGCAGCGAGCGCATCGCCAGCAGCTTGCGCAGGTCGTTCCCCGACGCGGGTGGTACCAGCCACCAGCGCGGCTCGCCTGCCTTCATATTTGCGCTAACCTAATGCCGTCAATCACGTGCTGCAGTTTACCCAACCTCCGAGGACCCGACATGATCGATCTTTACACCTGGCCCACCCCGAACGGTCACAAGATCCACATCGCCCTCGAGGAAATGGGCCTGGCCTACACAGTGCACCCGGTGAACATCCGCACCGGCGACCAGTTCAAGCCGGAGTTCCTCGCGATCAGCCCGAACAACCGCATCCCCGCGCTGGTCGACAGCGACGGCCCTGATGGCAAGCCGATCTCCCTGTTCGAATCGGGCGCGATGCTGATCTACCTGGCCGGCAAGAGCGGCAAGCTGATGCCCGCCGCCGACCGCGACCGCTACACGATGCTGCAGTGGCTGATGTGGCAGATGGGCGGCGTCGGCCCGATGTTCGGCCAGGCCAACCACTTCCGTGCGTATGCAAAGGACCCGCAGCCGTATCCGATCGAGCGCTACACGAACGAGTCGAACCGCCTGACCGGCGTGCTGGACAAGCGGCTGGCGGAGGTGCCCTATGTCGCGGGCAAGGACTACACCATCGCCGACATCGCCATCTTCCCGTGGATGCGCGGCTGCGAGAAGCGCGGCGTGATGATCGACGAGTATCCGAACGTCAAGCGCTGGTTCGAGAAGATCGATGCGCGTCCGGCGGTCAAGCGCGCGCTGCAGGTGCTGGCCGACGTGCATACCGCGCCGATCGACGACAAGCAGCGCGACATCATGTTCGGCGCCAGCCAGTTCGCGAAGCGCTGACCATGGCACGCAGCGACGCACCGGTGGTTTGTGCGGGCGGCACCGTCGAGCCGGCATCCCGTGCGCGCCGGCTGCTGCTCGGGCGGTTCGGCGCCCTGTCGCTGCAGGGCGGGCTGCTGCTGCCGGCTGCCCTCGTGCAGCCGGGCATCGCCCGGGCCGCTGCCGCGCCTTCGGGTACGCCGGGCATCCCGGGTGCCCGGCCGACGCCGGCGCAGTCGGAAGGCCCGTTCTTCCCGCGCGAGCTGCCGCTCGACCGCGACAGCGACCTGACCCGGGTAGCCGGGCAGTCGGCCGTGGCACGCGGCGACGTGACCGATCTCACCGGCACCGTCACCGATGTCTCCGGCCGGCCGCAGGCCGGCATCCTGGTCGAGATCTGGCAGGTCAACGCGTTCGGCCGCTACCACCACCCGCGCGACAACCGTGGCGATCGGCCGCTCGACCCCGGCTTCCAGGGCTACGGCCAGGCCATGACCGATGCCGGGGGCCGCTACCGGTTCCGCACCATCCGGCCGGCCACATATCCCGGCCGCGCGCCGCACATCCATGTCGCGCTGTCCGGCGGAGGTTCCCGCCGGCTGACGACCCAGCTCTACGTGGCAGGCGCCCCGGAGAACGAGCGCGACGGGCTGCTCAATGCGATCCGCGACACGGCGCTGCGCGATTCGCTGGTGGTGCCGTTCGCGAAGCCGGCGGGTACCGCGGCGGCGGGCGCCGTTCTCGAGGCACGGTTCGACATCGTGCTCGCCCAGGACGGGCGGTTCGCGCTGTTCGCGCCGGCACGGCACGGCTGACGGCGCCACAGGCCGCCGCTTCCGCATCTCGCATGGATCCGATGCTGATCGAACGCACGATCCCGTCCAGCGGGGAACGCATCCCGGTGCTCGGGCTGGGTACGTTCGGTGCGTTCGACGTCCCGCCGCGATCCTCGGCGATGGACACGTTGTCCGACGTGTTCGCGCTGTTCGACAGCCGCGGCGGCCGGGTCGTGGATTCTTCGCCGATGTATGGTGACGCAGAGTCGGTGGTGGGTGCACTCAGGCTGGAGCGAAAGGTGGACGACGGCCTGTTCATCGCCACCAAGGTCTGGACCCAGGGCCGGCGGGAAGGCATCGCGCAGATGGAGCGCTCGATGAAGCGGCTGCGCGCACCCCGCATCGACCTGATGCAGGTGCACAACCTGGTCGATGTCGATACCCATCTCGACACGCTGGAAGCCTGGAAGCAGGAAGGGCGCATCCGCTACATCGGCATCACGCATTACCATGGCGGCGCATTCGCGGCGCTGGAGAAGCTGTTGCGCAACCGGTCGATCGATTTCGTTCAGTTCAACTACCACGCGCTCGACCGCGAGGCCGAGCAGCGGCTGCTGCCGGCTGCCGCCGACACCGGCACCGCCGTGCTGGTGAACCGTCCGCTCGGCCAGGGCGACCTGGTGCGCCGGACGCGCGGGCGCCCGCTGCCCGCGTGGGCCACGCGCGCCGGCTATCGCAGTTGGGCGCAGCTCGCGCTGGGCTTCGTCATCGCGCACCCGGCCGTCACGTGCGTGATCCCGGCCACCGGCAACCCTGAACACATGGCCGACAACTTCGACGCCGCCTCGGCGACGGTCGAGCGGCCGGCACCCGATGCAGCCTTCGCGCGCCGCGTCGCGCAGGCGCTGGCATCCGCATGAACCTGCCTGCACGCGCGCCGGCGCATGCCAGCGGCCGGCTCGCCGGGATGCTGCTCGCGGTGCTGGCGCTGCTGGTGATGACCGGCTGCTCGTCGGGCATCCGCCTGGGCTACAACCAGGCCGAGACGCTGGTCAACTGGACCCTGTCCGATTACGTCGAATTCGAACCGCACCAGCGCGACCTGTTCGGCCAGAAGTTCCGGGCGCTGCACGACTGGCACCGGCGCGAACAGCTGCCCGAGTACGCACGGCTGCTGCGCGAGGCCCGCACGCGCGTCGAGAACGGCCTGTCGCGCGAGGACATCGACTGGATCATCGCGCACAGCCGGGCCCGGCTCGAAGCCCTGGTGGATCAGGGCGCGGGGGATGCGGCAGACCTGATGCTGTCGCTCACGCCGGAACAGGTGAAGGAACTCGAGCGCGCGTTCGTGCGCGCCAACCAGAAGACCGCGCGCGCGTGGGGCGTGGGCAGGCCTGTCGCGGAACAGCAGAAGAAGCGTGCCGACCGGCTGGTGGCACAGGTGGAACGGTTCACCGGCAGGCTGAGCCGCGAGCAGGCCGAGCGCGTGGCCGAGATGGCGAACACGCTGCCGCTGAACACCGAGCAGCGGTTTGCCGAGCGCCAGCGGCGCCAGCGTGAGCTGCTCGCGGCGTTGCAGTCGGGGCGCAGCCGGGCCGAGATGGCGGCCTGGTTCCGCCAGTGGGCGCCGAACTGGGAACGAGGCCGGGACCCGGCGGCCGCGCGCAGTGCGAAGGCCGCGGCGGAACAGCGTTCGCAGGTCTTCGCCGACATCGACCGCCTGCTCACGCCCGCCCAGCGGCGCCAGGCGATGGACCGCCTGCAGGCCTTCTCGGAAGACTTCATTGCACTGAGCGGAACGGGCGCTTCGCGCCAGCAGCGCGCGTCGAACTGACCCGGAAGGAGCCTCCGGGCGCCGGTGTATCATTCGCCTCCCGGCAGGCCTGCCACCGCGCACGCCGCCCTTCCATGCAGGAGCCTTCCATGGGCCATATCGATCCCCAACTCCCGTACGCCTCGCAGCGCAGCCCGGTGTTCGCGCGCAACATGGTGTCCACGTCGCAGCCGCTCGCCGCACAGGCCGGCCTGCAGATGCTCGCCCGCGGCGGCTCCGCCATCGACGCGATCATCGCCACCGCGGCGACCCTCACCGTGGTCGAGCCGTGCAGCAACGGCCTCGGGTCGGACGCGTTCGCGCTGGTCTGGGACGGTTCGAAGATGCATGGCCTGAACGCCTCGGGACGTTCGCCGGCGGCATGGACCCCCAGGTATTTCGAGAAGTACAACGGCAAGATGCCCGAGCGCGGCGTCGATGCGATCACCGTGCCGGGCTGCATCTCGGCCTGGAAGATGCTGCACGACAAGTGGGGCAAGCTGCCGTTCGCAGACATCCTCGAGCCGGCGATCCGCTACGCGCGCGACGGCTACCTCGTCACCCCGACCATCGCGAAGCTGTGGGCACAGTCGGTCGACGAACTGCAGACCTATCCCGGCTGGAAGGACGGCTTCATGCCCAGCGGGCGTGCGCCGAAGGCCGGTGAACTGTTCCGCTATCCGGACCAGGCCAAGACGCTCGAGCTGATCGGCAGGACCGGCGGCGAGGCCTACTACCGCGGCGAACTCGCCGAGAAGATCGCCGCCTGGATCAAGCAGAACGGCGGCGTGATGGACGCCTCCGACCTCGCCGCGCACGAGGCGAACTGGGTCGAGCCGATCCACATGGACTACAAGGGCTACCGCCTGCACGAGATCCCGCCCAACGGGCAGGGCATCGGTGCGCTGATCTCGCTGGGCATCCTCGGCTACCTGAACCCCGGCCAGTTCGCCTGCGACTCGGCCGACCATGTGCACATGCAGATCGAGGCGATGAAGCTCGCCTTCGCCGACATGTACCAGTACGCGGCCGATCCGGCGGCGATGAAGGTCACCCCGGCGCAGATGCTCGACTCGGCCTACCTGCAGGAGCGCAGCCGGCTGATCGACATGAAACGCGCGAAGGACCCCGGCCATGGCGACCTGCCGCGCGGCGGCACCGTCTACCTGACCGCCGCCGATTCGTCCGGCATGATGGTGTCGTTCATCCAGTCGAACTTCAAGGGCTTCGGTTCGGGCGTCGTCGTGCCCGGCACCGGCATCAGCCTGCAGAACCGCGGCTGGGGCTTCAAGCTGGTCAAGGGCCATGCGAACGAAGTCGGCCCGCGCAAGCGTCCGTTCCACACGATCATCCCCGGCTTCATCACGAAGGACGGCAAGCCGGCGATGAGCTTCGGCGTGATGGGCGGCTCGATGCAGGCCCAGGGCCACTCGCAGATGATGCTGCGCGTCGCCGACTACGGCCAGAACCCCCAGGCGATGGCCGACGGCCCGCGCTGGCGCGTCGACGACGGCCTGAAGGTCGCCCTCGAGCATGCGTTCCCCGCCGAGGTCGTCGAAGACCTGCGCAAGCGCGGCCACCAGATCACCGTCACCGAACGCGGCTCGACCGACTACGGCCGCGCCCAGATCATCCAGAAGCTCGACGACGGCTACTGCGCCGGCTCCGAGCCCCGCTGCGACGGCCAGGCCGTCGGCTTCTGACCACAATCCGGGTCAGAGACGATTTTCCAGGCGGGCGACCAGCGCCGTCGAAAATGGGGTCAGACACCAATTCAAAAAATGGTGTCTGACCCCATTTTGTTTGCCAGGCAGGTCGCCAGCGTGCACCGCTGTCGTCCTTCCGAATCGAAGTTTTCCGGCGCGAGCCAGCGTTGGTATCCCGACTTCAGCGCAGGCCACTCATGGTCGAGGATCGCGAACCAGGCGGTATCGCGGTTCTCGCCCTTGATCACCATGTGCTGGCGGAACACGCCTTCCGGACGGAAGCCGAAGCGCAGCGCGGCCCGCTTCGACGGCTCGTTGCGGTCGTCGCACTTCCATTCGTAGCGTCGATAGCCCAGCTGGTCGAACACGTACTGCGCGAACAGGAACTGCGCCTCGGTCGCCAGGCGCGTGCCGGCGATGCCCGGTCCCCAGTAGATGTTGCCGATCTCGATCACGCCATGCTCGGGCGTGATGCGCATGAGCGCCTGGCGGCCGCCGGCACGGCCAGTGGCAACATCGACCACCGCAAAGGCCATCGGATCGTTCGTCGCGCGGCTGCGTTCGATCCAGCGCGCGAGGTCGGACCGGTCCACGGGCGGATGGTCGAACAGGAAGCGGAAGCGCTCGGCGACGTCGGGCACTGAGCTGGCCGCGTGCAGCGCGTCGCCATGCACGGCATCATCGACAGGCTCCAGGCGCACGTAGCGGCCGTTCAGGACGATGCGCTGCGGCAGCGGTCGCGGCAGCGACTGCAAGACTGGCCGATCCAGCGCCGCCCCGCTCACGAGGCCTGCGTTGCCTCGGCGGCTCCGGCGGGCACGGCCGGTGCCGACGCCGCCGTGGCGAGGATCGCGCCGACCAGGTTCTCGATCATCGCCCGCGGGATGTTGCGCGTGATGAACACCAGCCGGCTGCGATGGTCCGCGCTCGGCCAGGCGTCGAGCGTGACCGGCGGATGGAACAGGTGCTGCACGCCCTGCACCACCACCGGGCCGGGCTCGCCCTCGATGTCGAGCAGGCCCTTCACGCGCAGCAGGTCGGGGCCGCGCAGCGAGGTCAGCACCTCCATCGCGACCGAGAAGGTCTTCCACGAGAACGGCGTGTCGTAGTACAGGCAGAACGAATCGACGCCCGCGGTGTGCTGCCCCTTCGGCAGCTTGCGCGCCGGGGCGCCGGCCACCAGCCGGCCACCCGGGATCGCCGAGGCCGAACCCGCGCCCTGCACCGGCACGAACGATTCGCTGCCCAGCCAGTTCTCGATCGCCTTCTCGGACGCCGCGCGGTGGCGCACGCCGACATCGACCAGGAACGACGGGTCGAGGTCGCCCATCACGCAGCGGATGATCGCCGCATGCGGGTTCAGCTCCCGCAACCGTGCCTCCAGCAGTTCGACCTCGGCCGGATCGGCGAGGTCGGTCTTGGTGATCACCAGCCGGTCGGCCACCGCCGCCTGCTTCACCGGCTCTTCCAGCGTGTCGAGCTGTTCGTTGCCGTTGACCGCGTCGACCAGCGTGATGATCGCGTCGAGCGTGTAGGTGTTGCACACGGAGGTGTCGGTGATCATCGTGTGGATCACCGGCGCCGGATCGGCCAGGCCGGTGGTCTCGATCACCACCCGGTTGAAGTCGATGGTCTCGCCGTTGCGGCGCTTCATCCACAGGTCGACCAGGGTCTCCTGCAGGTCGCCGC
>LNFM01005296.1_pt1 | contig 22541 bp, 26 predicted proteins | sample 596031 | NCBI WGS metagenome assembly LNFM01 (sample SAMN04254537, study PRJNA301005) | activated carbon metagenome | isolation source: dual media filters at the Ann Arbor, Michigan drinking water treatment plant | place: USA: Ann Arbor | reverse complement strand
GCCGTGATCGACCGCAGCTTCGCGCTCCACTACCAGGCCGACGGCCGCCAGGTGGGGCTGCTCGGATGGCCGACCGGGTCGGCGGGATGGTGGGACATCGACCGCTCCTCGCCCGAGGCCGTGCGCGCCCCCGGCCTCGATGCCTTCCGCGCCGCCTTCGCCCGGCTGCTGCCGCCGGCCGCGCCGGCGCTCGCGGCCCTGACCTCGGTGGACCAGCTGGTCTATCGCGAGATCACCGAGGTCCGCGCCGACCGGTGGTGGGTGCCGGGTCTCGTGGTGATCGGCGACGCGGCGCACGCCGTGGGCCCGGAGGCGGGCCTCGGCGCCGGCCTCGGCCTCGGCGACGCCCACGCGCTGGCGATCGCCGTCGCGGGCTCCGGAGGCGACCCCGACCGCGCCTGCGCCGACTACGAGACCTGGCGCCGCCCGGCGGTCGATCCCTACCTGGCCATCGGGGCGGCGGGGTCGCGGATCGTCCGCGGCGGCCCGCGGCCGCCGGAGGAGGCGTGGCCGCCACCTGCTTGACGTGTGACTGAATGGTCACCTATGGTCCCGGCATGGACGCGGTGTTCAAGGCTCTCGCCGACCCGACCCGCAGGGCTCTCCTGGACGCCCTCTTCGTGGAGGACGGCCAGAGCCTGAGCTCCCTGGAGGGGCGCTTCGACATCACCCGCTTCGGCGTGATGAAGCACCTCAGGCTGCTCGAGGACGCGGGCCTCGTGGTCACGCGCAGGCGGGGCCGCGAGAAGCTCCACTTCCTGAACCCGGTCCCCATCCGGCTCGTCCACGACCGGTGGGTGAGCAAGTACGCCGAGCCCTGGGTCGCGGGGCTCAGCGGGCTCAAGAGCAGACTGGAGAGTTCGATGGAGAAGGTCTTCGAGATCTACATCCGCACCACGCCGGAGCGCCTCTGGGAGGCGATCACGGATCCCGAGATCCGCGCGAAGTACAACTTCGGCGCGCGGCAGCGCACGGACTGGGCCCCCGGCTCGCGGTACGAGCTGTGGGCGCCGGCGGCCGACATGGTGCTGGGCGAGGGCGAGAACCTGGAGGTCGACCCACCGCGCCGCCTGGTGCAGACGATGGTCGCGCTCTGGAGCGACGAGGTGCGCAGCGAGGGAACCTCGCGCGTCACCTGGGAGATCGAGCAGGTGGCCGACTCGTGCCGCCTCACCGTCACCCACGATCAGCTGCGCGAGGGCGCGAACAACGAGCTCTACGGCGGCTGGCCGATGATCCTCTCGGGCCTGAAGACCTGGCTCGAGACCGGGGAGCTGCTGACCACGCCGGGATCGTTGATGTACACCTGAACCGGGAGGCGGGAGCACACCGCGGTGCGCCCGCGGTGCGCTCTGCCACTCCACCCGCTTCCGTCCCGGGGGTCGGGCGCATTACGCTCGCGCCGATGCGGTACGTGTTCCGCACACCCGTGACCAGGGTCGAGCCCACTCCGCGGTGGGTGCGGGTGCGGGCGGGCGGGGAGTGGATCGCCGACAGCCGCGAGGCCCTGCTGGTCGCCTGGTACGGGCCGGGGCGGTTGCCGACCTACGCCTTCCCGGCCTCCGCGGTCCGCACCGACATGCTCGTCCCCTCACCGGGTGGCGGCGACGGCCTCGTCGTGCCGCACGACATCCGGACCCGCGAGGGCCTCCTGGAGGGCGCCGCCCGGCTCATCGTCGATTCCGCGCCCGAGCTCGCGCCGGCGCGCGACCACTGGACCTTCACCTGGGACGGCACCGTCGCGTGGTTCGAGGAGGCGCTCCAGGTGCACGTACACGCGCGCGACACGGCCAAGCGCGTCGACGTCGTGCCCAGCGAGCGCCACGTGCAGGTGGTGCTCGACGGCGAGCTGCTCGCCGAGTCGCGGCGGCCCCACGGCCTGTTCGAGGCGCCGCTGCCGCCGCGCTGGTACCTGCCGATGCAGGATGTGCTGCCGGGCGTGCTGGAGCCCTCGGCGACGGTCAGCATGTGCCCGTACAAGGGCACCGCGCGCTGGTTCTCGGTCCGCGCGGCGGGCCGGGTGCATCCGGATCTCGCCTGGAGCTACCCGGAGCCGGTGGTGGAGTGCCCGCGCATCGCGGGGCTGGTCTGCTTCTACAACGAGATGGTCGATCTCGTGATCGACGGCGCCCCTCAGGAGCGCCCGAGGACCCCGTGGTCCCCGGGCGGCCCTGAGATCTCCCCGAGCTGAGGGCTAGCCCAGCAGGTCGATGACGAAGACGAGGGTCTCGCCCGCGCCGATGCCCGATCCCGGCGGCGGCCGGTTGCCGTAGGCGAGCGGGGCGGGGATCACCAGCAGCCGCCGGCCGCCGACCTTCATCCCCGGGATGCCCTGCTGCCATCCGGCGATGACGCCGCTGAGCGGGAACTGCAGCGGCTGCCCCCGGTCCCACGACGAGTCGAACTGGCGCTTGGTGTCCCAGCCGATGCCGACGTAGTGCGTGTTGACCGTCGCCCCGGGCTCGGCGGCGGCGCCGTCACCCTCGACGACGTCGTGGATCAGCAGCTCCGCCGGCGGATCGCCCGCCGGCAGCAGGACCTCCGGCTTGGCGCCGAGGTCGCCCTCGACCTTCACCTTCGCGGTGTCGCTCATACCCTGCTCCCCCTCGTCGGTCGGTGGCTCACCCGGCCACCGTACGGGGTCACAGCTTCACGAGGTCCTTCTCGGGCACGATGCTCCAGCGCTCGGCGACGGTGCGCAGGTCGTCGGTCAGCGGCCACGAGTCGGCCTGCTCGTCGCCCTCGTGCGCCGGGGTGCCGCCCTTGAGCGCCATGCAGCCGGCGTTCTCGCCGACCTCCTCGATGGCCGCGATCTCGTCCATCGTCAGGAGGATCTCGGTCGGCACGGCGGCGAGATCCGCCCGCTTGTCCTCCACGGGGCGCGCGGCCGGGCCGGGCTCCTGCACGAGCGTCGGAACCACGCACTCCACCGAGGGATGCGCGAGCGTCCACTGGCAGGCGAGCTGCAGCGAGCTGAGGCCGTGCGCCTCGGCGATCGGGCGCAGCTTCTCCAGGCGATCGCGCCCCGCCTGCACCCAGCCCTCGGGGCGGAAGGCGCGGTGGTCGGTGGCACCGAGCTGCCCCTCGTCGGGGACGTCGCCGTGGAAGACGCCGCCGTAATCGACCACCCGGGCGATCGTGCGCACGTTGCTGCGCGACAGGGCCGGGAGCACGAGGCGGGCGGGCCAGGGCTCGAACGGGCTGAGGATGATCATCGCCCAGTCGATCATGTCGCCGTAGCGCTCGAGGCAGCCGATCAGGTCGAGCGTGAAGCCGTTGGCCGGGCCGGGGGCCACGCCGATCGTGCGGGCCATGCCCTGCTCGCGCAGGCCGGCCATCGCGTTCCAGACCACCTCCGACGAGTAGCCGATGCGGTCGGGGTTGTGCAGCATCAGCAGGTCGAAGTGATCGGTGCCGCATCGCTCCAGGCTGCGCTCGGCGGCCGCGTACAGGTAGCCGGCGTAGCCCTCGGGGCCGCGCAGCGCCGGGTTCGTGAAGCGCGGGAAGCCCTTCGACCCCTGGCGCTCGCCGTCGTAGAAGTCGTGTCCGATCGCCCCGATGAGGGCGTAGTCGTCGCGCGGCAGGCCCTCGATCGCCCGCCCCACGAGCGCGTCGCACGCGCCCGAGCCGTAGACGTCGGCGGTGATCAGCGTGTGGATGTCGTCGCCGGGCCGCAGGAGGGCGACGAAGCGGTCCTCGTCGATCTCCTCGCCGAAGTGCATGAACCGCCCGCCGCTCCAGGCGCCGAGCGCAACGTGTCCGATGTCAGCCATGCCCGCAGTCTGCCACTCCCGCGCCCGGTATGCGCCTCCCGGGGATGGGCCGAACGTCTCAGGTCAGCACCCCACCGAGGAATCGGTCACCGCCCTCTTCCTCCCGGCCAGGCTGGACCAGCGCGCTAGGCTGCGACAACCTCCTGCCAACCGGCAATCCAGTTCAAGGGTGCAAGTAGGGATTCGGATGCCTACCAAGCCAAGCCCATCGACTGACCCAGAAAGTCCGAACAGCGACGACCGCCCGAGAACGCCCCCCCTGGCCATCAAGGTCAGCATCTATCACTGCGCCGTCATCATCTGCGCTCTGGCGGCCGTCGCGCTCACGCACCTTTTGAGGGACTCTCTCGGCAGCGTCACCTCGCTCGGCATCCAAGTATTCGCTATCGGCGCCCTGGGTGGCACCTTACTCGCGTCCCGCGCCGTGGTGTTCACTGTGCGACACGAGAGGTACGACCCGCTGCGGCTGCTATGGCAGCTGTTCACACCTCTTCATGGCGCGGTTCTCGCCGGGGCCGCAGCCATCGTCGTTCAAGGGGGCATCCTTGCGACTTCCACATCAGATCCCGATATAGACCAGGTCCGATACCGGCTCTTCATGCTGTCGTTGGCCTTTCTCGCCGGCTTCTCGTCTGAGGTCTTCGTCAAACGCCTCATCAGCGCATCTGAGGCGCTGTTTGGCGAGAAGAATACCTTGGCGGCCTCCGTCCGGGACGACGACTCTGACGTTGATCCAGATCCACCCGGGCGCGCGTAGGAATGTGCTGCAGACCCTCAAGAGGGACGCCCTCTTGGCCGCGAGTCCGAATCAGTGCAGCCGGTTCGAGCGAGCCTGTAATCTCACTCCCTCACCAAGGTGCTGAGTGCAGTGAGTGATCCCTGCCTCGTTGAACTTGGCGAACGACGCTTGATCGCTGAAGTCCTTGCCCCCCGGTACGGGATCGGTGGCTATCAGTTCGGCGACGACTGCGCAGTTGTCGCGGCCTCCGGGGCTCCTGGAGAGTTCACCATTGCGACCACGGATCCCTGCCCCGAGCCACTGGCGGTGCACCTTGGATCCGACGACCTCTATCACTGGGGTTGGCTCCTTGCCACGATCAACCTCAGCGACCTCGCGGCTGCCGGTGCTCGACCGACTGGCCTCCTGACGTCTCTAGTCCTTCCGAACGAAACAAGGCTATCTGAGTTCCGTAGGCTGTTGGATGGTATCGACGACTGTGCGGCGCAGTACTCAACTCGAGTTGTTGGCGGGAACCTGAAAGAGGGACCTCGTCTCGAGCTTGTTGCGACTGCTATCGGCGTGACAAAAGGCCGCCCTTTGAGTCGGGTCGGCACGCGCCCAGGGGATCTGGTCGCCGTCGTCGGCGACTTCGGTCACTACTGGGCAGCAGCGGCCGTCGCCATACGCACGCGCGCGCAACCGGGATCGCTTCCTGATGCTGTGAAGCGCCCGACGCCCGAACTTCGGGCGGGCCAAGCCCTGCATGCTTCGGCCCGTGCATCGGCCTGCATCGACAACTCAGATGGGTTGAAGGCGTCGCTGTGGGCACTCGCGAATGCCAATGGTCTCGGCTTCGAGCTTAGTATCGACGACAATGCGTTCGCCCCCGAAGTACGCGGAACCGCAGAAGCGCTGAGCATCGAGCCTCTTCGCTTGGCGTGCGGGTTTGGTGACTGGAATCTCGTGTGCACCTTTCCAGAAGGGGAGCTCTCCGATCTGCGGGCAGCCATTGAGGGTGCAGACTCCCGTCTTCTCGTCATCGGGCGGGCAGTCGTGGATCGCGGCGTGACTGTGAACTACCGCGGCAGACACGGAGTTCTCTGCTCCCCAGACTCCGAACGATTTCGCCCGGAGTCTATGTTCACGTCTGGTCTCGATCAGTACATCGAGAACTTGCTGCACGGTCCACTACTTGACGGCGACCGTCCGGAGGCGTGAGCTGACTCTCGCGGCCACTTCTAGCGCCGAGCAACGACTCTCGGATTGTCCGATCTGTCTCGAGCTCCGCGGTGCAACCGCACACAATGGCACCTTAGTCGGTTCCAACGGGCGGCCCTTGCACCCCGTACTCGCTAGTGGGCGTAGCTTGGCCGTTCTAACAGGAGTAGGGGCGCTTGTGCCGGGCTACTCGCTTCTTGTTTCGCGTCAGCACCTCTCAGGGTTCGGGTTGTTGCCCCCGAGGCAGCGAGACGAACTGACCGCGGCCATTGGATCTTTGGCGCGAGGCCTGAGCTGCCTCTTTCATCAACCCGTCCTGATGTTCGAGCATGGCTGCAGCGGGATGGGGGCGCCCGTGGGGGCGTGCATAGATCATGCGCACATTCACGCTGTTCCCGTGGCCTGTGCAGACGCCGCCGGGGAAAGTCTCATCGAGCGTTACGCGCTGACCAGAATGGGACGGTGGGATGATAGAGGGGACCTGACGGGTCCCGGCTATCTCTGGGTGCGAGACAGCGTGGGGCGGGAATTCATCGGTAGTGGCGAGGGCGTCACATCGCAAGCTGGGCGGCGCGCCGTCGCTGACGCCTTGGGGCTGTCGGACCGCTGGGACTGGGCCGTATTCCCAGAAGCACGAAACGTCGAGGCGACAGTGCGAACGATTAGGGATGCCGAAGTTGGTCTACTAGCGGGGTAGGCGGAGAATCCGGCGTCGCGGCTGGTATACCGCTGCGGTCGCGTTGCACTAGGGGCTGCGGACCGGGTTCGGGGCATCGCATCGCGGGGCCGAAGCTCTTCACGTACTCCCGATTCGGCCACCAACGACCTTCGTTCCAGAATCCCCACTCGCGGCGAGGGCGGCCCATCAGGACGAGAGTCCAGCAGCCGCGGCGACCAGCAAGAGTGCGATGCTGATGCTCAGCAGGCCGAAAACGGACGGAGCCTGCCCGCAGTCTGTCCTGGCGAGACCGACCGATGTCTAGGTAGCTACCGGCTAACGCGATTGTCACAAATGAGCGAGGGTGATCATGGGGATCGCGGTCGGTCGCATTGGGCAGGAAGTAGTGCAGTAGAACCTTCACCCCGCCCACCTCAAGGAGGGTCCACCTATGGAGCAGTGGGCAGGAGGGCGGCCCCACGATCTCCTTGGTTGGGAGTCTGCCGACCAGCCTCCGCGGCCACGGGCGCCCGAGGAGCGTGCTCCGGCGCCCAGGGCGCTCCAACGGGGCGGGTGCGAGGGGTTCCACGTCTCTGAGCCTATTGCGCCCAGCCCAACGACCCAAGAGCGTTAGGGTGACGCCTCGTCTCGGCCGGCGCCGGAGCCACATCAGGTGGGGTCGAGCTCCTCGCGCCTCCAGAGGGGCGGCTGGCCGAACTTCGCGGCCAGGGCGATGCCCACGCCGTAGAGGACGAACTGCGGGAGCATCAGCAGGACCATGCTGATCGGGTCCCCGCCCGGGAGGATCGCCGCGACCGCGGCGATGCCCACGAGCGCGACCCTCCACTGCTTGCGGTAGAGCTCGGCGCTCGCGACCCCCATGCGGGCGAGTGCCGTCATCGCGACCGGTACCTCGAAGAGCAGGCCGGAGGCGAGGAGCATGCTGGTGACGAAGGCGAAGTACTCGCCCGCGCGCAGCTGGGTGTTGAAGGTGTCGCCACCGAAGTTGGTGAGGAAGTTGAGGGCGACCGGCAGCACCACGGTGTACCCGAAGGCCACGCCTCCGAGGAACAGTCCGGCGACCCCCGAGACGATCGCCAGCGTGACCCGGCGCGACTGGTCGGCCACGGCGGGGATCACGAAGGCGTACGCCTGGTAGAGCCAGATGGGCAGGGCGACGATCACCGCCGCCCAGAACGAGACCTTCAGGGTGGTGAAGAAGGGCTCGGTGGGCGACAGCGTGATCAGCGCGGAGTCCTCACCGGGCAGCGGCGCGGTGAGGAAGCTGATCAGCGACTCGTGCATGGCGTACATGCCCGCGAACGCGACCACCAGGGCGAGCGCGCTGACGATCAGCCGCCGCCGCAGCTCGTCGAGGTGCTCGGTCACGTGCAGCCGGTCGTCGGACCGCGCGCGGCGCGGTCCGACGTGGAGGTTCACGGGCATGGAGGGGCTCCCCTCGCCGGTGCGGCGGCTAGACCGAGGCCGTGGCGCGGTGGTCCGCGGCGGCCTCATCGGCACCCACCGGAGCGGGCTGTGCGGCGTCCTTGATGAGCTCCTCGGCGGTCGGCATCGGCTCGGCCGCGACGGCGTGGGTGACCGACGTGGTCGCGGGGTCGGGCTCGCCGGTGATGCCGCTCTTGAAGTCGCGGATGCCCGAGCCGAGGTTGCGGCCGAGCTCCGGCAGGCGCTTCGGGCCGAAGATGAGGAGGGCGATCGCGAGCACGATCATGATCTGGACGGGCGAGATGTCGAACACGGCGTGTGTTCCTCTCTGTCGTGGACGAAGGCACCCCACGGGCCGCCGCGAGGCGGGCCCGTGGGGCGGGACGACGGGCTAGGAGGAGGCGATGAAGCCGCCGGCGACGGCGAGGACCTGCTTCATGTTGCGGGCGGGGTCGAACGCGTTCGGGGAGGGGTTCTTCCCGGCGATGTTGCGGATCCAGGCGGCGTGGCGCGCCTCGACCGAGTGGATCGCGAGGGCGGCCTGGATGACCGGGACCTGCTTGAGGCGCGGGCCCTGTCCGGCGTACGCAGACACGCCCAGGTCCTCGATGGCGATCGCCGCGGCCTGGAAGGCCTTCTGCGACTGGGTGGTCCCGCCGAACGCGAACGTCGGCTCGGCGACGGCCTTGGAGCCGAGCACGCCCTTGAGGGCCTTCACGTGGGCCGCCTCGTGGGCGCCGGCGACGCGTGCGAAGACAGCGGTCTCGCCTCTCAGACCGGCCTGCGCGCGGGCCTGGCGGTAGAACTCGGTCTCCAGGTACTCGAGGGTCAGCGCGTAGTTGAGGATCGCGACGTCCTGCGACTTGGACGGGGCGCCCAGCGCGAGGGCCGGGAGGCCGCCGAAGGCGATGCCGCCCACGACCAGGGCGCCGCCGCTGATGCCGGCCTTCTTGAAGAAGTCCGCGCGCGTCGCCGCGCCCTCGGGGTCGACGGCGTACGCCGCCTCCTGGATGGCGCCGTCGGCATCGAGGTTCTCGATGGTGATGAGCTCTGACACGTGGATCCTCCGAAATGGCTTTCAGGGTGGGAACACACCCCGATACGCCCGCGGCGGCGCATCGGATCACCGGACCGTCCGGGACGGGTCCGCAGAAGCCGCCGAGCGGTCGTCGCGTGATCCGGGACCCCGGGCGACCCGTACTCACACGCCGACACCCACTCCAGTGCGGAGGTACGCGGTATGACGATGGAAACCAGCCGGGGGGAGTTCCTCTCCCTCGGCATGAAGGGCGGGCTCGCGCTCGTCGCCGGAGGCAGCCTGCTGGGCGTGGCCGCCGGTCCCGCCCTCGGCCAGGCGAGCGGCGACGTCGCCATCGCCAAGCTGGCGGCGACCGCCGAGCTGCTGGCGATCGACGTCTACGGGCGCGCGATCGGCACCGGCCTCTTCGACGGCGACGTCCTCGCCTACATGGAGGCCGCCCGCCAGAACGAGCAGGACCACTACGACGCCCTCGCGGGCGTGCTCGGCAACGCCGCCCCGAAGGACCTGACCTTCAAGTACCCGGCCGGCACCTTCGCCTCGGCGAAGAGCATCGCCGCCACCGGCGTGGCCCTCGAGACCGCCTTCGTGGGCGCCTACCTCGGCGCCGTCGAGGCCCTCGAGAGCAACGACCTGAAGGCCGTCGCCGGCCAGATCGGCGCCAACGAGGCCCAGCACCTGACCACCTTCAAGCGGCTCGACGCCGGCGGCACCCTGGTGCCGAACCCGTCGTTCCCGGAGAGCCTCACCGCCAAGCAGGCGACGGCCGCCGTGACCCCGTTCCTCGCATGAGCGAGCACATGAACCCCGACCCCACGGAGGGCCGCACGGTGGAGACCAACCGCGCACAGTTCCTCGGCCGCGGCGCCAAGGGCGGCCTCGTCCTCGCCGTCGGCGGCCTGGCTCTCGCCGCCGCCGCCTGCGGTGACGACGACTCCGGCACCGCGAGCTCGACCGCGATGAGCACGGCGGCGGCCGAGCCCGTCGATGACATCGCCATCGCCACCCTCGCCGCGACGGCCGAGCTGCTGGCCATCGACTTCTACGGCATGGGCATCGACAGCGGCTTCTTCACGGGCGACCAGCTCGCCTACATGAAGGCCGCCCAGAAGAACGAGCAGGACCACTACGACGCGCTGGCCGAGGTCCTCGGCGCGGACGCGCCGAAGGACCTGACCTTCACCTACCCCGAGGGCACCTTCGCCTCGGCCAAGAGCATCGCCACGACCGGCACGGCTCTCGAGACCGCCTTCGTGGGGGCCTACATGGGCGCGATCTCCGCGTTGTCGGACAACGGCCTGAAGAAGGTCGCGGCCCAGATCGGCGCCAACGAGGCCCAGCACCTGACGGTGCTGAAGTCCCTCGGGGCGGGCGGCTCGCTCGTCCCGAACCCGTCCCTGCCCGAGGTGCTGACCGCGGCGGAGGCCACCGCGGCGGTCACCCCCTTCCTGGGGTAGGCGCACCACGGCGCCCCGGCGCCGGCCGTCGCACCACGGAAGCCCCGCTCCGGCGGGGCTTCCGTGCGTGCGGGCCGTTCAGCCGGGGGCCCGCCCCCGCGGCGCCCGCCCGCGCGTCAGCGCCGCCGCGAGGAGCCCGAGGGCCCCGGCGAGGACGCCCCACCAGATCACGGCGCTGAGGGCCCACTCCTCGAACTCCCAGATCGGGAAGAGGGGCAGCCGCTCGGGCGCCGGCCGCACCAGCGCCAGCACCGCCGCGGCGACCACCGACACCGGGGCGACGATGAGGCCGGGTGCGGGCGCCCCGCCGGCGCGACGCCACGTGGTGAGGGCCGCACCGGCCGCGAGCGCCGCCACGCCCTGCAGCACGAAGAGCGCCGTGTGGTCGGGGAAGCGGTCGCCGGCGATGACGAGGCCGGCCAGCCAGCCGGCGGCGAGCGGCACCACGGCCACCGCTCGCGCCGCCGTCCGCCACCAGAGCGCGCGCGGGAGGGTGTCGACCACCGCGGCGGCGCGCTCGTCCATGCTCCAGGCGACCACCGCCGCGAGCAGGCCCACCGACACGCCCTGCAGCGGCCAGAGCGCCTCCGGGCGGACCGCGGCGAGCGCGACCAGCGCGGGCACCAGGAGGCTCCCGGCGGCCACGATCCGCCAGGGCACCGCCCGGGCGGCATGGCGCATCAGGGCCACAGCCCGCGCCTGCTCGGCACCGGGTTGGCGAGGGTCTCGGGGATGCCGGTCCACATGGCCAGCAGGCACGCCGGGATCGCGACCGCGAGGAGGGCGCCGGCGACCAGCAGCAGGCGCCGCCGGGGGCCCTCCCGGTCGTGCAGCAGCGCCAGCACCAGGCCTCCCGCGTTCAGGCACGCGACGTAGAGCAGCCACCAGTGGGGGTTGCCGGGCAGCACCTTCATGCGCTGGTCGTCCCCCTCGACCCCCAGTGGACCTCCCCAGTACGTCCACGGCATCACGACGCGGGCGCGGATCAGCGGGTCGAAGAGCCCCTGCATGACGATCGAGGCGGCGATCACCCCGACCACGGCCACCGCCGGCGCCGCCCGCCCGGTGGTCCAGCGTGCGACCAGCAGGCCGAGGAGCGGCCCACCGAGGCACGCGAGCGGCCCGAGCACGAAGAGCACCGAGCCGACCCATCGGGCGTTGTCGGCAGGACCGAACGGGAAGCCGTCCACCGTCGGGGGATGCACCTCGTAGGCCGCCATCGCCCAGATCCACCAGGCCAGTCCGGCGGTGAAGGGGACCAGGCCCGCCAGCGCCAGCGCCCCGGTGCGGACGGCCTCGCCCACCGGCACGGCGCCCGCCGCGCTGCTCGCCGCGTCCGACCGGCGGGCCAGGAGCCACATCAGGACGATGCCCGCGAGCCCGATCGCCGCGGCGGGGACGATGGCGTGGAACAACGACGAGGTGTCCACGTCGGGGCCGAGGACCGAGGTCGTGGTCGTGACCGCGCAGCCCGCGATGAAGAGCGGGTGCGTGGCGTAGCGGCGGGCCTCGAGCGCGCCGAGGGAGCGAAGGGTCCCGGCCGGCGAGCCGGTGCGCGCCGCGCCGGCCGGCGCGGCGGGGGCGAGGGTCGTCATGCGGCCTCCTCGAGGGGCTCCGGCCGGTGGCCGAGCATCAGCAGATAGGCGTCCTCCACCGAGGGCTCGGTCGCCTCCGCGCCCGGTCCCGCGGTGCCGCCGATGGAGCGCACGCGGCCGGTGCCGGTACGCCAGGACATCCGCGCCCCGGGCACCTCCTCCTCGGAGAGCCACACCTGCCCGGCGGCGGTCGCGACGAGGTCGGCGACGGTCCCGTCGAAGCGGATCCGTCCGTCCGCGAGCACCACCACGCGCTCGCACAGGGCCGCGACGTCCTCGGTCTGGTGGGTGGCCAGCAGCACCGCGCCCCCGGCCCCCCGCTCCGACAGGACGCCCCGCAACCCGGCGCGCTGCTCGGGGTCGAGGCCGGTGGTGGGCTCGTCGAGGATCAGCAGGGGCGGGTCTCCGATGAAGGCCTGGGCGAGCGCCAGCCGGCGCCGCTGCCCGCCGGAGAGCGTGCGCACGCGCGATGACGCGCGGTCCGACAGGTCGACGAGGCCGAGCGCCCGGCGGACCTCCGCGTGGCGGGCCGCGGTGTCGTCCCACTCCTTCAGGACGGCGATGTAGTCGAGGAACGAGAACGCGGTCATCCCCCGCGGGAAGCCCACCTCCTGCGGCAGATAGCCGATCAGGCGGCGCACCCGGGTCCGCTCGGCGAGCCGCCCGGTCGCCTCGTGCCCCAGAACGCGGATGCTGCCGGAGCCCGGCGCCTCCGCGGTCGACAGCACCCGGATCAGGGTGGTCTTGCCGGCGCCGTTCGGGCCGAGCAGGCCGGTGACGCCCGATCCCAGGGTCAGGGTCACGGCGTCGAGAGCGAGGGTCGCGCCGAAGCGCTTGGTCACCCCGTCGATCTCGACGATCGGGGCGGTGGTCATCGCGGGCCTCCGGGTTCGTGGGCGGACTTCAGGCGGACGGTCAGGCATGCGGCGGCGACGGCGCTCACCAGGGCGTAGCCGAGAGCGGGACCCGACGCCACCGCGGCGCCGACGTCGTCGGTCGCGAACGCCGCCGCGACGATCAGGAGCCAGAGAGCCCCCGCCGCGCCCCCCGCCGTCGCCGGGCGGATCCAGGTCATGGCGGCGAGGGTCAGCGTCGTCAGGGCCAGCGCCGGCATCAGCCAGCCCACCGCCAGCCAGCCGATCGGCGGCACGGCCGCGCCGAACGCGATCACCAGGGGCACGCTCGCCGCGCAGACCGCGGCCGTGCGCAGCAGCGCCAGGCGCGCCTTGGGGTACGGCGTGGCCGAGATCAGGTCGGCCAGCGAGTCCGACGAGGAGAACGCGACCACGACACCGATCACCGGGAGCAGCGGCGCCACCAGGAGGTAGAGGGCGCGACCGGACGATCCCCCGTCGATCGCGGCGAGTGCGGCGAAGGCGACGACGGCGATGGTCGCGATGGTCCACGACCCGTCGAGCGAGCGCGCCGCCCGCAGAAGGGTCGCGTCGGCCTCGGAGAGGCCCATCCGGCGCATCAGCCGCACGGCGGGCGACGGCTCGGGCGTGCCGATCGCCGCCACAACGCGCCCCCATGCGACGTCGACGACCGGCGCGCGGCCGAGGCCGGCCAGGCGGGCGCGGCACGCCTCGCAGGTGGGCAGGTGCGCCTCGACCGAGGCGGCCGTCGCCGGGTCGCATGCGTCGTCGCGATAGCGCAGGAGGAGCGCCTCATCGGCGTGTCCGCCGCGCACGCTCACGGGGTCGCCCCGCTCACGAGCGCCGTCCGCATCTCGGCCTTCGCGCGGCGCAGGCGGCCCTTCAGGGTGCCCTGCGGGATCCCGAGCAGGCGGGCCGCCTCGCGCGTGCTGAGCCCGTCGAGGATCGTGGCTTGAACCGCCGCACGCAATTCGGGCGAGAGGCGGCCGAGCGCGGTGCCGAGGTCGCCGTACTCCACCCCGGCCAGCACCTGATCCTCGGCGCTCGCGAGCGGCTCGGCATGTCCGTCGAGCGCCGCCGCGCTGTGCGGCTCGGGCGCGGGGCGGCCGCGCAGCCGCGAGATGAGCCTGCGGACGGCGATCCCCCAGAGCCAGGCGGCCGGCTCGCCGTCGGACCGGTAGCGGCCGGCGCCCCGCCACACCGCGACGAACGTGTCGGAGAGCACGTCGGCCACCACCTCCTCGTCGTTGCAGCGCCGCCGCAGGCGGATCGACAGCCACGGCGCGTGGCGGTCGTACAGCAGCCGCAGGGCGGCCTCGTCGCCACGGGCGACGGCGCGCAGGAGCGTCGCGTCGTCGTGGTCGGGGCTCATGCTCACACCGGGTCTGTCGCAGGCTGCCCGGCGATCGGATCACGGATCCGGCGCCGATGCACGCATGCGCCGGGTGCGGGTCCCGAGCGGCCCCCCTCCGCGTGCGCCCGGGCATCGCGGGCGCAGGGGCGTTCAGTCGATGCCGGCCCGGGTGCGCTCGGGGATGCCGTGGGCCCGGGCCAGCTCGCGCCCCGTGCCGGCGCGCGTGGCCTCATCGACCAGGGCCTGGTCGAGTCCGGCCTCGATCAGCCGCTGGTGGAGCTCGCCCTCCCGGGCCTGCCGGAAGAAGAGGATCGTGATCGCCCCGAAGGCCAGCAGGCAATGGAGGACCATCATCACGGTGCCCGCGTTGGCCTGGTCCTCCAGCGGCTCGATGCCCCACACCGCCGCGCCCGCCGCGTGCGACTCGTAGAAGGCGGTGCCCGAGAACCAGTAGACGTTCGCGATCGACAGGCCGACGAACCAGACGCCCGACATGTAGACGCCCTTGAGGCCGGTGCTGAACCACGCGGGCGCCGGCAGCGACTCGACGATCGGCCCCCACAGCAGCAGGCCGATGAGCAGGAACGAGGTCTGCTGCAGGACCCACAGGCCCTGGCTCTCGAGCACCTCGTGGTGGAGGTCGGGCCACAGCCAGACGACCGTGCTGGCCGTCCAGAGGGGGAAGGCCACCAACGGGTGCTGCAGCACCTCGATGACGCGCCGGGTGCCGGGTCGCAGCAGGCCGGTGAGGAAGGCGCGCGGCATCCCGAGCAGCATCAGGAGCGGCGCGACCGCGCCGATCAGCGTGTGCTGGAGCATGTGGGCGGTCAGCAGGCCCTGCTGCGCCACCCCGCCGAGCGGCGAGCAGACCGCGATCAGCACCACCGCGACGCCCGAGTGGAAGCTGAACTGCCGCAGGCCCGAGACCCCCCCGACGCGGTGCACGCGCAGGGCGTAGAGGGCGGCCAGGATCAGCATGGCCGAGACCTCGACCGGCGGGATGGCCCACAGCTCGTCCAGGTCGCGGCTGGCCTCGGCCGACGCGCCGTGGTGGCCGGTGCGGTACGCGCCGCCGCTGCCGATCGCGCTGAGGGCGATGGCGAGGGCGAAGAAGCCCGCGAGGGCCATGAGCTGGAGCGGGCGTCTCACCGGACCGATGCTGCCACACTCACCACCGCCCCGAGGGGCCGTTCGTCAGGCGGCCCGGCAGTCCGGGCAGTGGCCGCGCAGGACGACGTCGTGGGCATCGACCGTGAAGTCCGAGCGCGCCGCCGTCTGCTCGATCGCGCTCTCGAGGCGCGGATCCTCGAAGGGCCGTACCTCGCCGCACTCCACGCAGACCAGGTGATGATGGTGCTCGCCGCCCGGCAGGGCCGGCTCGTAGCGCGAGATCCCGCCGCCCAGGTCGAGCCTCTGGACGACGCCGAGGCTGACGAGCAGGTCGAGCACCCGGTAGACGCTCGCGATCCCCACGCGCCGGCCGTCGGCGCGCAACTGGTCGAAGATCTCCTGGGCCGAGCGGCAGCAGGTCTGGCCGGCGAGCGACTCGATCACGGCCGTGCGTGCCCCTCCGGCGCGGTGGCCCGCCGCCGCGACCTGCGCCGCGGCGTGCTCGGCCCATGCCTCGGTGCCGGCGGCGTGGTCGTGGGTCCGGCGTATCATCGGCCACCATGGGAACGCCGGTCACCGAGACGATCTGGCGTCGGCTGAGCGCCGACGGGCTGCGCCGCACGCCCCAGCGCGAGGCCATCCTCGAGACGCTGGGCGACTCGGGCGACGCCCTGCCCCTCTCGGTGCTGCTGGAGCGCAGCCGGCGCCGGCTGCCGGGCCTGGGAGAGCGCACGGCCGAGCGCACGGTGGCGCTGCTGGTCGGGAGCGGCGCCGTCGACGCGATCGCCCGGCCCGCGGGCGAGGTCGTCTACCGCCTGTGCGGGCGCGGCCACCATCATCACCTGGTCTGCATCTCGTGCGGCGCGGTGGCCGAGCTCGGCGACTGCGACGTGGGCGACTGGGCCGACGACCAGGCCGCCCGCCAGGGCTTCCTGGTGCAGGGCCACGACGTCACCGTCCACGGGATCTGCGCCGCCTGCAGGTAGGGGTCCGGCGCTGCGCGCCGGCGGATGCGCGGTGAGAGGCACTCTCGTCACTCTACGCCGCCACGGCGGCCGACCGCCGTGGCGGGGACCCCGCGCTCCGCTCAGCGGGTGCGGCCGGCTCCGCGATGGCTGGACAGCAACATGGCGAGCGCGGCCATCACGACGAGCGTCACGAGCGGTATCCGCACCGCCCAGGCCAGCGTCTGGGTGCCGCCGAGGCGCCGCAGGCGCCGGTGGGCGGTCCGGCGCACGAGCGCCCAGACGAATGGAGATCTCAGCATCCCGCCATCATGACGCCGCCCTCGGACCCCACACCGGGCTCAGTGCGCGTGGTCGCCGTGGTCGTGCCGGTGCACCGGGTCCATCACCAGCTCGCCTCCGCCGGGCAGCTCGCCGAGCACCAGCCCGAACGTCTCCATCAGCGCCTCGCGCGTGAGGACGTCGGCCGGCCGGCCCGACGCCACCACCCTCCCGGCGAGCAGCAGGGCCTGGTCGGCCGCCGCGGCGTCGCGGATGTCGTGGGTGCACATCACCACGGCCGCACCGCGCGCGCGCTCCTCGGCGAGCGCGGCCAGCAGCAGCTCACGGCCGGCGACGTCGAGCCCCGAGGTCGGCTCGTCGAGCACGATCAGGTCGGCCCTCCAGGCCAGCGCCTGCGCGATGTGGACCCGCTGGCGCTGGCCGCCCGACAAGTCGGCGACCGGTGCGTCCGCCAGGGTCGCGGCCCCCATGCGCTCCATGCTGGCATCGACCAGCCGGCGGTCCTCACGGGTGATCCTGCCGAGCAGCCGGCGCTCGGCGAAGCGCCCCATCGTCACGACGTCGCGGGCGCGGATCGGCAGGGCGAAGCCCGACACCTTCACCTGACCGAGGTAGGCGACCCGGCGCGGATGGCGCCCGGGCGCGTCGCCCAGGACGCGCACCGTGCCGGCGACCGGCGGGATCAGCCCCACGAGCGTCTTCACCAGCGTCGACTTGCCGGAGCCGTTGGTGCCCAGCACGACGAGCGTCCCGCCCGCGGGCAGGTGCAGGTCGAGCCCGGTGACCACCGCGCGTCCGTCGTAGCCGACCGCGAGCCCGCCCGCCTCGATCGCGGCGACGGCGGTCACGCCGCCGCCGCCGCCGGCGCGGGGCGCCGCGCGCCGCGCGCGATCAGCGTGACGAAGAAGGCGACCACCTCGACGAGCACGATCGAGGCGCCCGCCGCCAGGTCGTAGTGGTAGGAGAGCAGCAGGCCGACGGCGACGCTGACCACGCCGACCCCCGCGGCGATCGCCATCATCGCGCCGATCCGCCGCGCGACGAGCGCCGCCGTGGCGGGCGGGGCGACCAGCATCCCGAACACCAGCAGGGTGCCCACGGTCTGGAACGAGACCACCACGGTCACGGCGACGAGCCCGAGCATCAGCCATTCGTAGACGCCGGCCCGGAAGCCCGCCACCTGGGTCTGCCCGGGGTCGAACGAGAGCATCAGGAAGGGGCGCGCGCAGATCACCGCGACCGCGGCGACGCCCACCGTCGCGGCGAGCTGGATGGCGATGTCGTCCCATGAGATGCCGAGCACCTCGCCGAAGAGGATCCTCGTGAGGTCACCGGTGAAGGAGTCGGAGCGCGACACGATCACCACGCCGAGCGCCAGCATGCCCACGAACAGCAGGCCGATCGCGGTGTCGCCCGACAGCCGCGAGCGGCGGCGCACCAGATCGACGCCCGCGATCATGACCGTCGCGCCCACCACCGCGCCCAGGATGCCCGGCAGGCCGAGCAGCACCGCTCCCGCGATGCCCGGCAGCACACCGTGCGCCAGCGCGTCGCCGATGAAGGCGAGGCCGCGCAGAACCACGAAGGTGCCCACGATCGCGCAGGCCAGCGCGACGAGGCACCCCGCAACCAGGGCCCTCAGCATGAACTCGTTGTCGAGGAACGGGTCGAGCAGAGGGCCCACGTGCGGGTCAGCTCTCCTTCGTGAGGCCGTCCTCCACAGCGGCGGCCACATCGCGCATGAAGGTCAAGTATGAGCCGTCGTCGGGCAGGTTGTGCGACGCGATCTCCACCACGCGCGCCCCGGTCTGGTCGGCGATCGCGTCCGCGACGCCCTCGGGCGTGCCCGTCTCGTTGAAGATGGCGGGCACTCCCTCGGTCTCGATCAGCTCGCGCAGCTCCGCGAGGTTCGACGCCGAGACCTGGCTCTGCGAGCTGAGCGAGGGGATCAGCGCGCCGATCAGCTCGAAGTCGTAGCGGTCGGCGAAGTAGCCCATCGACTCGTGCCCGGTCACCAGCTTCCGGCGCGCCTCGGGGATCACCGACAGGCTCTCGCGGATCTCGGCGTCGAGCTCTCCGAGCCGCGCGTCCAGATCGGCGGAGCGGTCGCCCAGGTCGAGGCCGAGGTCCCGGTTCAGCACAGGAGCGAGGGCCAGCGCGACGTCGCGCATGGCGATCGGGTCCATCCAGATGTGCGGGTCCTCGGGGCCGTGCCCGTTCTCCTCCTCGTCGGCGTGCGCCTCCTCCTCCTCCGAGTGCTCCTCGTCGGTGTGCTCGTCCTCGCCGAACTCGCGCAGCGTCACGTGGTCCGTGGCCGAGAAGACGGCGACGCCGTCGCGGCGGGCGGCGGAGATCGCGTCCTCGAGGCCCTCCTCGAGGTCGAGTCCGTTCTCCACCACGAGATCCGCCCCGCCGAGGGCGGCGGCGTCCTGCGCGGAGGGCTGGAAGTCGTGCGGGTCGACGCCGTTGGGCATCAGCACCACGACCTCGGCCGTGTCGCCGACGAGGTCCTGCACCACCGCGCCGAGCGTGGTCGTCGTCACCACGATCTCGGGGCGATCGCCCGAGGCGCCGTCGTCCGATCCGCACCCGGCGGCGATCGAGGTCGCCGCCACGGCGGCCAGGAGGGCGGCGGCGGCGCGGGGCCGGCGCGGGCGGATTCTGCGGACGGGCACGAGGACTCCTCGGTGATGCGTGGCCACGGCGGGCACCGGCACGTCCGGCCCCCTTGATCGAGAACTATTATCACAAAGGCGGTGACCGGAACCGGGCCCGGCCGCCGCCGTCGTCTACACTCGCCCGGTGCACGGGGTCGCCACCGTCATCGCGAGCATCCCCGCCCCGTCGGTCCGGCAGATCAGCCTGGGACCGTTCGACATCCGCCTCTACGCGCTCTGCCTGCTCGGCGGCGTGGCGGTCGCCACCTGGCTCACGATGCGCCGCTGGACCGCGCGCGGCGGCGACCCCGACCTCGTCTTCGAGGTCGCTCTCTGGTCGGTGCTCGCCGGCATCCTGGGCGGCCGGCTCTACCACGTCATCACCAGCTGGGATCAGCTCGGCGACGAGTGGTACGCGCCGTTGGCGATCTGGGAGGGCGGCCTCGGCATCTGGGGCGGGGTGCTCGCGGGCGTCCTGACCGGCGCGTACATCACGCACCGCCGGGGCGAGAGCGTGTTCGCGATGATGGACGCGGCCGCGCCCGGGATCCTGATCGCGCAGGGCATCGGCCGCCTCGGCAACTACTTCAACCAGGAGCTCTACGGCAGCCCCACCGACCTGCCCTGGGGTCTCGAGGTCGCGCTCGGCTTCCGGCCCGACGGCCAGGAGCTGATCAGCACGTACCACCCGACCTTCCTCTACGAGATGCTGTGGAACTTCGCCGGGGCCGCGTTGATCATCTGGCTCGGGCACCACTACCGGCTCAAGGCGCCGGGCGTCTTCTGCCTCTACGTCGCGATCTACTCGCTCGGGCGGATCTTCTGGGAGCAGCTGCGCGTGGACCCCTCCAAGGAGTTCCTCGGCCAGCGCCTCAACTTCTACGTCGCGCTGGTGCTGCTGATCGGCGCGGCGATCGCCTTCGTCTGGAGCCAGCGCCGCGCCGCGGACGAGCCGGGCGATCGCGGGAGTCCCGGCCTGCCGCGCCGCGCCGGCGGCTCCCGGGCGCGCCCCGCCAAGCGGGGCTGACGCCCGGCAGCACGCTCAGACCGGGCGGGTGACGGCCCCCTCGGACGCCGGCGACACCAGCGCGGCGTACTTGGCGAGGACGCCGCGCGTGTAGCGCGGCTCCGGCGCCGACCAGGTCGACAGGCGGGCGGCGATCTCGTCGTCGGGCAGCTCCACGCGCAGCTCGCGCGCGTCGACGTCGAGCACCACGGTGTCGCCGTCCTGGAGCGCGGCGATGGGGCCGCCGCGGAACGCCTCGGGTGAGATGTGGCCCACCATCAGGCCGTGGGTCGCCCCCGAGAAGCGGCCGTCGGTGATCAGCGCCACGTCGTCGCCGATGCCGGCACCCGCGATGGCGGCCGTCACGTGCAGCATCTCGCGCATCCCCGGTCCGCCGGCCGGGCCCTCGTAGCGGATCACCACCACGTCGCCGGGCTCGATCAGGTTCTGCTTGACGGCGGCGAAGGCCTGCTCCTCCGACTCGAAGACCCGGGCCGGCCCCACGTGCAGCCGCCGCTCGTGGCCCGCGAGCTTCACGACGCACCCGTCGGGCGAGAGGTTGCCGCGCAGGATCGCGAGGCCTCCGGTCGGCGAGAGGGCGTGCTCGATCGGGACGATCACCTTCTGGCCCGGGGTCTCGTGGGCGTCGGCGGCGATCTCGCCGAGCGAGCGCCCGTCGACGTTCCGGGGCGCCGGGTCGAGCAGCCCCGCGTCCACCAACTCGCGGGTCATGACGGCGACGCCGCCGGCCGCGTGGAGGTCGGTGGCCACGTACTTGCCGCCTGGCGTGAGGCTGGCGATGATCGGCGTGCGGGAGGCGATCGTGTCGAACTCGTCGATCGCGAGCTCGATGCCGAGCTCCCAGGCAAGGGCCAGCAGGTGCAGCACGGCGTTGGTCGAGCCGCCGCTGGCGGCGACGCCGGCGATGGCGTTGTCGATCGACTGGCGCGTGATGATCCGCGAGGGGCGCACGTCCTCGCGCACAAGGCGCATCACCAGCTCGCCCGCCTCGACGCACGCGGCCTCCTTGTCGGGGTGCGTCGCCGGCACGCCGTTGAGGCCCGCCGGGCTGATGCCGAGGATGTCGAGCGCCATCGACATCGTGTTGGCGGTGAACTGCCCACCGCATGCGCCCGCGCCCGGGCAGGCGACGCTCTCGAGCGCGTGGACCTCCTGCGCGGTCGCCGTGCCCGCCGCGTGGGCGCCGACGACCTCGAAGACGTCCTGGATCGTGACGTCGCGTCCCTTGTATCGGCCGGGCGCGATCGAGCCGTTGTAGAGGACCAGCCCGGGGATGTCGAGGCGCGCCAGCGCCATCGCGGCCGCGGGGATGGTCTTGTCGCAGCCGACCAGGCAGACGAGACCGTCGAAGGAGTGGCCGCGGGCGGCCAGCTCGATCGAATCGGCGATGACCTCGCGCGAAACGAGCGATGCGCGCATGCCCTCGGTGCCCATCGACACCCCGTCGGAGACGGAGATCGTGTTCAGCTCCATCGGCGTGCCGCCGGCGGCACGCACGCCGCGCTTCACGTGCACCGCCAGCTCGCGCTGGTTGAGGTTGCACGGCATGGTCTCGATCCAGGTCGTCGCCACGCCGATGATCGGCTTGGCGAGATCCTCGTCGGTGAAGCCGGTGGCCTTGAGCATCGCCCGGGCGGGCGCGCGGTCGGGGCCGTCGGTCATGGCCGCGCTCCTGCGCTTGGCCGGATCCGTGGGGCCGTACGGGTTCGTGGTCACGGTCTCGGTCCCGTCGGACGAAGGGGCGGCGGGTCGGCGTCACGCGACGCCGCGGCCCGCACGGCCGGGGTCAGCGCGCCCTCACACCTCGTCCTCGAAGCGGATCTTGGCCCCGATCGACGCCAGCGTGAAGATGGCGAAGACGATGCCCATGAGGAAGGGCAGGATCCCGGCCTCGTGCCGGTCGTGCCACCCGATCACCAGGAGCAGGCCGGTCAGCAGAACCATCACGGCCAGAATCCAGACCGGCAGACCCCTCATCGCACGCTCCTCCATCGCTCGAAATCGGCCATAAGACTAGCGCGACCGCGCCCGCGGGAGGGGACGGCGCACCCTGCTAGTGTCCCGCGCCATGGCCGCGGAGCACGTCGATGTGCGCAGTGAGGCGCGAGGCGAGGCGACTGTCGTTCGCGTCGTCGGAGTCCTGGACGCCCTGGCGCTCGAGGATGTCTCGCGCACCCTCACCGACGCCCAGCGCGGTGCCGGCCCCGTCGTGATCGACCTCGAGGGCGTCACGTTCATGGACAGCCGGGGCCTCGGCTCGCTGCTGGCGGCCAACGAGCGCACCCGCGAGGGCGCCCCCCAGGTGAGCATCTACCGCCCCTCCGAGGCGGTCCAGCGGCTGCTCGACGTCTCCGGCGTCCGCGG